>ENA-OWNT01004729-OWNT01004729.1-seawater-metagenome-genome-assembly--contig:-NODE-4729-length-11691-cov-4.546496_pt1 | contig 11691 bp, 5 predicted proteins | sample MGYA00238136_ERZ651165 | MGnify/ENA primary metagenome ERZ651165 (study PRJEB26861, sample SAMN08777766) | seawater metagenome | isolation source: coastal seawater | place: USA: Florida | collected... | reverse complement strand
CCACTTTCGCGCTTGTGCCAGGTGCAACGGTGACCATGTGGGAGTCGGGCGGACCGAAAGAACCTCAGGTAGGACAGTTGCCCACACCCGCATCATCGTCTGCGTCTCTGTGTGTTGCGTGTGTGTGTTGTGTGTGTGTGTGTGTGGTCTACGACACCATGCCCGTTGCAACACAGTAACATTGTCAGAGGCCTCACTTGTACGAACATTTATACCCAGGCCGACAAAGCCGCCGATGAAGCGAAGTGGAAGTCCAAGAGCATAACTGGGCTGCACATTCGCGAGCGCCTTCGACGCATGAGTAAAAAGAAGGAAGCGCAGAAAATGACAGTGCTGAATGAGCTCCTTCAAGGAACCTTCGAATTGAAGGACACGAAGAAGAATATGCTGGTTGCAAAACCCAAGTCACACTCCGCGAAAGAATGCGATCTTTGGGTTGAGAACATGCGCCACGCCGTATTAATGCTGAAAGGAGAGGTGCGGATGCAGGGCTGGGTGCTCGCCCCTGAAGTGAAGGAGAAGGCACGAGGAAAGACCGCCCTCGACGCTGGTATCGAAAAGGACATCGTCATCAACGCAGTGGCGCACAACCAGTCGAAGAAGAAGAAGATATTTGCACGCAAGAGCAGCATCGCAGACCAGGGTGTCAAGTGGTTTTGCTCCTTGAAGGGTAAAACCCTCAAGTTTTACAAAGACGAAAGCTGTGACCCCGAACACCAGCCAAATTCCCGCTGTATGACCATCTCAGCCTTCACACGAGTGGAAGCGGCAGGCAATTTGAAGGTTGCTATTTTGCAGCCCGATGCCCGGTACCCGGATTTGGCCTCTTTCAAGGTCAGTGCGCATGCACAACGCTCGACGGTCCCATGCTTTCTAGTGTGATTGCCATATGTCGGTCCGGTTTTCACTGTACATCTCAATGAATCCCCTTTTTTGTGTACCCAGGCAACAATTTTGAGCCAAGAGAACTACAACCAATGGCTTGCTGCGATCAGTCTGCTTGTGCAGGAACAGCGAACGCTCCTCGAGAAAGAAATTGCGAACACACAGCGTTACGAAAAGATAGTGGTCACGGCGAGAGCGTGCACTCCGACGGTGTTGGGCGGTGCGCACCAAATTGCTAACTGGGTAGATCGCGTGAAAGGAAAAGAGCTCAGTCAAGTTTCTTCGTGTCTGCGATGCTCTGCACAATTGACCAACAGTCGCACCTCGTGCCGCGTTTGCGGCGGGGTGTTCTGCCAGTACTGCGCGCCGGAGCGACCGTGCCTACTTGCGTTTCGAAAGCCCAACCATGCCACGTCGGCGAAGAACGTGTGCTGGACCTGCACCTATATTTTCGAGATTCTTGTCCCGCAAGAGATCGATCGGAAGGCCAAGGAGAGTCTGATTGACGAAAGCACCGCATTTTCCCAGCCAATCGAAATGGATGAGGGGTTCACGCCACCGGATGACTTGAACATGACGAAAACATTTCTTGCAGCCGACGGCAAGAGTAAAGTGTCACATGCCGCGAGCCAGTTGGCGCGGGTTGACCCGGAAGACTATCCTGCTGTTCTTTACATCCGCTCCGACCGGTTGTCCGAGGAGCGTGGTTACGATGTCTGGTACCAATTTAAAGACGAGGCCAGAGAACGGGAAGAAGAAGCCATCCGCGCCGCGATGTCAAAGGACCTCGAGAAACATAATAAGGAGAAGAAGACCATGAGCGTCATCATTGCGGGCTTGAAAGCTGCGGCCAAAAAGTCCACAGCGGAGGCTGACGCCACGAGCAAGAAGCACGCGGCGGCGTTGGCCTCGCTGAAGAAGGACAATGCATCAAAGCGCGCCATTCTGATCAGCCAGCACAAGAAGGAGCTCGACAAAGCACAGTCCAAAATTAAGAAGTTGTCAGCAGACCTGGCGTCCGCGGACAGAAAGGCAGCCCAGTACACTGTCATGAAACAAAAACTTGATGCTGCGTCGAGTGAACTGAAAGAAACAAAGCGTAAGCTCCAAAAAGCGCTGAAGGAAGGCGGGAGCGACAAATCTGGCGGGTCGAAAGGATCGAAGGCAACATCTGAACAAGTCGAAAAGCTGAAATCCAAGCTCCAAAAGCTTGAGAAGGAGCATTCCGCATCTGAGGCAAAGCTGAAAACCACCACCACAACGGCGTCAAAGCGCTTGAAAGAGATTCAAAAATTTCGAACAGACATGAAATCTTTGAAAGAGCAGCTCGCGGATGAAACCAAGAAATATGAAAAGGCGGAAAAATCGAGCCAAAAACATCTGCAGGAGTTGGAGGCGGTCAAACTTAAAGAGGCCGAGGCCGTCAAAGCGCTGGAGCAAGCCAAAGCCGACCTTGAAACGGCGCAACGTGCTGGCGCACAATCGGACATCACTCTGCAAGAGAGTACCGCGAAGCTTCGCGGCGAAGTCGCCAAACTTCAAGAAGACCGCGATGCCAAAGCCACGCAGCTGCAAGCAATCGAGGTCCGATTAGAGAAAGCGAACGCCAACGCTGCTGAACTCAAAGCGAAGCAGTCCGCGCAGGAATTACAAATACAGCAACTGGAGAAAGAGCTAGGTCGCAAAACTAAATCTGAGACTGCCCTTCAGCAAGAACTGGAGAGTATGAAAGATTCTCTCACTGCTGAGCGCAAGCGTGCACAGGCAGAGATGGATGCCGTGCGCCAAAAGTTGGCCGAACAATTAGCGGATTCAAGCTCGTCAGGCGATGAGTTGAAATCTCAGCTGGCACAACAGCAGGCTGCGTACCTGCAGTTACAAAGCGAAGCTCGAAGCAACGCACAAGCACTGGAACTCGAACTGGATGCACTGCGGGCCCGCACAACAGATATGAATGGCACAATTGCACAGGTCGAAGCCGCGCACGAGAAAGTTCGTCTGCGACTGGAAGAAGAGCAACGCATGGCTGAGCAGTACCGCCTCGATGCGCAGAAGTCCCTAGCAGAAGCACGCCAGGAAATCGATCAGCAGCGAAGCATTGCTGGCGCCGAAACTGAGCGTTTGAAAGCTTCAATTGCTGAACAGCAGGCAGAATGCACACGGATTGGATTGGAACTCAAGAGCGCTGTCGATACGCACCAGGCGGAGATCGGAATCCTTCGTAGTACCACCGAATCTCTCAAAGCGAAGGTGTTGCAACGCGAGACCGAAAAGTCGGCACTGCAAGCGCGGCTTGACGAAGCTCATCAGTCAGCGGTGCACCAGCGCGAAAAGGCACAAGGCGAACTCGACGAATTAAGGAAAGAAATGGAAGCACTCACAGCCGCGCAGGGTACAGCGGCGGACGATCTCCGAGAGGAGTTGAAGGAGAAAGAAGCTGCACGTCTTCAGCTACAGCTGCAGTTACAAAGTCAACAGCGCACTTTGGAAATGGAAATGGATATGCTCAATTCAAACGGCCAGGACTTGCAGGCAAAGTTGGTTGCCAGTGAACGTGAGAAGGAGGCGCTCCGCTCGAAGATCGACGCTGGGCACGAGAATCTTGCCCAGCAACGGGAACAGGCACGCACTGCTTTGGAAGAGCTCCGCCAAGGCTTGTCAGCACAGCTCACGGAGCGCAACGCTGCGGCCGACGAACTGCGCACGCTGTTAGCAAAGGAAGAGGCTGCATTGAGGAACGCTACCATGGAAGCGGAGAGCGAGCAGGGGACGTTGAACATGAAGATAACGATGCTGCAGGCGAATACGTCAGCAATCACGGGTCAATTGAACGAGGCTGAGCAAAGTCAGGAGGAGCTGCGGGCGAAACTGCAGGAGGAGAGAGAGCGCATGCGTCAACAGCGCCTCGAAGCACAGAGACAACTCCAGGTTTTACGTGACACTGAAGCTGCTGAGTCTCGTGAGCAGCGCGAGGAATCTACCTCGCTTCAGGAAGCGATGAAGAAGCAAGACGCAAAGTTCAAGCAGCTAGTGATGGAGAAAGAACATATGCATTCTTCGCTGTCAAAAGAAGTGGATCTTTTGCGTGAGCAGAGTGCTTCCCTCCGTGCGTCCATCACCGGTCGCGACGAAGCGAAGGCGTCTGTTCAAGCTGAACTGCAACGCGAGCGTGATTTGGCTGAGCAAAGAAGGAACGAAGCGCAGGCCGAGCTCGACAGACTCCGTTCTGACCTGACGCAACAGCTCTTGGCAAAAGATGCTGTGACAGAGGAAGTACGCAGCGAGTTAGGGCAGGCAAAATTAGAGCACAGTCGACTCGAGATGTCCATGAAGAGCGCTGAAGCAGCGCTGAAGATGGAGCTCGAAATGGCTAGGAGTGAAGCCCTCGACGCCAAAAAACGCATGGGAACTGCGGAAGCTGCACTGCAATCAGTCGAGGGAAAATTAGCGAAGGAACGCGAGGATGCCGAGAAGCAACGCCAAAGCGCGGAGCTTGCTTTTCGTGCGCTACGTGACGATTTGAACGGAAAAATTGTTGACCACGTCAAAGTATCCGAAGATCTCAAGGCACAACTCAATGAGAAAGAAATTGAGAAAGCTACACTGGAAATGCAAATGCAGAGCGAGAAATCTTCCCTCGAAGCGCAAATAGCCCTCCTTAGAGGCAATGACGAAGGTCTACGGTCCAAACTGAACGACAGTGAGAAATCCATATCGTCATTGCAGGCACAACTCGAGGCTGAGCTGACAAAGGGGCAGCAGCAACGCCTAGCTGCCCAAAAAGAGCTATCCCAAGCAAAGTCTGAGGCTGAGGAGCGACTGCGTGCCCGTGACAATTGTGAAGAACGTTTGCGCCAAGAGTTGGTGGCAGAGAAGATGGGTTCACGTAAGCTGAAAGTTCAACTGGACAGCACCGCTAACATGATGAAAACCGAGGCAAGTCTGCACGACAAGGAAACAGAGGATCTCAAAGCCAAGCTGCGTACACTTACTGAAGGCCAAAGCAAGCTGCGAAAGGAACTTGACTCGATTTCGACCGACAGCCGTCGGGCAAAGGCAGAATTACGATCAGAGCTTGAAGAAGCGAGCAAGTCGGCGCAAGAACAAATTAAGGCAGCCTCTGACGCGCGCGCCCGCGCAAGTGTCGCTGAATCTCGAGTGGAGTCGCTGTCCACTGAAATTGATTCTGTCCAGGAAGACTTCCAGCGGCAGTTGTCCGCATTTCAAGACAGTGTATTGCAACGACAAGAAAAGCAACAGAGTGCGTGGGTGCAAGAGCGCACGCAGGCAGCTCAAGCGCTCGAATCTGCAGAAGCTCAACTCGCCGACACTCAAAGACGGCTACAAACCGAACAGAATGAGGCCGCAAGCGTGGCAGCGATGTTCGAGGAGCTGCGTTCCGAAGCTGCGTCGAATCAAGGGAAACTCGAAGCTGCCAACTCGAAGCTGCAAGAAAGCTTCCTGTTTACGCGTATCAGCTCAATTGTTGCACCGGTTCTCTCCGATGACGTGTTGTACCCGTCCGAAATTTATGCTTTATGCCATGGACCAGCTGTTTCGGCAGAGACATCTTTGACGGACAAACGTGCCGTCATAAACGTGATTTTGTGGATGTCACAGCGATATCAGTCCGTTGCACGGCACGACCTGCTCACACCGAGCATGAAGTCGATATTGAAGAATTTCAGCAGAAACTGGGAAGAATTTCTTCACTTGACGAAGGCTGGACTTGTCCAGGCAGTGTCACAGCAACTAGAGGTTGGCAAGTCGTCGGAACAACAATCCCACAATGACTCGGAGGCAAAACTCACAGAGCTGGTCGAAAAATGGGCTGTCGAGATACTGCAAGGATTGTTGTCCTTGGACGTTAACGCCGTCGACTCATTATTTCGGGCTGGTGTGGTCTCGTTTGACCTGGCGGCGAAAATGCGGCACGCACTTGCACAGCGGCGCATCACAGTTGCCCACATTGTGTCAACTGCCGCATTTTGGTCACTGCCCAGTGATATAACACGCGGACTGACAACTGGGTGTACACTGCATCACGAAGATGTACTGTCCTTGCAGAAAGCTGGCCTCATTGATGATGACATTGCTGCCTCGCTGCTCAGGGAGGCTGCCGACACGCAATTGTCAATGCGCCGGGAATTAGGCAGCAGTGACGTGGCTGCCATCATGAAAGGTCTCGAAGGAGCGGAAGAACTGCCGTACTCGAACCATAGTATTCTATGGGGTTCAATGACTGTCAAGACGGATGAAGTGCAAAAGCTCAGCACTGGTGGCAAGCGAGTCGATGGATCCCCGCTCACTGTCGTTTCTGCTCAAGACTTTGCCGCCGCCGCTGCTGTGTGCCCAATAATTGGCGCAGAAATATCTGTCTCCAGAATAAATGAAATGACAAAATCGGGAAAGCTGCCAAAACCAGTTTCCGACGAGCTTCAGCTTCCGTGGAGACAGGGAGTGGATTCCTCAATCATCGCTCATCTGCAAGCCGCCGCAATGCTGACACCCGAAACTGCGTCACTACTCCTGTCGAAAGCTTTGGAGGTTGTGCATTCCTCGCAACCCATTGACGACAACTCTGCACAGCAAGCATCTTCGACAGGCGTTGCTCGTTTGAAAGCTATTGGCCGAGTGTCCTTGTCCCAGTTACAAGAACTGCGCCATGCCAAAGAACCAGCTAACCACACACCGTCGGAGTGGGAGTTGTGTCTGGTCGAGTCTTTCATGACACTGACAGCGAATGACATTTCGCAAGCATTCGTCAGTTTGTCGAGTGAGATAGTCGCGGATGACAAGTCCAGTGCAGTTGACTTTTCACAGTACCTTCTTGAGCTGCAGGATTTATGCACACAGACAGTGCAATCTGAACCTCACCGAACCCCATTCCATGCCCTTCGTCGCGGAACATGTTCTGGTGGGCGTATGATATTGAGTGCCGAGGACTGCAAGCAACTAAATCTGTCGTTGAAGACACTCGACGATCACCGAAAAGAGGAGCAAAGCGCGCTTCGATTGGCAGTGCAAAATGCCCAGCACGAGGCGTCAGCGGCTCAAGAGAGACAAAGTCGATTGGAAGTGACCAGCAGAAACCAAGTCGAAAAAGCGCAAGCAGCCATGCATGATATGAAGGCCGACATGAGGCGACTCCAAGAAGCGCGAGATGCGGCGACCACAACGTGTCGTCAGCTTCGTGATGAAAGTACTGCATTTCAGGAGCGCGAGGATGTCCGGATGAGAGAGCTCAACACCGCGCGCCACTCCGCCGACCAGCTGCGGTCCGAACTAGAGTTCGCAAAGCAGGAGTTGACGGACGTGCGTGAAGAAATGAACACGCTCAATCTCAATATTGGTGACAACAAGCGGCGGGAACAGGATGTCGCGACGCAGTTACAGCACGAAAAGAAAGAATTGGAGCTGCAACTTGAATCTCTGCAGGAAGATTTGCGCGAGGTTCGTGCTGCACACGAAGCACAAAGAGCCTCACTACTATCGGCGACCTCCGACAACTCAGCATATGAAGCGCGCTTGGAGGCTCAGGGCCAGGAACTCGACGGAGCGCAGAGCGAATTGCAAAAGCTAACTTCTGAGCTCGCTGCGACAGCGGACGGACAACGGGAAGCAGAAGACCAGCTACGTCACCTACAATTGCAAGCGAAGGAATTGGAGGGTCAACTGCAAATACGTTCCCGCGAATTGGAGCGCGCAGTGGAGAGAGAGGAAGAATTGAAACAAGTCATCAAGGAAAAGGAAAATTCTATCACTGGAACTCTGTCATCCGCACGAGACGAGGAGGTACGGTCAGCGCAGCTCAAAGCCCAGTTGGCTGCCGCACACAGTCGTGTCCAGGCACTGGAGGAAGTTGAAGCGTCTTTGAGATCGGATTTGGGCGCGCAACGTAGTTTGTTCACGGAACAGCGGGATGCCCTGGTAAGGCAAGCGGATGCGGAAAGAGACGAATTTGCCAACAACTTGGCTGCTTTGCGACGAGAGCTTGCGGCTCAGCGAGACGCTCAACACCAGGATGCGGAGAAACGTCGCGTACTGGAAGCGGAGAATGTACGCGAACAGGAGACACTGCAACACGAAGTGCAAGTCGAAAAAGCAAGGTGTGTCGTCCGTCATCGACATTCGATTTTGTACAATTTCCACTCCTTCTCATAATTGTGTACATTTGTGTAACAGGAACAATCAACAGCACGAGAATCTTCGTGAGGCGAATGATGCTCTGCAGGAGTTACGTGAGAAAATCGCTCGGACGGAGCGTCAGCTGCAGCAAGCTGTGGAGCACAACCGCGCACTCAATGACTCGTACACTCACAGAACTGATGAAATGCTCGTCTCACATGGTCAGAAACTGGAAGAGCTGCAGCAAGCTTTGGACCGTGCACTGACCGAGCGGGCGACGATGGCGCAACGACTCGCCCTCGAAGAGCTTCGTGTGCGTGAGGCGCACCAAAAACTCCTCGATGACGCAGCTGCAGCTCGACAACGTCAAGAAATTGAACGAGACAACGAGCGTGCTGCCAACGCCAAGCGAGTGCTCGAGTCAGAGCGGCAGGCGGCGGAGCAAGTGTCCGTATTGGAGACTGAGATGGCCAAGGCTGCGGCCCTGTATGGGGCAGAAATTGCACAGCTGTCGCGCGAACATGATATCGAGCGCAAGCGCGCCACCACTGCAGTGGCACAGGCAGCGGACATTCAAGAGAAGTACACGAATTACGTTGAAAAGATGCAGCGTGATGCAGAAGAGGCCCAACAGTCTGCCAGTTCTGCCTATCGCCAAGAACTGGAGGCTTTACACGAAAAATACCAGGAAGAGTTTCACGTCATGGTGGAGCTCGATAAGAACAGAGCGAAGCAAAACATGATAGCTATGAAACGCCTTCAAACCGCCTCTTCCCGTGCACAAGAAGACGCACGACTGCAGTTTGACAACCAACATGAAGAAGCACGACTGCAGTTCGAGCGGGAGCTCAAGTTGTCGCGCAAAGAGTTGGAGCTCACGCAGCGCGCGGTTGCAGAACTGAAGGTCCGAGGAGATCACCAAGCAGAGGAGGTCGCTACTCTGAAAGACACCCTCAAACGCCAGGCAAGGCACTACCGAAAACGTTTGGGAACTGCTGCAGCGTCAACTGTCGCGGAGTTCGACATTGTTCGTCGCAGTCTCCGCAAAATTGAGAAGGCGATCCTTAAGCACGCAGACCAATTTGAGGTTCTACACGAGTTTACACGTGGGGCGATGGCGAAGAAAGTCTCAGCCGTTCTCAAATACTCCGCCTCTGATGGTGGCAGCACGGGGTCCGGCGATCAGTTGGTCCCGTTGAATAGTCCAGAGAGTGCCGCTCGACCACAGGATGTCCAATTGGTGGTCAAAGCTTTCGAGCACTGGGTCGTTCCGCTGGTTGCGCAAATGTTGCGGTGTCTTGAGCAGCGAGAAGCTGAACTGCACCAGAAGGACACGGAGTGGGTGTCTGCCGCTCTGGCCGCGGCGCAGGCACAAAAGGCTGGCGCTGTTGCTTTGGCGACAGCCGTGCATCAGCTTGAAGAAGAGAAGCAGGAGCGCCTGGGCTCACCTCGAGCACACCCGTCGCGCAAGCCCACTCCGCGGAGTGTGCGCCGGACCACTGCTGCTGGCCACAGTCCACATTCACAGGCCAACGCGGTTGATGCACTGCAGCCTTCACAATCTCCCGTGCTCGAATCCGCGACGCCCACCGCACGAGTGCCGCCGATGCCATCACTGCCCGTTAATGCAGCAGAGTTGCTGGATCAAGAAGACGAAGATGCACACAGCAGTGCTACCCTTCTCGACCGCTTGCGAAGAACAAACAGATCGCTGCAGCAACAGCTCTCTCCTAGTGCACGGACCTCGCGCCGAACGAAGGAGCTATAGTGGTAACGCCGATGCCAATGCAGTCGGAGTGTGAAGTGCTAGAGTACGAGTATGATAAAGTATTCTGTAAATTACCAGTGAACATTTCGTACCGAGGTGTACCTATGCCTATGTATCCACGCTGTCAGCCGTTGCCAGTAATGGCGGGCAGCACAGTGGAAGTTGATGTCTAACTTTCGACGGCAGTCATCACTACCTCCTCGCGTCTCGGCAAGGTTGTTTCGACGTCCTATCCGGGTTCCTCTTCGACGAGGTGATGCCGCCAGATTCGCGTGAAGCTCTCTTCTTTTTTTTCGCTTCTCTCAATTTCCGCATCATCACCTCTGCTTTGGAGACCGGTTTCCAAAACAAAGCGGGTTTGGCCTTCGTCCGAGTGAAGAGTTGGTCAAGAGACGGAGCCGCCTTCGCTGTGCTCTGTTGGGGGCTGCGGGCAGGGAGCCCTCGATGAGCCACGCCAACACCGGTTGCATTGGAACTCAGTTTGCTCGACAAAGATCCTTGATCACGACTTCTGTTGCGTTGGCTCGCCGCCGGACGATTGCCGAAGAGCGCATTCCCTGCCTCTGTGGCGGTTCCCTGAACCAAGCTAACGCTCCACACACTTTCCCGGTTTTGTTCTGGCCAGTGGTTGCGGTCTAGGGCCTGACACGCAGCATTCGCCGCGACATTACTGTCATACGTGGCGAAGCACCGCGACTTGATTCTATCGATCCAAAAGTCTGTTACATTTCCGTGCTCTGCAAGCAGTGCTTCGAGCTCTTTGGTCCTGAACGGCCGTACGAGACCGCGAACTTGGATTGTGGTGTCGGTGGACACCTTGCCTCGCTTCATCACAATTTGCTGTGTGTCTACGCGCTTGCGCTTGGTGCTCTCGTTAACACGTGGGGGCGTCTTTTCTGCCGACTCGGATGTTGTTACGGCGTGTTGGGTGTTGTCCGCTCCGGGCGAGGTGCTTTTGGTCGAAACTTGCTCGACGTCGTTGCTGCTGGACGTTTCATTCGTTGTTTCTGAGTCTTGGGGTTCGGGTTCTTTTGTACTTTGAATTGCTTCCTGTGACTGCTGCTGTGCCACGTCGGGGGGCGTTGCATCGCTCGATGCAGATTGGTCGGAGGCTGGTGCAGCGGCACGAATCGGAGATTCAGGAACGGCGACACTGGCGCCGCTGGTTTGTGTGACCACCCGATCTGCATCCGGCGGCGTGTTTGTGGATTCTGCCTCCTCTTCCTGCACAGCATTTAAGAGCCGCTTCACGAGGTCGGCTTTGCGACCACTCTGCGGCTTTCCTCGTGCCTTTAGGGCAACCTTCAGCTTCGCCACCGTCATGGAGGCGATTTCGCTCTCCTTCATGATGACAGCCGTGCGAAATCCGCACCTCCGCCGACCTGCTTCGGGTACAGAACTGTAGAATTTGCACTCGCGACGGAGAGTGATCACTTGAAAAATGAAAAAAAGAGAGATATTGTAACAGGCGGTTTGCAGGCAAAGGACGAAGGGCCACAACAATAGCAAGAACCCCGCTGCAGGGTCGCTTGATGACCAGGTCTTACATCTTTGTTCCTTCTCTCACGTATTTGCACGTTGAGGCAAGCTCAAAGACGCAACACAACCACGCATCGAGGAGGGCTCATGGCAGTCTGGCATTATTGGTACCTCTAGCAGTTCATTGCTTCCACTGACGTCCACAGTAGCTAAACATCGGACTCACCTTAGCCGCCCACATCGCCTTGTTTTCATTCTCCCTTTCAGTGGCCCCTTGCGTGCGCCCGTGCGGGTGTTGGCCGAGCCACACCTCTCCCCATCCACCACGCACCGTCACAACGAAGTCACACCAGGTCTGACAGCGTTGGCGCCTTAAGGGACGACGAACGACGAACGACGAACGACGAACGACGAACGACGAACGACGAACG
>ENA-OWNT01004728-OWNT01004728.1-seawater-metagenome-genome-assembly--contig:-NODE-4728-length-11693-cov-2.893767_pt1 | contig 11693 bp, 9 predicted proteins | sample MGYA00238136_ERZ651165 | MGnify/ENA primary metagenome ERZ651165 (study PRJEB26861, sample SAMN08777766) | seawater metagenome | isolation source: coastal seawater | place: USA: Florida | collected... | reverse complement strand
CGACCCAGGGTTCCATTCGCTCCGGTTCTTCGACCTCGACGAAAGCCGCGCAGAGAACCTCAGGGCGCTCACGGCAACACATGGCGAGCGGGTGCAGGTCACAGTAGGCGACTGCAATCCGGGCATTGCGGCTCTTGCGGGCCAGTTCAAAGCATCCAATCTGCGGGGCGTTGCTTTTCTTGATCCCTACGGTGCTCACCTCGAGTGGTCCACCGTTAGAGCGCTGGCCGCGACCGGGAAGATCGAGGTGATCATCAACCTCCCCATCGCCATGGCCATCAACAGGCTGATTACTCGCAACGGAGACATCCCGGAAAACTGGGCCGCGCAACTCGACGCCTGCTTCGGGACATCTCAGTGGCGCGACCTGTCGTACTCGGAGAGCCAACCCGATCTCTTTGGCAACACGACTGTGTCCAAGGACGACGGTGTCGCTGAGAAACTGCTTGAGTTGTACTTGGACCGTCTCAAGGACGAGTTCGCCTTCGTCACGGCCCCGAGGGTCATCAGGAACACGAAAGGTATGCCGCTGTACTACCTGCTGTGGGCTGGCCCCAACCGTGTCGGGCATAACATCGCCAATCATGTCTTCCGTCCCTATGACAAAGTAGCGGGACAGAGAGGGCAAACGCATAAGAAGAGAATTAGCTGACGGCATACCGGCACAAGGATGGCAGCATATGGCGAACTGGGTTTCAAAGAAGCTGTTCGGGACGAGGAAGACCCGCGAAGAAGAACTCGCGAGCAACCTCTACGATGCCTTGATCCTCGACGAAGGCCCGTCTTCAGACGTTGACGACCACCTCGATGCGAACTCGCTGGAGATCCCCTTGGACAAGCTGGCGCGGTTCTCGGCGAAGCGGTTGATCATGCTGGAAGCATTCCTGTTCGTTGCGATCAACACAGCGACGATGCCCAAGGACGACAAGGTACACCCTCTCTTCCCCGCAGTTCACCCGTTGTCCTTAGAGATGGGCAAGCTGCTCCACACCAAGTGGAAGGAGCGTGGCATCAAGCTATCCGGTGCCGGTGCCGTCGGTGAACGCTGTTTCGCCGAAGTCGAGGACGCCCTCGATAAGCCGTTCAAGTGGGGACGAAGTTGGCTCGATGAGTTCTACGCGGACCCAGATAGGTCAGGCGAGTTCTACATCGCTTGGACGGAGCAGTGCATCAAGGAGTTCAAGGCCATGCTGCTGGTCGTCGAGCAGTACGCGTAGCGCGTCGGATCTGCACCTCTTGTGCAACAGGGTGTCATCCTCCCCCATTAGATGATCCCAAAGGTTGGATAGCCGTCAACCGCCAACTATCCCCGAACGAACCGCAGAAAAATTAGGTACAATTCAAGGTACAATCCAGCCCGATGCATCCATTCAACTCTCTGTTTGCAAACGATTTTAATGATGGGCATGAGATTCCCCTACGGGCTGCCACTTGGTTCTCCCCCAAAAGTGCAGCAAAAGACGCCCTAGACGAGCGGTGAACGCACCTGTCTGGCGGTTGCTTTTCTTTCCATGACTCGACGGTTCGAGCGGTCATCGCGCGGATGCGAGGTGCTCGCCGGGACTCGAAAAGGGCCCGGGTGCGCGCGGCTCCCGGGCCCTTCGTGAATCAAGCGAGTCGCGGTGCCCTGACGAACGGGCGGGGCACGGTTGGCCCTCGCGACAGGCCCGCCAGACTAGCGCCCGAATCCCGCCGCGGCGGGAAGCCATGTGGCGAGTTCGGGCACGGCGATCAGGACGCCGAGACCGGCGACCATGATCGCGACGAAGGGGGCCGCGCCGCGCACGATAGTGCCGAGTTGCGCCCCGGTGATGCCCTTGATCACGAAGAGGTTCATGCCGACCGGGGGCGTGATCATCGCCAGTTCGAGGTTGATCATCAGCAGGACCCCGTACCAGATCGGGTCGATGCCCAGCGAGATCATGGTGGGCAGCAGGATCGGTGTGGTGATCAGGATGATCGCGATGGATTCGAGGAACATCCCGAGGACGAAGATCAGCCCCATTACCACGAGCACGAAGCCGATCGGGCCCAGCCCGAGACTGACGACCGCCTCGGTGACGCCGACCGGCAGGCGGACCAGCGTGATCGCGTGGCCGAACATGGCGGCGCCCGCGATGATCAGGAAGACCATCATCGAGGTCCGCATGGTCGCGTAGGCGCAGTGCCAGAGGTCGCGCAGCCCGAAGTTCCGGTAGACCAGAACCGCGACGAGGATGGCATAGAGCGAGCCTGCTGCCGCGGCCTCGGAGGCGGTGAAGATGCCGAAGTAGATACCCCCCATCACCACCGGCGGGGCCAGCAGCGCCCAGACGGACCGGCGGAAGGCCGCTACGGCGGCAGGCCAGCCTGCCCAGTCGGGCGCGTCGATGCCGGAGCGGCTGCGGGCCTGGATCATGCAGTAGACCGAGAACATCAGCGCCAGCAGCAGGCCCGGCACGATCCCGGCGAGGAACAGCGCGCCGATGGAGGCCTCCGAGACGATGGCGTAGAGGATCATGGGCCCCGACGGCGGGATCAGGATACCCAGCGTGCCGCCCGCAGCGACGACGCCGAGGGCGTCGCGCTCGGCGTATCCGAAGCGCTTCATCTGGGGAATCGCGCTCGACCCGATGGAGAGCGCCGTGGCCACCGACGAGCCCGAGATCGCGGCAAAGATGGTGCAGGCCATCACGGTGGCGACGCCGAGGCCGCCTTTGACATGGCCGATGACCGTATGGGCGAAGCTGTAGAGATCGTCGATGACCTTTGCCCGGATCATGACCTGCGCCATGAAGACGAAGAGCGGGATGGTGCTGAGGATCGGCTTGTTCAGGTGGACGTAGACCGCGTCGCCCAGCCCGTCGACATCCCCCTCGACGATCAGGAGGATCGCGCTGGCCGTCAGGCCGAGCGCGGCGAAGATCGGGATGCCTGTCAGCAGGAGAAGGATCAGCCCGGCAAAGACGATGAGCAGCGTCATTGCGGCAGCCCCCTGATCGAGCGGTAGAGACCCAGCGCCGCCGTGAGGAACAGCAGGGCCATGCCGATGACGACCGGCACCTGCGGGATCCATGTCTCGATCTCGATGTAGCCCACCGAGTAGGAGCCGAAGCTGCGCGCGAAGGCGATGCTGTCCCAGATCGACATTCCCACGATCACCGCGAAGGCCATGATCGAGAGGTTCGCAAAGATGCGCTGGAGCCGCGCCACGCCGGGTTTGAGATGGGCCGAGACGAGGTCGATGGAAATGTGGTCTCCGCGGCGCAGCGCCTCGGCGGCGCCCAGCATCACGAGGGTGACCAGCAGGTAGCCGATCATCTCGTCGTTCCACTGGAGGGGCCGGTCGAAGATGTAGCGCCGGGTCACGGCCACCACGATCTGCACGAAGATGACGAGGATCAGCAGGGTGCTCAGCGCGCCGCAGAGACGAACCAGAGCGATGACGATGCGGTCGGGAAAAAGGGGAGCGTTTGCCGCTCCCCCCTCGCTATTGTGCTGCATGGCCCCGCCGGCTCACATCTTGCCGAGCAGTTCGAGCAGCTTCTGGCTGTCGGCGTCGCTCTCGCCAAAGGACTTGTCGAAGGCCGGGCGCATGACGGCCTCGAGCGCCTTGTTCTCCTCGGGCGTGGCGATGTGGACCTTGACGCCCTTCTCTTCCAGCTGGGCGGGCCCTGCGGAACCGGCCTCGGTGGAGGCTTCGATCGCCCATTCGGATGCCTTGAGGCCCGCCTCTTTCAGCGCTTCCTTGGATTTGTCCGAGAGGCTGTCGTAGAAGGCCGGGTTCAGGTAGCCGTGCAGGTAGGCGGAGAGCACCGGAACCACGGTGAAGGCGTCCTGCACCTCGTAGTACTTGCGCGAGACCGCGGCGGCCACGTCGGTGATGGCACCGTCGATCACGCCGGTTGCCAGCGCCTGATAGACCTCGGAGCCCGGCATCGCCGTGGGGGTCGCACCCAGCGCCGCGAGCGAGGCGTCGAACGGCGGGGTCAGACCGCGCATCTTGAGGCCCTGGAAGTCTTCCGGCTTGACCAGCGGCTCGCCGTTGGTGGTGAAGACCGAGGTATTGGTCTGGAACATCCAGACCACGTTCTTGACGCCCTTCTCCAGCAGCTTCTCCTCGAGGAAGGCGGCAGCTTCGGAGGTTGGCCATTTCTTCCAGATCTCGATGTCACCGAAGGCGAAGGGCGCGATGGTGACGTTCATGATCGGCAGGGTCTTGCCCCACTGGAAGTTCAGCGAGAAGGCGCATTCGATATCACCCTTGGCGGTCGACACGATGTTCTCGCGCGCGCCGACAAGGCTGTCCGCGCCAAAGACCTGCACGTCGAGCTCGCCCTCCGAGAGCTTCTCGACCTCGGCGGCCCAGCGGTCGACGACCTTGGCAATGTGGTGCGCCGGGGGCAGCTGGTGGCTGCAGCGCATCTCGGTTGCCGCCTGCAGGGCGGGGGCCGTGGTTGCCAGGAAAGCCGCCCCGATGGCGGCGGATGCGAAATACTTCATATGGTTCTCCTCCCAATTAGTCGGTCAAGCCGCTCCCACGGCCTGCCATGTCGCATTCTTTGGCGGGCCTGCGCGATGCAGGGCGCCGTGGAACTCCTCTCCGGGCATCGCCTCCTCCGCGATGGCCCGTGCGTCTTTCAGTTTCTCGAGGTCGATCCCCGTGGCGAAGCCCATGCTCTCGGCCAGGAAGACGACATCCTCGAAGACCACGTTGCCCGTAGCCCCCGGTGCGAAGGGGCAGCCGCCCAACCCGCCGAGCGAAGCGTCGATCACGCGGGCGCCATTGTCCAGCGCCGCGGCGGCATTGGCGACGCCCATACCGCGCGTGTCGTGCAGGTGGATGATGAAGGGCCGGTCGCCGCAGAGCCGCGTCATGCGGGCGCAGAGCGTGCCGACCGCCTTTGGTCCGGCATAGCCGACAGTATCGGCCACCCCGACGAGGTCGGCCCCGGCATCGAGGCAGGCCCCGGCCAGGCGCACCACCTCCTCGGGGTTCACGTCGCCGGAGAGGGAGCAGCCGAGCGCCATCGCGATCCCTGCGTTCACGATCTTACCGGGGGCTGTCGCATCGCGCATGGCGGCGACCTTGCCAACCAGTTCGACTGCCGCATCGCGGGAGCGGCGCATGTTGGCCTGGCTGTGTGCCTCGGTGGCCGAAACCACGCAGACCATCTCGCGGATGTCGGTGGCGAGCGCCGCCTCGGCGCCGCGTTCGTTCAGGGTGAGTCCGGCGGAGTGCAGGCCCATGTCCTCGCTGGCCCGGATCATCGCCTCGATATCGGCGAACTGGGGAAAGCGGGCGGCGGGCAGGAAGGAGCCGATTTCGTAATGCCGGACACCGGCGGCGTGTTCGCGGCGGAGCCACTCGATCTTGGCATCGGTCGACGGCAGCGCCTTGGCCAGTTGCAAGCCATCGCGCAGCCCCACCTCTCGCAGGGTCACGCGGTCTGACGGATAGATGCCTTCGAGCCGGTTCATGCCAGCATCTCCACGCCGTCCGCCTGCGCAATCTCGTCTTCGGTCATGCCGAGGGCTGCCAGTACCTCGCGCGTGTCGGCGCCGATGGCCGCGATATCGAGGTCCCCTCCCCGGATCGGCTGATCGTCGATCTCGAAGGGCATGGCGGGCGCGCGGTAGGTCCCGCCCTCGGGCAGGGTCGAGGTGAACAGCCCGCCCGGACGATTGACGTGCGGGTCATCGTACATTTCCGCCGGGCGGTGGATGGGCGAGAAGGGAATGCCCGAGCTTTCGAACTCGGCGATCAGGTCGGCGAAGGTCCGGCCCCGGACGGCCTCGGCCACGATGGGCAGGGTCCAGTCGCGGGCGTTGATCTGGTCCATGCGGGTCTGGAGTCGCGGATCGGCCTTGAGCTCATCGAGGCCCAGAAGGTTGCAGAGCGTCACCCACTGACCCTCGGTCACCGCGCCGATGAAGATCTGGCGGCCCTCGGCGGTCTCGAAGATGTCGTAGACGGGCCAGGAGAACTCGCGTTCCGGCATCGGCGGCGCCTCGCGGCCCTCGATGTCGAACTGCACCATGTGCTGTGCCACGAGGAACAGGCAGTTCTCGAAGAGGCCCGTGCGCAGGACGTGGCCCTTGCCGTCCTTCGCCCGCTCCAGCAGCGCCGCGAGCACAGCGAAGGCGCCGAAGAGCCCGCCCATGATGTCGTTTGCGGAGGAGCCGATGCGCAGGGGCCGCCCGGTCGGGCCGGTCATGTAGGCCATGCCGGTCATCATCTGCACGACCTCGTCCATCGCCGTGCGGTTCTCGTAAGGCCCCTTGAGAAAGCCCTTGAGCGACGAGACGATCAGGCGGGGATAGCGGGCCCTCAGATCCTCGGGCGCCAGCCCCATTCGGGCGAGCGACTGGTCGCGGAAGTTCTCGACGAAGACATCCGCCGTCGCCAGCAGGCGGTGCAGCGCGGCCTTGCCCGCCTCGGACTTGAGGTCGAGCGTGATGCTCTTCTTGCCGCGGTTGAAGGTCGGGTAGAACCCGCGCCCCATTCCGGTCAGCGCGCGGGTCTTGTCGCCCTCGGGCGGCTCGACCTTGATCACCTCGGCGCCCAGCATCCCGAGGAACATGCCGCAGGACGGACCCATGATCATGTGCGTCATCTCGACGACCCGCAGTCCGGCCAGCGGCCTGATGTCCGTTGTCATGAAATCGTCCTCCCGACTCGGACCATAGCCAAATCAGACTCCACGGGATATTATAATGTTTCGATGAAACCGTTCTGGAAAACAGAATGCTCGACACCCGTCAGTTGCAGTACTTCGCGGTCATCTACGAACAGGGATCGCTGGCGCAGGCCTCGGCACAGCTGAGGATCGCCGCCTCGGCCCTGAGCCATCACCTCGCCCAGCTGGAGGCGCGGTTCGGTGCGCCGCTGTTCCTGCGCAAGCCAAGGGGAATGGAGCCGACCGCCGCGGGCCACCGGCTATATGAGCATGCCCGGTCGATCCTGCGCGCGATTGCGGCGGCCGAGACCGACATGAACGACCGCGCCGGTCAGATCTCGGGGCCGGTCTCGGTGGGCATGTCCTTTTCCGCGGTCAAGGCCATCGGCGTCGACTTCGTGACGCAGGTCGTTCGCGAATTTCCCAAGGTTCAGCTTGCACTGACCGAGAGCCTGTCGGGCGCCGCCCTGCCCCATCTGATGGCCTCGGACGTGGACCTTGCGCTGGTCTACAATCCGCCGGTCGACCCCGTGTTCCAGTCCGTGCCGGTGCTGGAGGAGAAGATGGTCTGCGTCGGGCGGCCCGAGGTGATCGGCGACACCGACGACCCCATCCCCTTTGCCGAGCTGCTGGATCTGCCGATCATCCTGCTGCGGCAGGGCCTATCGGCGCGCGCCATCGTGGACGATGTCACGCTGCTGAAGAAGATCGAGTCGAGGGCGATCCTCCAGATGAACTCGGTGCAGGCCATCGCGGGATCCATCGAGGCGGGGCTTGGCTGTGTCATCGGCACACGGCTGTTCATGCAGGACCAGCTGGATCGCGGGACGGTCAAGGCGCGCCCCATCGTGCAGCCCGAGCTGTCGCGCACGCTGCACCTCTGCCGGCTGGCCTCGCGTCCGCCGACCTTTGCCTCCGAGGCGATCCGCGACACCCTGCTGGCCCTCGTGCGCAAGGCCGTGCTCTCGGGCGCGTGGGAGGCGCAGATCGTGGAGCCCACGTGACCGGAGGCCCCGCCCGGTCGGCCGACACTGGCCGATTGCGCAGGCTACGGTCGGGCATTGACTTGGACAGGTGCCCCCTGCCCGGCCTACACATGCGGTGAGCAGGAACGAGGTATCGAGCATGAACAAGGTGGCACTGGCCGCAGCGGCCTGTCTGGTCGCGCTGGCATCGCGAGCGGCGACGGAAGAGCGCGTGGTCTGCACGCTGGCGTGGGAGCTGGGATCGACCGAGCCGCTGGTGTCGGAGGGCGAGTGCGGCACGCGGATGTCCTCGGCCTCTACCTTCAAGATCGCGATCAGCCTGATGGGGTTCGACAGCGGCATCCTGAGCGGCCCCGATCTGCCGGAGTGGCCCTTTGTGGAGGGTTATGCCGACTGGCGCCCGGAGTGGAAACGCCCGCAGACGCCGCGCAGCTGGCTGAAGTATTCGGTCGTCTGGTACTCGCAGCAGATTACCCAGCGGCTGGGGCCGGAGCGTTTCGAGGGCTATGTGCATGCCTTTGGCTACGGCAACGAGGATGTCTCGGGTGATCCGGGCAAGAGCAACGGGCTGACCCGTGCGTGGCTGAGTTCGTCGCTTCAGATATCGCCACAGGAGCAGGTCGCCTTTCTTTGCCGGATGCTGGAGGGCGAGTTGCCGGTGAGCGAAGAGGCGGTGGCGCAGACGCGGGCCATTCTCGACCACCGCGTGCAGCCTGAGGGCTGGGAGACCTTCGGCAAGACCGGGGCCGGGCTGCCGTTCGGGCCAGATGGGCAGCACCTGAAGGGCCAGCCCTTCGGCTGGTACGTGGGCTGGGCGGAAAAGGGCGAGCGCCGGGTGATGTTCGCGCGGCTGAGCCGTTTCGATGCGCGGCCCGAGCGGACGCCGGGGGAGATCGCGAGGGACGGGTTGCTCGGGTACCTTTTCGCGTCGGACGGGCCGTTGTCCTGACTGTTGGCCCGACCTCTTCGTGTGGGGAGCCGACGTCTTGCAAAGCCTGCGCGCCCCGTCGCTGGGAATCGCACAGGCGGGGCCACGGGGACCCCGCCTACGACATGAGCCTGATCAGCAGGCCTGGCGTTGCTTGCGGCGCAGGCCGCCCAGCATGAAGAGCCCCGAGAGCAGCATCATGGCCGGCAGCGGGAGCGGAACCGATGCCACGGCATAGGGATCGGTCCAGGCCAGCGCGAAGGTGCCGCTACCGTTTCCGAACAGGCCCAGCCCCTCGTAGCCTTCGCCGAGCGGCAGGAGCAGGTTGGCGTACTCCATGAAGGTATCGAAGGCGCCGCCGATGGACAGGAACTCGAAGTAGTCCCCTTCCGCCGGGAGGAAATCGTCGAGGAAGTTGAAGCTGATCGTGAAGTCGGACAGCGCGGTGAAATCGCCACCGACGAAGAGGGTGTCGAAGCCATCGGCGCCGATTTCGAAGTCGAGCAGCGAGGCCCCGAGGACGAGGCTGTCGTCAATGAAGAGCGAGCCGACCCCGTCACCGGGACGCAGCGTGCCATTGTCGGTCAGGACGAGGTTGCCGACGTGGCCATTGCCGCCGAGCGCCGCGCCCGACTGGACCGTGACCTGCGACGAGGAGGCGATCGAGCCGTTCACCAGCAGCGCGCCCGCTTCGACCGAGGTCGCACCGGTGTAGGTGTTGTCGGCGTTCAGGCGCAGGGTGCCGGCGCCACGCTTGGTCAGGTCGCCGCTGCCGGAAATCACCTGATCCATCGCGACCGCGGCCTCTGCCTCGACCACATCAATCGAGCCACCCTCGCCTTCCAGCGAGACTTCGCGGTTCAGGCTGTCCATCTCGGTGCCGTCGATCCGCAGGCCCCCGTTGGCGAGGCGCAGGCGGGCGTCGGAGTTGCCCAGCGCGGCATCCTCGGTCACCGCCACCACGCCGCCATCCGCGACCAGCGTCTCGGTGATGAAGGAGTGGTCGTCGATGCAGTACTCGGCAATCGCGCCGGCGAGGCGGCCATCGGTGCTGCCACAGTCCAGCAGGGTCATCTTTTCGGCGTCGGTGAGCCAGTCGAGGATCGGGATGCCGTTCTCGTCCGACACCTGCCCGAGGTAGACATCGGTGCGCATGTTGTTGCGTGTCAGTTCGAACACGCCGTCACGGGCTTCGAAGGTCGATGCGTCCTTGTCCCAGACCAGCCGCTGACCGGTGCCGTCCTCGGTGTCCATCGACTCGAGGCGCGGCCCGACCCAGGTGAACTCGTGTCCGACGGGTTCGTGATCGGAGAGCGGCACGGTCTGACCATCGGCGCGTTCGACGTAGACCTTGTCGACCACGCCCAGATATTCGTCCGCCGGATCGTCGGTCAGTTCGTACCACTTGGCATAGGGGCGCGAGACAAGGAAATGGTCGATCTGCACGCGGTCCCAGCTGGCCCAGGTGTTGGTGGCGTCTTCGCCATAGGAGGGCCAGGTGGTGGTGCCGTCACCGGCGGTGTGGGGCTCGAACCCCTCGCGGATCGCGTCGGTCTGGAACATGACGAAATCCTTCTTGAGGATGTTCATCGTGACCGGGGTGTTCTTGCTGACGGGCAGCGTTTCGTTCTTCAGGCCGACATCCTTGCCCTCGCTGCGGGCCGCCTGCAGGGCGTCGCCCCACTGCCGCCACGAGAGGCTGTCGATGTCCTGAGTGGGATAGGCCTCCTGAATGATGTTGCGCAGCTGCGCCTCGTCGCCCGAGCGAATGTATTCCCAGCTGAGGTCGCGGTAGAGACTGTTGCTGCCGACGCTGCGGATCAGGCGGATCTGCGCGTCGATGTCGTGCAGGCCGCGTTCCGAGACGTCACCGGCGTTGAAATCGCCGCCCATGATCACCGGACCCTGCACCGACTGTGCCCAGTTCGAGAGCGCCTTTGCCTCAGTGATGCGCTTGTCCGACCCGTCGGAGTAGTCGAAGTGGACCGATCCGATGGTCGTGGTGGGACGGCCATCCGCGGCCTCGGCGGTCGCGTAGGAGATGCTGCGGCCCTGGCTGGAAACGCCCGGCAGGGTCACGGTGCCGACGTTGCCCTCGAGGCGCGAGATGATGCCCGCGCTGCCGTTGCGGGCGCCCTGATAGGTGCCGAGACCGGCGTCTTCGAGGATACCCGGCAGGTCGGTCACGAAGCGGCTGCCGTTCTCTTCCTGAAACAGGACGGCATCGTAGTTGCCCGGAACCAGCAGCTGTGCGGCGGCCTGCGGGTCCTGCTTGAGCTTGTTCCAGATGTTGTAGGTGAGAATGCGCAGCGTATCCCCGTCCGCATGGGCGACGCTGGCCGTGGAGCCCGCCATCAGGGCGGTGGTCAGCAGGAGGGCGGCACGTTTTCGGATCAGTTTGGCAAGGGTGCCCTTGCCGGTGGAGGAGGGAGTAATCGACATGGTGCAAGTTCCATTGAGAAGTGAATGTACTCGGATGTCGACTTACGACCACAAAATGTCATGTTTATTACAATGTGGCATTTTCTGGGCAAAGCGGGCCCAGTTTTCGGGATTTACTCGGCTCCCTTGTTGGTGGGTCTGATGGTTGGGTAACGGCCGCGGCAAAGAAAGCGCGCCCAGCGAGTGCGCGCCCGATCCGACACGCGCGAGACGGGTGAGATTCTGTCAGTCGGGAGCGTCTTCGCCCGCGACGATGACCCGGCCGCCAGCTTGGGACAGAATCTCCAGCACCGAGTCGGGCGGCGCGGCGTCGGTCACGAGGCACGAGACCTCCGACAGGTTCCCCATTCGAACGAGCCCGAGGCTGCCGAACTTGCTGTGATCGACCGCCAGCAGCGTGCTGTTGGCCTGCGCCATCGCCGCCCGCACCACCCGGACCTCGGCGGGGTCGTCATCGGCAAGGTCTCCGTTCTCGTCGACCCCGGTCACCGAGAGGACGGCGACGTCGAAGCGGAAGCCGGAGAGGAAGCCCGGCGTCGCCTCGTGAAAGATCGCGCCATCGACCGAGCGGACAAAGCCGCCGGGCACGGCCAAAACGAAGCTCGTGTGTTCCGAGAGGAAGGCCGCAATGCGCAGGCTGTAGGTGACGACGCGCAGGTCGCGGCATCGGAGCAGCGC
>ENA-OWNT01004727-OWNT01004727.1-seawater-metagenome-genome-assembly--contig:-NODE-4727-length-11693-cov-5.328857_pt1 | contig 11693 bp, 10 predicted proteins | sample MGYA00238136_ERZ651165 | MGnify/ENA primary metagenome ERZ651165 (study PRJEB26861, sample SAMN08777766) | seawater metagenome | isolation source: coastal seawater | place: USA: Florida | collected... | reverse complement strand
AATCATCAAGATATTAGGGTAAGTCTATGCGAACAGGATTGCGTTCTTCACTAAGGATTTGTTTACTTGGCGCTGCGTTAGCGGCGTCAGGTTGTGTTAGCAACAACCAAGCTGGCAGCTATGGCAGTAACTTCGACCGAGAGGAAGCTGCTAAAACCCGAATGTCGCTTGGGCTTACCTATCTGCAAAATAACAATTACTCTCAAGCCAAGAAGAATCTTGATAAGGCTTTAGCCTTCAATCCTCGATCTGCAGACGTACAGTACGCTATGGCGTACTACTATCAATTAGTCGGAGATAACCAACGAGCAGAGGAATTTTACGAAGCCGCAATCGACCTAGCGCCCAACAACGGCGATATCGCCAATAGCTATGGTGCATTTAAGTGTCAAAATGGTCAGTATGAAGATGCGAAAGCCTATTTTTATGATGCTATAAACAATCGCTTATATGCCAATGCTGCGCAAACTTATGAAAACCTTGCGTTGTGCGCACAAAGCCAAGGCAATGTGGAAGAGGCTATTGGCTATTTTAAAGACGCCTTAAAGCATCAACCTGCCAGAGCTAAAAGTTTGTATCTCCTTACTCAGCTTTATACGGTTTCTGAACAGTGGACGTTAGCGAAGCAAACCTTGAAGCAATATGAAAAGGTTGCTCGTGTTTCTCCTGACTCATTATGGTTATCGTATGAAATAGCGAAAGGCCAGAAAGATATTGAAACAGCTGATGGTTACGGTGAAATGATGCAAACTTTATTTCCCGAGCATCCCTTGACGAAGCGTTATTTAGAAGAAAGTAAAGCATCACCTAGCCGCGTAGTAAAGGTAGTTAAGAGTGCTGAGAAGACTACTGAGCCAGTAGTTAATGCGAGTGATGCTGGTATTGAACGTACTGTTCGCGAAGCTGATGTAACAGCTGAAAGCAAAGTTGTTTCTACTTCGCAATCATCTAATAGTGATAGTGAAGAAACGCAAAGTGATGAATTATCGTCAGAAACACCAAAAATCCATGTAGTAAAACCAGGCGAAAACTTATATCGTATTTCGCTATTGCACAATATTAAGATGGCAACACTGCAAGAGTGGAATAACCTAGGAAATAGTGGCGCTATAATTGCTGGTCAGTCGCTTTGGTTAGTACCACCAAGCATGCAGGAGGAATAAGGTTTAATGGTGTCAGAAGAACAAGCGAAACAAGACGTAGATTCGCAACAAAACGAAAGCACGCCGAGTCCAGGTGCCATGTTGAAGGCGCGACGCGAAGAGCTTGGGCTTTCGCAACAAGAAATAGCGGATAAGTTGTTTTTAAAAGTTCGTCAAATCAACGAGATAGAAAGCGACAAGCTTGATGGCCAAGCGTCAGTCACCTTTACAAAAGGGTATGTTAGGAATTATGCGAAGCAAGTGAACTTGAATTCACAAGAAGTGATTGAAGCATTTGAACGATTCCACAACCAAACATCGGTACCGTCATCTGAAAAATTACAGAGCTTTTCAAGACGTGTCGCAAAACAGACACACGATGACAGATGGATGATGGTAACTTACGTTATCCTTCTGCTGATTGTGGCAGGTGTAGTAGCGTGGTGGTATCAACAGCCAGGTGATGACGTGGTGAGCGATGTTGCGTTACCTAGCAAAGTAAAAGCGGAAGCGGCGAGTACGCCATTATCACAAGAAAGTACTGGCATGAATGCAGCGTTAGAAGATAACACGCCTTCGACTGATCAACCGGAACTTATAAATACAACTGGTGATGTGTCAGCAGATTCTCTACCCGTTGAAAACGAAAACAATTCTCCAGGTCAATCGAGTGCGCTGGAGCAAAGCGGTTTTACACAGGAAGGCGAGCTTGATGATGGCGCGATTTCAGCGCCCGACACTACCGTTGACGATACAAATAACTTAACAGCTTTGGTTGCTTCAGCAACCGATACACCTGATGTAACACTAACCAGTGATGCGGCCCCAATTTCTATGATTTTCACCTTTGACGATGATTGCTGGATAAATATCACCGATGCAACAGGTGAAGCCATTGCATACGGTGTAAAGCAAAAAGGTCGTATAATGGAAATTCAAGGGGTGCCGCCTGTTGAAGTTACGCTCGGCGCACCGGATAATGTGCGCATATCAGTAGATGGCGACGCTGTAGATATTTCTTCGTACCAAAACGGTAGAACAGCGCGTTTCACACTTCCTATGTAGGTTAATTAGATGTTTGCAGAAAGTCCTATCAAGCGCAGAAAGTCAACGCGCATAAATGTAGGTAATGTTCCCATTGGCGATGGTGCTCCCATTGCCGTTCAGTCAATGACAAATACGCGCACTACCGATGTGGCTGCTACGGTCGATCAAATAAACCGTATTGTAGCTGTTGGCGGTGAGATAGTACGTGTTTCAGTGCCTACCATGGAAGCGGCAGAAGCATTTAAAGAAATCAAAAAGCAGGTGAGCGTGCCTCTGGTGGCCGACATTCACTTCGACTACCGTATAGCGCTTAAAGTGGCTGAATACGGTGTGGATTGTTTGAGAATCAATCCAGGAAATATCGGCAACATGGAGCGCGTACGTTCAGTTGTTGATTGTGCCAAAGACAAAAATATTCCTATTCGCATAGGCGTTAATGGCGGTTCATTAGAAAAAGATTTACAAGAAAAGTATGGCGAACCTACGCCTGAAGCCCTTGTGGAATCGGCTATGCGTCATGTAGATATTCTCGATAAGCTAAACTTTGATCAGTTCAAAGTAAGCGTTAAGGCCTCTGATGTGTTCCTTGCCGTTGGTGCATACCGTTTATTGGCAAAAGAAATTGATCAGCCATTGCACTTGGGTATTACTGAAGCTGGTGGGCAACGCGCTGGTGCTGTGAAAAGCGCTGTGGGCTTGGGAATGTTGTTGGCTGAAGGTATTGGCGATACCTTGCGCGTGTCACTTGCGGCCGATCCAGTTGAGGAAATTAAAGTAGGTTTCGACATTCTTAAGTCGTTACGTATTCGCTCGCGCGGCATTAACTTCATAGCTTGCCCAAGTTGTTCGCGACAAGAGTTTGATGTTATTGGCACGGTAAATGCGCTTGAACAGCGCTTAGAAGATATTCTTACGCCTATGGATGTGTCTATCATCGGCTGTGTGGTAAATGGTCCAGGCGAAGCCGAGGTGTCAGACTTAGGACTAACCGGGGCACGTAATATGAGCGGTTTGTACGAGGACGGTAAGCGAGTTAAAGAACGTCTTCCTAATGACGACTTAGTTGACAAGCTTGAAGCTAAGATCCGCGCAAAAGCAGCTCGAATGAGCGAGGAAAACAAGATTCAGGTTTCTGTTAAAGAATAAGCCGGTTTTTGTTCATTGTTGTTTACTTCCAAAGCCCCTATAATGCGGGGCTTTTCACTATTTAGCAGTATGAGAATTTCACGTGGCTAAAACTATTCAGGCAATTCGAGGCATGAATGACTGCCTACCGGAGATTTCCGGTACATGGCAAAAGGTAGAATCTACACTTCGTCAGGTTGTGGCGAGCTATGGCTACCAAGAAATACGCACGCCCATTGTTGAAAGCACAGATTTATTTAAACGTTCAATTGGTGAAGTCACCGATATCGTTGAAAAAGAAATGTACACTTTTGAAGACCGTAATGGCGACAGCTTAACCCTTCGTCCTGAAGGAACTGCGAGCTGCGTACGTGCAGGTAACGAGCACGGTCTGTTGTACAACCAACAGCAACGTTTGTGGTATATGGGGCCGATGTTTCGCCATGAGCGTCCTCAAAAAGGTCGCTATCGTCAGTTTCACCAGTTCGGTGTTGAAACTTACGGCATGGACGGCCCAGATATCGACCTAGAAGTTATCATGTTAAGCGCACGTTTTTGGAAGGCGTTTGGCATTGAGAAACATGTGAAACTTCAAGTAAACACGCTGGGTTCAAACGAAGCGCGTGCAGCATATCGCGATACACTAGTCGAATTTTTAAAGGCTAGAGCAGACAAGCTTGATGAAGATTCGTTGCGTCGTTTAGAGACCAATCCACTGCGCGTTCTAGACAGCAAAAATCCAGACGTTCAGGCGGCGATAGAAGATGCCCCTGCGCTTATCGACCACCTCGACGAAGAATCTAAAGTTCATTTTGAAACATTGTGCTCTCGCTTAACGCAAGCGGGTATAGAATTTGAGATTAATCCACGCTTGGTACGCGGTCTTGATTATTATAACCGCACGGTGTTTGAGTGGGTTACCGAGAGCCTAGGGGCTCAAGGCACAGTGTGCGCCGGTGGTCGATATGACGGCCTAGTTGAGCAGCTAGGTGGTAAAGCGACCCCAGCGGTTGGTTTTGCTATGGGGATAGAACGTTTGGTACTGTTGCTCACCACGCTAACCGATGAAGGCAAAGATACCAGTTTCGCCGACGTCTATGTTACCGCTATGGGTGATGACGCACAGGCGTATGCTTTGGAAGTTGCTGAGCACTTGCGTAATACGCTTACAGGTGCACGTGTAATGATGCACTGTGGCGGCGGCAACTTTAAGAAACAACTTAAACGCGCCGACAAAACAGGTGCGCGTCTAGCGCTTTTATTGGGCTCTGACGAGATGCAAGCCCGTGAGGTTGGAGTTAAACCACTTCGCGATGGACAAGAACAAGTTACAGTAAGCTTTGATGCCTTAGCCGATAAGGTACAAGAGATGCTTAGCGCAAAATAATATGAGGACATCATGGAACGTTTCGAAACAGAAGAACAACAGGTAGAAGCCATTAAGCGTTTTTGGAAAGAGCACGGTACAGCAATTATTGTAGGTGCTGCTCTTGGTCTTGGCGGTTTATGGGGCTGGCGTTACTACACTGAAACACAAGTTGCTAATAAAGAGGCAGCTTCTGTTGCTTATCAAGAAGCTGTTGAAGCATTCGATAGTGAAGGTGGTTCAGAAAAAGTCGATGCCTTTATCGAAGCCAACAAAGATAGCGGGTACGCAAGTATTGCTAGTTTATTAGCAGCGAAGCAGGCGGTAGATTCAGGTGACCTAGACGCTGCTGCATCACATTTAAATCGTGTTGTTACATTTGCAGAAAGCGAAGAGATGAAAGCTGTTGCTTCTCTACGTTTATCAAGAGTGCAAATTGAAATGAACCAGCTGGACGCTGCGTTGTCTACGCTAGGCAACGTAACAAAAGACGCATTCTCAGCTGAAGTTTCTGAGTTAAAAGGCGATGTGTTTGTGAAGCAATCGAAGTTTGACGATGCTCGCCTAGCTTATTCAAGTGCGTTAGAAAAAAATGCCAATAACCCGCTATTACAAATGAAGCTAGACAACTTGTCTGTGGCTGCAGGTCAGTAATAGCGCGCCATATTGTTGGCATGAATAATAAAGAGGTACGCAATTTGTTTCACAAGACGTGTGGCCGAAAAGGTCGATTTGCTCGCGCGGTAGGAATGGCGTTGGCTATTTCAGTAACGCTGTCAGGCTGCTCAACAGTTGAAGACTGGTTTAGCGACGAAGAAGAGCTTGAGATCCGTAGACTTAAGCCTATTGATGCTAAGTTTCAACCTAGTGTTAGCTGGGAGCGAGAAATCGGTGACGGTGTAGATCGTTATTTCTCTCGTTTGCGCCCGGTTTATGCCTATAACAAGCTGTATGCTGCAGAGCGTCACGGCAACCTTGTTGCAATGGAGCCTGAGACAGGTGAAGTACTTTGGGAAAAGAACTTCGCAACATTCCGTGATGAGGGCATGATGAGCTCAGTTACCCGTTTGTGGCAAAACGGCGAAACGGCTCGTATTGGTGGTATCGCCGTAGCAGATAAACACGTGTTTGTTGGTACAGAGAACGGTTATATCGCAGCTTTAGATTCTGATAGCGGCGAATTAAAGTGGGAAGCCACCATTCCTGGTGAAATTCTAGCTGCCCCTGCGGCGGACGAAGGCATTCTAGTTGTAAATACGGGTGCAGGTAGCTTGTTCGGTTTTAATACAAGAACTGGCGAACAGGTGTGGCGACATGAAGGTGACACACCACCGCTTACTTTGCGCGGTATTTCTGGCCCTGTTGCCTCAAATGGTGGTGCTATCATAGGCACGCCAACAGGAAAAATTCAGGTTAACCTCATTGATTCAGGAGTTCTGGCTTGGGAAACGGCCATTGCTAAACCAACAGGCGCGACCGAGTTAGAGCGTATCGTTGATATTGACACAACGCCGGTTTTATTTGCAGGTACTATTTACACGGTATCATTCAACGGAACACTTGCCGCCGTTGAACTTCGTTCTGGACGTGTTATTTGGAAGCGTGAGTACGCGTCTTTCAGAAACCTCAATATCGATGGTAACCGCATCTTCGTTGTAGACAACAACTCGAATGTCTACGCACTAGATAGAAGAAACGGTGTTGAGCTTTGGTCTCAAAGCGCATTGAAGCAACGTTCACTAACCGCAGCAACGCCTTCTGGTGACCACATAATAGTAGGTGACAACTGGGGCTTTTTACATTGGTTAGAGCAGGAAACTGGGCAAATTGTTGCGCGTGTAGATGTAGGTGGTGACGATGAAGATGATGCCATTTATGTTGCACCACTTAAAGTAGACAGCCGAATTGTAGCGGTCACTCGCAATGGCGTTATAGCGTCGGTAAGTGCGCCACAGTAATCAACATTGATAGCGTTTTAATGATAAACGGCGAGCCCGATAATACGAGCTCGCCGTTTTTGTTTATTCATACCTAGGTTAAAAGAATAATCAAAACTGAACGTCATTGGTATTAGCCTTTGAACAAGGTATAATGCGCCCATCTTCAAAGCCGCAAACGTTTTTCCTACGATGCCATGTTATGCGTCGTAGCGTTGTTTTGCGGTTTGTGCTTTCTAGCTTTCATGACCCTTAGGATCTGATAAATGTTACCCGTAGTTGCTTTGGTTGGCCGCCCTAATGTTGGTAAGTCGACCTTGTTTAACCGTCTGACTAATACGCGCGATGCGCTTGTTGCCGATTACCCTGGCCTTACTCGAGACCGAAAGTATGGCCAAGCTAAGTTCGATAGACGCCAGTTTATTGTTGTTGATACAGGCGGTATTACGGGTGATGAAGAGGGCATTGATGCTGAAATGGCTCAACAGTCACTTCTTGCTATTGAAGAAGCCGACGTTGTGATGTTTCTTGTTGATGCTCGTGCTGGACTATTGCCAGCGGACCAAGGCATTGCCGACCATTTGCGCCGCATTAATAAGAAAGTATTTGTTGTTGCAAATAAAGTCGATGGCATCGATGGAGACAGTGAAAGCGCTGAGTTCTATTCATTAGGTTTAGGTGAGATCAAGCAAATTGCAGCTGCGCACGGGCGGGGTGTCGCTCAACTTCTGCAAGATGCACTTGCACCGCTTGAAGCAGACTTTCCCGATATGGAAATTGTGGAAGAAGTGCCACAAGAAGACGAAGATGCAGAGTCGCAGCGACAACGACTTCAAGAGCTACCTATAAAGCTTGCTATTGTGGGTAAGCCAAACGTAGGTAAATCTACGCTGACTAACCGCATTCTTGGTGAAGAGCGCGTTGTTGTTTACGATATGCCTGGTACCACCCGAGACAGCGTTTACATTCCTATGGAACGTGACGAGCGTGAGTATATCCTTATAGATACAGCGGGTGTGAGAAAGCGTAAAAAAATTAGCGAGGCGGTAGAAAAGTTCTCGATAGTTAAGACTCTTCAAGCCATCGAAGAAGCAAATGTTGTTCTTCTTGTTATTGATGCACGAGAGGGGATTACGGATCAAGACCTTAGCTTGCTTGGTTTCGTGTTGAACTCGGGGCGTTCTCTTGTGGTTGCCGTGAACAAGTGGGACGGGCTTAATAACGATGTGAAAGACGAAATTAAGCGTGAAATGGACAGACGCCTTGGTTTTATAGACTTTGCTCGAATTCACTTCATTTCAGCATTGCACGGTTCTGGCGTTGGTAACCTGTTTGAGTCAGTACAAGAAGCCTACATGAGCGCGACCAAGCGTATTAATACAGCGCTGCTTACTCAAATTATGGAAATGGCGCAAGATGACCATCAGCCACCTTTGGTACGTGGTCGCCGTGTTAAAATGAAATACGCCCATGCGGGAGGCTATAACCCTCCAGTCATTGTTATCCACGGAAACCAAGTTGACGACTTACCAAGCTCGTACAAACGCTTTTTGATGAATTACTTCAGGAAAGCGTTGGAAATTATGGGCACGCCCATCAAAATCGAATTTCGCGAAGGTAATAATCCATTTGAAGGCAAGAAAAATAACCTTACGCTTGCTCAGCAACGCAAGCGCCGCCGAATGATGTCTTACTACAAAGAGAAGAAGTAGCTTAGCAATAATGTGGCTCTGAGTTTTCTACTCAGGGCCTTGAGATTGCATCCAATCCCATTACTCAATCGTTATTTTAGGAACGACGGAAAATTTTAGGTCAATTTCCAAGTGTTCGCTTTCAATAAACGTCTTAATCACTAGTATCGTCGGCAGTGCGAGAGCGCCGCTTTCGTACTTTTTTGCAGATGCCATTATTTGTGACCATGGCAGTTACGATGAAGCGCTAATTTTTATTAGTAGGAATTGTTATGCCCACTAGCGAATTTATGCTTAGAAAAAAGTTGTTAAAAAAAGACCAAGTTTACAATTGGTTTGACAGATATGAGGAAAATCTAAACAAGGAAATCTATCTTCTTAATCAAGAGGCTGCGAAATGCGAAAAATCAGAGAGGTCCAAAAAAAGCAGAACACTAAATAGGTTTAAGCACAAACTGCGCTTCGCGGCACGCCCTTAATTTAACAAGTACGTAATTTTAAAAGTCATTCCCATAATTGAGAAGATACATCCTTGCGCCTGAAAATTATTACTGTTGTGTGTAATGGTTACGTAGCAACAAGCTTAGTGTGTTGCTACGGCAGTACTACCCAATTGCAGTCGTCCCCCGTCATTGCAGGCTATCTCGCCCATATTTCCGCTTAGAAACACAATGGCGCTCTATTTGCACACCTCTCTACAAGAGTACATTAAACAAGGTCAACCGCATAGTTAGTCCATTGATGGAATCAATGGTGCTGAAGCGATAATGTTAAGGGATTGAATATGTCCACAAGTGATAATTTGCGCCGAACGAAAGCGCTTAAAAAAGATCAGGTATACAACTGGTTCGACAAATACGAAACAAAGTCGACAGCAAGTGTTTATGTCATTAATAGAAATGTAGAAAAAAGCACAGTGACTGCAACGAACGCAACAGCGAGAAAACTCAAACGCATCAAGAATAGGTTTAAGGCGGTTGCAAATTCTAAAGCAGGTTTTGCCTAGCCGTCTGACTTGCTGTTTATTAGCAATTGTCGAATATTTTTCATTAGTACGGATTCATCTGGCACATGAATAGCAGCGATAAGTTCGTTAGCAATTGAATCTGAGAACTGAGCGGGAAAGGTGGTTGCCACTTTAACTATCTTATCACCCCGTTTAAACACATAAGTTGTGGCGTAAATGGTAGGTGCGGTCTCTGATTCTGCTTTTAGCGATAGTCGCCATCCTTGTATGTCGTTATCGGCAGAGTATGGTGCTGCAGGTGCAGGTTGACTTAATGTCAAAGATTGAGACATCGCAACACGTGAGGCCCTTTCCAAATCGTCGTCGAGCTGTTCGCGCAGTAATTCACTTTCTTTTGCAGACAATGTATCCATGAAAGGGTATACCGTTACATCAATTAGTGCGTCTTCAAATTGAGAGTGAGTATACCGCGTTATAGCGCCAGAAAAGGGGTCAGCATAAAGCTGTGTGTCTAATTTGGTAAACTCACCTATGTGCTCAGGCACCAAGAGTTGTTTGTAATCACTGGCCTGAATTGCCGAAAAGAGGAAAGTGCTTGAAAAAAGCTTTTTATTTGCCACCTCGCTAATCCATGCATTAACCAGTTCTTCGGCGGTCTGTTGATGAGTAAGACGTGTTTCACAGCAGGTAGCAGAAACAGTGTTTATTTCTAACCCGCGCCACTGAAGTGTGAATTCGGCATATTGTTCGCCAGTTACACGGTTACCAATATTTGCAATGAGCAGTTCGTAGTCTGATCCTTGTTCAAAGGGGGCGAGGGATTTAAATAACTGCGATTTCTCTAGCGACGATACAAAGTCTTCAATTGGCACTGCGTCTTCTACACATGCGGGCTGACTGCCTTCGCTTTCACACTCCGCTTTAAGTATATCGCTTGGGTATGTTGAATATATCGCCAACGGGTGATGGACATATACATTTTCAGAAGCGAACGCATCACAAAAGCAAACCGTCATCAGCAATGTCAGCACAAAGGCTTGTCTCTTCCCTGTATACAATTTAGTTCACCTCAGTTTGTGACGTTTTTTAAGTAGCTCTAATTATGATTTATTTTTTTCACTGTGCTAATTATTTCACCGTCAGAGATTTTGGTTGTTATATCTTCACCTTCTTTAACGGCTGACGCACTCGTTACCGGTTGGTTGTCTAACAAGGTTATAGAATATCCTCTAGCCAAAGTCGACAATGGACTAACTGATTGTAAGAGCGCGACCTTCGAGCCAAGTTCAGTTTTTTTACTGCGCATGAGTGAGTTAATAGCATTAGTTAGCCGTGTAGTTGCATTTGCTAGCTTATCTTTTGCTGCCCCAAGCTTCGCTTCAGGGTTTTGTTGTGAAAGTCGAGCGCTTAGCTTTTGATGGCGATTTTCAGCGCTGTTTAACATTCGTTGCATTTGATGCTGTAAGCGCAAATGTAGGCGGTCTAAAGTCTGCCATTGATACTGAATTTTACTTTCTGGGTGCAGTGCGTTTAAACGCTGCTTTTTCAATGCAAGCTGTTGTCTATTAGCCTCAACATAGTGCGCCATCACTCTGGCAAGGCGCTGTCTATATTGGTTTAATGCCTGCAAAAGCGCGCTTGAGTCCTGGCTTAGAATTTCAGCGGCAGCAGATGGCGTAGGGGCGCGAACATCAGCAACAAAATCTGCAATGGTGAAGTCGACTTCATGACCTACTGCACTCACTACCGGAAGATGACTTATTGCTATTTCTCGGGCCAAACGCTCGTCGTTAAAGCACCATAAATCTTCCAACGAGCCACCACCGCGCGTAAGCAGTATTACATCCACTTCGTTTCGACGGTTTGCAGTGCGCAATGCTTCAATAAGTTGAAGTGATGCTGTGTCTCCCTGAACCATAGAAGGGTATACAACTACCTCTGTTTGCGGGCTGCGACGTTTCAACACACTTAGTACGTCGTGAAGTGCAGCTCCGCTGGAAGACGTGATAACACCAATGCGATTCACATGTTCTGGTAGCGGACGCTTGTTTGCTGCATCAAATAGCCCTTCGCCATTCAATTTAAACTTCAACGCTTCAAAAGCCTGCTTAAGCGCACCCTCACCGTCGCTTTCCATGTGTTCTACTACTAACTGGTAGTCGCCACGTGCCTCATACAACCCAACAGAAGCACGTACTAATATTTTGTCACCTTCTTTCGGGCGAACGCGCACGTTGCGATTAGCACCTTTGAACATAGCAGCGCGAACTTGTGCTTTATTATCTTTCAGGGTGAAGTACCAATGCCCTGATGCAGCGGCAACAAAATTAGATATTTCAGCCGACAGCCAAATAAGACCAATTTCACCTTCTAGCACGGTTCTGGCTAGGCGATTTAGCTTAGTGACTGTTAAAATTT
>ENA-OWNT01004726-OWNT01004726.1-seawater-metagenome-genome-assembly--contig:-NODE-4726-length-11694-cov-5.546441_pt1 | contig 11694 bp, 11 predicted proteins | sample MGYA00238136_ERZ651165 | MGnify/ENA primary metagenome ERZ651165 (study PRJEB26861, sample SAMN08777766) | seawater metagenome | isolation source: coastal seawater | place: USA: Florida | collected... | reverse complement strand
TGTTGTTGTTGTCGTCGTCGTTGTCGTCGTCGTCGTTGTCGTTGTCGTTGTCGTTGTCGTCGTCGTCGTTGTCGTTTGAAAGTGTGGTTGTCTTCGTCGTTGTCGTCTTGTGTTTCCTTTTCGTTCTCAACTCCGCGTTCCGCAAGAAAGAAGATGCACAGTGACAATCCAATGAAACTACGTACGGAAAGTACGACACAGCGACACTTCCCTGTGTGCAAGGTGAGGAAATCACAAACGCAGTCGTACGGGAAGTACCCAGGCACTACCATAAAATAAATATAGCCATAATAATGCGCACGCGATCCAACAAACGAACCAACAACAAACAAACACAACGAACCAACCAACCAACCGTCGGCGTCGACATTTTGAGTGCCGCAACGAATCCATGAACCAACACCGACGACCAGCGACCAGCGACGACGACCGGCGACGACGACCGGCCAATGAAATCGGTTTGTTGTAAAGTTGCCAAAGTCACGACAACGTCGTCGTCGTCGTCGCCGCAGCAACTGCTGTTGCCGGTGGTGGCGATGGCGGTGGTCTGTTGTCGTTGTTGTCGTTGTTGCTGTTGGTTGTTGATGGGACACGCCAACCCACATACATGCATCTACCAGCACACGAGTTTGCTTTCTGTACTGAGTACTCGAAACGAAGCGCTTCGTTTCGGCGGCCAGCTTGACGTTGATTCTGCGTGGCTACGTGACTGTTGCTCGATATGCAGTGGGAGGGCGGGTCACGCACCACGTTTGCCAGCACTCCCAGCCACTTCAACCAACCACCACCGTGGCTCCGTCGAAGGCAGCAGCCGCCAGTTCGTCAAGCACTTAATAACGGTGGTTCACGAGTTCCAAGTGAGAGGGCACTTCATCGACGGGATAGGCCGGCACAAGTTCGTGTGCCATACCGCATGACCACTACAGCTTGAGTGATACTCGCGCGCCGAAGCTGTACGAAAAGTCAACCAAGCTAAGAAAACAAGGAAAGAATAATCTCGTTGGAGTTCGTCGTCGGGGAACAGGTTCCGTGGCAAGATGGCCCATCACAACCACTCCCTTCGCCAGTACGGCAACGTTCTTGGTGGCAGCCGGATATCCGACGCATGTCGCAGCGCATTCGAACAGTGGCACGGCTGTGTAAAAGCCATGATGTCCGCCATCGCCGACCCGGAAAAGCTCGAGGAGCGGGCGGAGGCCCGGTTCATGAAATTTGTGGGCAAACATGTCGATGACAGTGTGGAGCTGTGCCCGCCGGTGTACTATTCGACTTACACTGGCAAGGGGCCCTTCAGCGTCATTCTGACCAGTGTTGCAAAAGTTTTTGGGACCACATTCACATATCACCGGCAGTGGTTGTCCGACAATGGGCAAGAATGGGCCTTGGAATTCACCGCGGACGGACTCGGGGGCACGGACAAGAGCATTCGCGGCATCGACCTCGTTACGCTGAACGAAGAGGGTAAAATCACAAACTTCCGCATTCTAGCAGGTTGGTCTTCAACACGTCTGTCATCGTGGCCGGTTGTTTGTAACTTTCCCTCTTTGTGATTGGCTGTTGCTTCGTGAAGCTCCACCAAACGGCATGGCTGTCTTGAAGGCCGAGATGATGAAGCGAGTACCCGCTGCCATGGCGCGAATGCAGGAGAAGCAGCAGCAACAGAAGCGTGGTCGATCGTCGCTTTGACCAATCGCTACAACAGCCTGCGGCATTGATGCACCACGACAGCCAACAGTGGCATTGATTTACCATGGCAGCCAAGCTGCGCATTTCCTACTGCCCACGCCAGTTCTGGAGACCTCTTCCAGTCACTGATCACAAAGCAGTCATGACTGATTGCACATTAGTTTATGACCAACGCTGCGTGTATATTCAATAAGTTTGTTGCCACCACATCGCACATCCATGCTGAGATAGCGCTACACTGTCGGATCCTTCGAGTCTTGACTGCCGGTGTCGTTCACGAGAACGGATAGAACGGAGTTCCACAGAAGAGAAATAACATTCATGTACAAAATACGAAAGTCCACGGGCACAAATCGAAAGTTGATCTGCACCACAGGACACAATAGAGCATACAGTTACAATTGTCGCCAAAACAAAAGCGACGGGGAGTGGCGTACGAATTGTGCAGCTGGCATGAAACAAAGGCTCGTTGTCCACGCGGGAAAGAAGTGACTGGAAATGTTTTCTTGAATTTCGTTCTATCATACGTCACAGGCGAGTATTTTATGGACACACACTCTCGGGCATGGGGTTCAGAAAAAGTTCAACTTACGGTGCCTCCACCTTCGAACAACTGCATAACACCACAACACCACAGCAACGGCACCGGACGTTAGATCGCAGGGCAACAAACCACAAGGCAACAAGGACAACAAATGCACTACAAACACACCGATGAAAACGCAAGAAGGTTGCAGAGGTAGACGGGGCCAATAGAAACAGCCTCAATTCCAGATTTCGCCAAAGCTGCCTGTCATTGTAGGAAGACAGCAATGGAGTGGGAGAAGCGCCGAGGAACTGCTGGAGCATGAAACAAATGTCATACAGACCTGTGAAGGTGACAAGCCAAATCGTTGTATTACGCCTTTGGGCTTCAAAAACTGACGCTCCAAGAATGGTAACCAGCGGTTCCACATCGGAGCATGGATGCAGGCGCCTGCAATAGCCATTTTGGCTGTTCGCTTCCAATCAACTTGGTTGCCATCGTGTCCTTCACCTGCCCAGCCATGCCCGGGGTCCGAAGACACTGAGTCCATCCCCGTTGTAACAGCCACGCGATCACCCAATCTTTGCTTCAAGAACTTTTGCGCAAGCAAATCTCCAGAACCGACGACAATGAAGGCCGACGTCATCTTAGTTGGAAGCGGGTGCTCGCGGAGGAGCCTGGCATACCACCTAAGCCATTGAGGCGGACGCATGGCCACTGCTGACGTCGATGATTACCCACCGCTACATTCGCGAATCAACTTTTGCACTTACAAAGATCACACAAACGCCGGTGTGACCATACCGAATAAAAAGCTTGGACTAAAAATGAAAGTTTGTCGGCGATATGGTGTGGACTCGCATCCTGCACTCAACGTTGCCGCAGTAACCCTATCGAGCCACCATGATTCGACAGCCATGCGCGCATCAGGAAGTGACCAACTGAAACCCACATCGCAAACAACCAACACCCGGGACCCGCCACTCGCCACACAGCACCGGCCACGATCAACACTAGCACCTGTCGAAGTCTATAATCACGGACAGCGACACAAAAACAAGCCAACCAACAACCGACAACCGACAACAGACGACCGACGACCGACACAACAGAAGATAGAAGGATACGCAACCTACCAGGCTGCAACCGGCAACCGGCCACCTACCTGCAACCTACTTGCAACCGTCAACCATTTTCACGTTCGTTCGTGTGGTGCAGCAGTGAGCCAACTAACTGAACTAACTAACTGCCAAACAAACGGACGGAGTGTTGGAGGTTGGAGGTTGGAGTGTTGGAGTGTTTGCAACGAACTAAACTAACTGCGTTGCCGTGTCGTTTGTCGTGGGTCGTGGCACACACAAGTAGTCAGTAAGTAAGTAAGTCAAGTAAGCAAGTATGTGAGTTCGTCGTCACTCTTCGTTGTCTTTCTCCCATCACCATCGCCACCGCTGCTGGCCGTCGCCTTCTTTGTTGTGCTTCTTCGTCGTCCATCGTCCATTAATCGGCGTTTGTCGTTGGTTGTAGTGTTGTTGTGTTGCTGTGTCGTTCGTCGTGGCACAAGTAAGTAGTTTCGTTGTCACTGGTCGTTGTCGTTCTTCCATCATCGTGGCCACCACTGCCGGTCATCGCCTTCTTTGTTGTGGTTCGTCGTCCGTCGTCCGTTGTGGGCGTTTGTCGTTGATTGTAGTGTTGCTTTGTTGTGTAGCGTTGGAGTGTTGGAGCGTCGGCGTGTTGCGCCGCCATTGCGCGGAAGTTGCGCCCTGACTTTACATTGCGTGTCCACGGAACAGTGATGTGTCTGACGACGTGTGGCCAGAAGGTAATCACAACACTGACACAGATGACGCGCCTTCACAACATTTAAGTTGGTGCAGCTACGCAGCAACGAATATTTGCTCGACGTCAATCAACGCACACTTTACTTTTCTTGCGTGTCTCGCAAAAATCCCTCTCGCGAAGATTTGGTCAGCGCCACACAGCGAACGGCAAGTACTACATGCATCGGCGCTGACACAGGGTTTGGCAATGGCGCAAAGTTGGGCAAAGAATGCTGTTCGGTTCACTCCGTTTGTTTGGGCCTCAGTATTTTTTTTGTGCCAAAAGGTTGACCACACTGATGCACAGCCGCTTTTTTCCACGAGACATATCAGCGTCCCGCTGGACCACTTTTCACCCGGCGGGCCCGGCGCGAGTGCAACATTTAACCTGAGATATCTTGTCAACTCAGATGCATGTGCCAACGTCGCTGAGTGCCCTGTCATTTTTTATTGCGGCGGTGAGGGCGATGTGATTGCTTTTGCAAACGCAACAGGATTTCTCTGGGAGCAGAGCACAGCTGTGGGCGCTGCACTGGTTTATGCTGAACACCGCTACTACGGAACATCTGTCCCTCCACAGCACTCTCTGGGCAATGGCGAGGGCCAGTTCCAATACCTGCGTTCGCAACAAGCCCTCGCGGATTTCGCGGTCCTCGCGAGTAATTTAGTTTATGGAGGCAATGTAGTGGCAGTAGGCGGTAGTTACGGAGGCATGCTAGCTGCGTGGCTGCGGCAAAAGTACCCCGGCACTTTTGCGGCAGCGCTCGCGTCCAGCGCACCAGTGCTGGCGTTTGAGGACGCTTCCACATCACCCCTGGCACCAACGCCTACCGGATACTGGGGTACGTTTCGCTGTAGGGAACTTCAAGTTCAATCGTGGTGGTGTAATATTCCCTCTGTATGGTGTGTACAATAGGGGTTGTTGCTGCCGACTACAATTCAACATGCCAGTCGCAGGTAAAATCGGCCTTTGGCGACTTGCTTACGCTAGCACAGAACTCGCAATTCGATAAAATTCAATCGTTGTTGAATCTGTGCGATGCTCCGACAACTACATCAGAGGTTTGTGTAAAACAACTTGATCCGTTTGCCTCGGAAGCGACAACTATTGTACAACATTGCGCACTTACTTCTACCTTTGTTTTGTGTGCTACTGAAGGCAGTGAACGCGATTGCATTGCTTCAGTCGGCTTTCAGTGATCTCGCTCAGCATGACTACCCGTCAGTCTGCGATGCGTATCCATTTGCAACGCTGTTCAAAGGGTATCGCTGACAATGTTTCGGCCTGCAGGTATCCTACAAAATTCCTCTTTGAGCTCCCAGCACATCCCACTGCTGTCGCATGCTCAAGATTCCTCGAAGCTGGCGGAGGAGTCGAAGGATTAGCAGCTGCGACTGGTCTCGTGCTGCGGGACCAAGCAAAAGCGGTTGACGCTTGCATTGCAACAAATCTCTCCGAATGGTGGGCGTTTAACCCCGGTTTCATTCCTGGGGCATGGACATTTCAGCGGTGCACGGAAATTTTGATTCCTGTCGAAGTCGGAGAGGACAACCCAATGTTTTTGCCATGTAACAGCACCAGTCTGCCTGGAAATTGCTGGGCCAATGGAAGTGAGCTAGCCGCATTTTGTCAGCGACGTTTCCCAGAGGCTGGGACATTCAACCCTGAGCGTGTAGTCGAGCAAAGAGTATTTGCCCGCGTCAGCCATCAAGGACTTGCTGCTTTCGAGGTCCGTAATGGATGCACCGCTGTCAAAAACGGTTTGATTACTCGCTCACACGGCATACAAAACAGAACATTGGACATATTCTATTCTCGAACGGTGGTCGAGACCCGTGGCGTGCTGCGGGCGGTGTCAACAACGACAGACTCCCCGGCAGCACTCAGGTGCAACTTGTCTCCATTCCTAGTGGAGCACATCACATTGATTTGAGGGTATGGGCAGAAGTGTGCTTTGTTTAATTTTCTGTGGCGACATTGTGGCACGAACAAGAGCACTCTGATGAATGCCTTGCGCTGTAACTGTGCTGCAAATAGGCTCCAAATGCGATCGCAGACCCGTCAGATGTCGTTGCAGCCAGGGAAGTAGAGGCCAACTTTATGCGCTCGCAATTGCTGAAGCGCAAGCTGGAACTAGAGCTGGAACTTTAGAGCATGTGTGCGTTATCATTGCCAACGAAATATCTGTCAAACATCAAAATGAGAGGGTGCACGTGCGTATTTCTTCTCTGTTTTACAGAATTTGTCGTTGATACTTTCGTCGAACCTTTATTTGGCATTGCGTCCTGGACGGCACCCCAATAGCTGTGGGGTAGGCATGATGGCGACAAACTTCTGCGCGAGGACTCAAGAACTCAAGCACTGAGTGGAAGTAACACGAACTACCTGGCTGATGAGGAGGAATAGACGCCACACTAGGTACGTGAAATACTCGTTCGAATCAGCCAGAGATTCAGCGCGCGAGGTGTGGCGAGGCATAGTGGCCGTGCCGTCGTATCATCGCAGTGTGGCAGACTGTGCGTTGAATAAGTAAACATATCTTGTACAACATTGTAGATGGGTTATCTTAACGCTGCCCCCCTCGCTTTGTCAGTATAGTATCGACAACTCATGCTGTGAAATAGAGATGCTATGGATTATGCAAATTATTGTGAATGAAACTATTGTGTGTTGTGACAGCATTTGTTCCGAGTACTCTATCTGAAGAAGCAAAGACAGAAGCGCTCGAGATGGAGAATTAAGCAAGTTAATACGAACGAAACTACTGCGTATTGTAACAGCATGCGTTCCGAGTATTATATCTGAAGAAGCAAAGAGGGCAGCGCTTGAGATGGAGGTCGGTGTTGCCTTTTGCTGAGAGATAAAATGGTACTCTCGTACTTACACACTTGTAATACTCCAGCGATGGTTCATGCGCATACCTACGCGTCGGGGTAATCTACGTCGTAAGCATTCTTATATCCAGTCTGCGGCCGTCCACGAGGTCAAGAAGAAAAACGACCAGTGCGTACGAGATCTCATGGAGTTTGTACCGTTTGTCATCGAGACCGGTGGACGTCTAGCGCAGACGACCTACCAGTGGCTGGATAGCTCCTGGAAAGATGTCACGGAAGAGCGAGCACGAAAGTTGCAGCAAGCTGCTGTGGGTTCGATATGCGTCGACGTCCAGCGTCAATTGTTTATGTCCAACCAGTCAAACATGCTGTCAAAGTTTGCTCGTCGTCTTACCGCGATACGCGAGGCACAGTGAGCTTCTAGGATAGGCACCTCATTACCTCTACCATCTTACCTTTGAGAAGTTTGCAGCTTCGCACTCAGAGAGTGGGAACACTCACCTATTGGAAATGGACTTCTACCGACCGCAGGCATTTCGCCGACCACCGTCTATACCTGACCGCGTGTGTTTTCCTCTGGAAGCACTTGCTTTCTTGTGAGTGTGTGTGGAACGATCTTTTGTGCGAACTCTGTACGCGACCAGACTCTTGCTTTCTCACGACAAGCAGGTGTATTACTCTGTGTTATCACGCGTGATGGTGAACTTGGGTTGTTTAAAACAAGGACTTGTTCTTGAAACGCAACTGCAAACAACGAGAAGCAAGCCAAGAAAGCAAGCAAGGACCGCAGCTCAAATGGGATCAGAGCATCGCAGCAGCAAAGGCAACGTTGAAACTAAGGAAGCTGGACCAAGGCAAGGAACCGCAACAACTACAGAACCAACAAAAACGGGCCACGCATTATCGCATTCCACTTTTCAGTGTGCTGGTTGCTGACAACTTGGTACAGTAGTATGTTATCGTCTTTCTTGATTTTTTTGAAAATGTCGAATTGGATGGACTCAAACTCGAGGGAGTTTGGTTCGGTTTTGTGGTCTCTTGTTTTGTTTGGTTGGGTTTTGTGGTCTGTTGTTGTGGTTGTCGACGGTGCATCTGACGGAGCCTCAGTGGCAGTATTCATAGAGTCGTTCGAAACATCTGTACCAATACCAATGCCGGTGCTGCAATTAGTTTGGATGATTCGGGTGCTGCAGTACATCCAAGTGCTTCGGATGTCAGCAGATTCGATTGCCTTTACTGTCGACTTCTTGGTCTTATTTGGTGGAGGCATTTCCTCATTGCAATCCAGTTTTATGGTCCACGTGCTTCTGTGCCAAGTTGCCTCCAAAGGTACTCCACCACTTCAGGCTCCACCACGGGCACCCACCCAGCGTTCGTCCATTGGCTATGGCCGTCGCCGCGCGTGCAGTCCAATTGGCAGGCAACAGCAAAGCGAGGGTAGCGCACCACCGCCACCAGACCGTCGATGTCGCTGCCTCTGCTGCGACTGCCCCTGCCGCGGCTGCTTCCGCCAAAGTGCGGCTGCGAGGGCGGCTGTGCGCGGGGCTGGCGGTGTATGTACACGGGAAAATCTTTCAGCTGGCTCAGCGAACTACCACCCTGCAATGCCAACCACCTCGTGCCTGTGATACAGTGGCGCAGCAAGCGAATTCGCTTGAAATCGTCAATGTCGAGCACATTGCTCGCCCAGTGACGGTTGCGGCACACGAGGCCTCGGAAGCACACCGAGACGAAAAAAATGTGCATGTTCCTGGCGTGCTCCTCGAGCCCTATTTCGCTATCGCTATCGCTATCGCTATCCCGGCCGCTATCGCTGTCGCTGTCGCTGGCGCCATCACTGCCGCTGTCGCTGCCGCTCTTACTGCTATCCTCGTCCTTGCTGTCGTCGTCAAGGTAGAGCCGGAAAGCCAAGAACGCTTTGATGAATTTATCGTCCATTGCAGTGACCCACGAAGCACAGTCCGAGCACATGTCGCAGGCGTTCTTTGCTGTTGCACCTACGACTTGCCCGCTGCCCTGCGAACTACTATCACCAATCACCAAGTACCTCGACAGCGCAGGGATTGGCTGGAAGCAATCTCCCTGACCGCGCTCAAGGCACATCACGCACACTCGCCAACGGTGGGCAGCCTTGCATGACGCAGGAACTCGCGGCACAGCAAAGGCGGCGTCCAGCAGACCCTCAACTGCGTCCAACTCCTTTCCGGCGTTGCCTTGGCGGAACCACGAACGGCTGCGTGCAAGCTCGACGGCGACGGCGACGGCGCCTCTTGTCCTCACCTCGCCCGCAATGAGCCGCGCGCAGTCGTGCGCTACGTCCAGCTCCGCAACGGTCGTGCAGATCTTCGAAGCAACGGCGCACGCGTTCTGTGGCAATCCGGTCTTGAAGCCGTCGGTCCAGTCTTCCACAAAGCGCTGGAATGTTTTTCCGGCCATCACTTGCACCAGCGTAATGCCCAACCAGTCGTGCACCAGCGTGTTCGATGTGTATGGGCAGCCCGCAGCCGCCAGCTGCTTCACTGCGAAGGCAAGGCAGTTACGAACCTGCACGGGGAACAGAGTTTTCCAGTCAAACGCACTATCATCCTGCATGGCGGCGTCCACTTGGGTCAGAACAAATTCTCCCACAGACGTGCGTGGTGCCGGTTCGAAGCCGCCATCCGGTACACATTGCAGACCAGCCAGTTCCAACCACGCCGCGCGGTCGCTGTGGTCGTTGGACACGCGCAACCTCGCGACGTCTTTGTTGAAAAAGTAAGACAAATTGTCCAGCAGCAGCTTCGAGTGTTGATTGACATCCTGCCCATGGTCCTGGGCGCTGGAATCTGGATGTTGTTGGAACACACTGGAGACATCACGCAGTGCCACCGCCACAATCGTGGCTCCTCGATGAGCGGCCGCATCCTGCGCCGCTTGGTCGTGGTCGCAGAGGACACTCAACAACTTCAACGCCACGGAGCAGATGTGATACTGGGCGGCTTTGCTGCTGCCCAGGAAGTCGTGCGCGGCAGCCAGCTTGAGCGTGCAGTCGATGAGGCCTTCAAGAACGTCACACTTTGCCTTGCAGTAGCGTCTGGATTCCGTGTTCATTGATCGCTCGAACAACAACGTGTCCAAGCACACCAACACAGCGAATTGCAGCGGCGGCCTTGTAGTCGTATCTGCTGCCTGCTGCGCGAGAATGTGCACCGCTACAGACATCTCGTGGTGCATGTCATGCCACAGGGTTTCCGCCCGGCCCCGAACAATCTGCGAACGAACACGAGCGATGAGCATCACAGCATTACCTCCAACGGTACGATCAGGCACACACGACAGGACTCCGTCCACCGCCGGCACCACCACCACGCAGACCACACAGGGGCATGGGCAAGGACACACGAACAACGAGCAACAGAGGACGCACCCAAGTCAACGACATGGCTAGGCGTGCCAAGGCAACCATCCCGCCCTCCAAGACGTCAGTTTTGCAGTGCTTCCGCACCAAGCGCACAACAGCGCCAAACAATGGCCGGCGCAGCTTTTCCGAGATCTTGTGCGCTACCGCGGGAGCCCGAAATAGGTCGCGCACAACTTTTGTGACAGCGAAAGTGTGCGCTATCACGATGGATTCCTGAATGTAATCGGCGATGCTCTCCCAAAAGTCACCATCGACTCCGCCATTGCCACTTTCGGCGCGGGCGACGCCGACCACGAGATCCCACCAGTCCACGGCAGTGCGGGCATCATGTAAGGTGGTACGACACTCTTCGATGATGTGCTTGCAATCGGCGAGCACTTCATTTGGTGAGTTGGTAGCACGTCCAGTGGCGATGTACGTGCACGTAGCGGCCGATGAGGACAAAGCTGCCTTGGCGACTCTCATGAAAAGTCGTCGCAGTTTCGACCCGCGTTCCAGTGCGCGAAGCGCGAGCTTAACGACTCGACGCGGTGCGTCTGCTACTGCTGCTGCTCCTCCTCCCCCGTGGTCTCCACTAAGCACACTCAGACGATACTCTAGGTCATACAAGTCGTCGGCATCAGGACACCGTTTTCTTTCCAGGTCAGCCACAAAATCCTCCCAACACAATTGACTCTCAAGCCGCCGTGATTGAAAGTCAGGAAGATCGCTTTGTTGTTCCCTACCGGTGCAGTCAGGGGCGGCAGCAAAAATCTCGTCTTCCATCTGAGTGCGTGCTTTATGGTGGTACGTGGCCGAGCCAGGGCGCACAAGGTCGCTTACATGTGCGACTAAATCGCCAAGTCGCGCCGCTGGGGCAGAGGCCATCGTTATAGCCATGTTGCCTTCGCACAAACGGGACTGTTCTACGAAGCCCGTCCACGAAACAATGCAAACGCGGACTGGCTCAGTTGAAAGTAGGCCACCAGATGCCAGTACCGACCACGTGAGTGAGCGACAGTCAACGTGGCGCAAAATTTCAGCTTTAAACACACATACACACAACCAGCAAACAACAACCAACAACAACAGCAAACACGGCAGCAAAGAAAAAACACGCGTAGAACAAAAAGCGGCGAACGGCGAGGAGCAACCAACCAACCAAAACACGACAACGAGAAACAAAGAACAACAAACAACACAACGAACACGCACACAAAGACGACGACGACGACGACGACGACGCAAACAACAAACACAGCAACCAATAACAACAAACACGCGAAGCGCACACCACCACCACGAACACCACCACCACCACCAACAACAACAACAGTAGGTAGTAGTATAGGTTAAAAGCGGAAAACGGCGAGGAGCAAGCAAGCAAGCAAGCAAGCAAGCAAGCAAGCAAGCAAGCAAGCAAGCAAGCAAGCAAGCAAGCAAGCAAGCAA
>ENA-OWNT01004725-OWNT01004725.1-seawater-metagenome-genome-assembly--contig:-NODE-4725-length-11696-cov-3.661158_pt1 | contig 11696 bp, 13 predicted proteins | sample MGYA00238136_ERZ651165 | MGnify/ENA primary metagenome ERZ651165 (study PRJEB26861, sample SAMN08777766) | seawater metagenome | isolation source: coastal seawater | place: USA: Florida | collected... | reverse complement strand
ACTGCCGACCACCCCTACGCCGGCAAGGACGTCCGCTTCCAAGGCAACGTCGTGCAGCTCCGGGCCCCCACCGCCGCCGAGCTCGAGCACGGTCACGCCCACGGTCCCGGCGGCACGCGCCACTGATGGGCGCGTTCGTCCTGCCCCCGGCCCCCCAGGCCTCGGTTGCCGTGGCCGGCACCGAGGCCCGGTTCCCGGTGCGCCGCATCTTCTGCGTGGGCCGCAACTACGCCGCCCATGCCCGGGAGATGGGGGCCGACCCCACCCGCACGCCGCCCTGCTTCTTCACCAAGCCCGCCGATGCGGTGCTCGACGCGGGCCCGGGGCAGCAAGCCACCATCCCCTACCCGCCCCAGACCCAGGAGCTCCATCACGAGGTGGAGCTGGCCGTGGCCATCGGGCGAGGGGGCACCGACATCCCCGTCGATCGGGCCTTGGAGCACGTGTTCGGCTACGCCGTCGCTCTCGACCTGACCCGTCGGGACCTGCAGCGGGCCGCCAAGGAGCGCCGCCATCCATGGGACTGGGGCAAGGCCTTCGACCGCTCCGCCCCCATGGCCGAGGTCCATCCCGTCGCCACCGTGGGCCACCCGAGGGCCGGGCGCATCTGGCTCACGGTCGACGGCGTGCTCCGACAGGAGGCCGATCTGGCCGACCTCATCTGGCCTGTCGCCGATGTGGTGGCCCAGATCAGCGCCTCCATGGCTCTCGCCCCCGGCGACCTCATCCTCACCGGCACCCCCGCCGGCGTCGGCCCCCTCGAGCGGGGCCAGACCGTTCGAGCGGGCATCGAGGGCATCGGCGAGCTGCTCCTCAGCGTCGCCTGATCAGGCGGCCTGGAACTGCCGCTCCACCAACTTCCGGTAGAGCCCGTCGGCCGCCAGCAGCTCGTCGTGGGTGCCCTGCTCCTGCACCACACCGCCCTGGAGCACCACCACCCGGTCGGCGTCGCGCACGGTCGACAGCCGGTGGGCGATGACCAGGGTCGTGCGCCCCTGCATCAGCCGGTCGAGGGCCTCCTGGACCAGGTGCTCGCTCTCGCTGTCGAGCGCGCTGGTGGCCTCGTCGAGGACCAGCACGGCGGGGTCCTTCAGGACCGCCCGGGCAATGGCGATCCGCTGCTTCTGCCCGCCGGAGAGGCGCACGCCGCGCTCCCCCACCATCGTGTCGAAGCCCTCCGGGAAGGCATCCACGAAGGCCTCGGCGTTGGCGGCACGAGCTGCCGCGCGCACGTCGTCGTCGGTGGCGTCCGGCCGACCGTAGCGGATGTTCTCGGCGATGCTGGCGGCGAACAGGATGGGCTCCTGGGCCACCGTGCCCACATGCTCCCGCCAGGGCCGTGGCGCGAGCTCGCTCAACGGGTGGCCGTCGACCGTGATGCCGCCTTCATCGGGGTCGTAGAGGCGGGCCACCAGGGAGGCCACCGTCGACTTGCCGGAGCCGCTCGGCCCCACCAGCGCCACGACCTCGCCCGGGGCCAGGATGAGGTCGACGCCGCTGAGCACCGGGACGTCCGGGCGGCTCGGGTAGGTGAAGCCCACGCCGTCGAGCACGACCTCCCCGCGCACCTCCTCCAGGACCAGCCCCTCGGCCCCCTCGAGCGGGGACGTGGCATCCAGCAGCTGGAACACTCGCTGGCTCGCCCCCACCGCCTTCATGAAGTCGGCGTACAGACCCGACAGCGCCCCCAGCGACATCGCCACCATCAGCGTGTAGAGCAGAAAGGCCGTGAGGTCGCCCACGGTCATGTGGCCTTCGGTCACCATCCGGCCGCCGTACCAGACCACCAGCGCGATGGCGCTATAGCCCGCGAAGCCCGTGACCCCCTGGAAGACGCCCACCGCAAGGGCCCGCTTGGCCGCCAGGAGGTAGCTGTCGTTCACGGCGCTACCGTAGCGGGCGGCCTCGGCATCCTCCCGCGCGAAGCTCCGGACGGTGCGCACCCCCGCGATGGTCTCCTCGGCGATCTCGGTGGACCGCGCCAGGGCGTCTTGGACGTCCTTCGACAGGTTGCGCAGCACGCGGCCGTAGACCGCCGCCCCGATGGCGACCACCGGCACCACCGACAGCGCCACCGCCGTCAAGGTGGGGGACATCACCGCCAGCAGCACGATGCCGCCGATGGCGCCCACCCCGAAGCGCAGGGCCATGGAGATGTTCACGGTGACCGTGTTCTGGAGGACGGACGTGTCGCTGGCCAGGCGGTTCGTGAGCTCGCCGGTGCGGGTCTGATCGAAGAAGGCCACGTCCTGCCCGATGATGGACCGGTAGAGGTCGGTGCGCAGCCTCGCCACCACTCGCTCCCCGGCCAGGGTGTACAGCCAGGAGCGCACCATCCCGAACAGCGCACCGACGGCGAAGAGCACGATGAGGACCAGGGCGGCCGTGTCGAAGTCGAACGGCGCGGACTCCCCGGTGATGGCGTCGACCATCCACCGGACCGCCTGCGGGAAGGCCAGCGACAGGCCCGAGCTCACCAGCAGGGCCACGGTGGCCATGACCAGCAGAGGCACTTCGGGCCGAGCCAGGGCGAGGAGCCGGGCCACCGATACCGGGGGCGCGTCGGCCTCGTCGAGAGAGGGAGGGGTCGGATAGGCTGCCACTGGGTCCCCGGGGTGTCTCGGGAACCTACGCACCCCTCGAGCGAAGGAAACCTCGAATGATGCCGGTGTTCGCCATGGAGCCTGTCACCCTCACCGTCATGGTGGGGGTCGCCGTCACCCTCGCGGTGCTCGGCCTGGTCGGTCTCACCGTGCTCTGGTGGGCCATCAAGAGCACCGTGCGCATGGTCACCAAGCTCATCGTCTTCTCGACCCTGGCCATCATCACGGCGATCGTCGTCGGCGTCGGCGTCTTCGCCCTCATCGCTGTCGGTTGATGGTCCGAAGAGAGCCTCATGTCTGCCCTGCTTCCCCTCGTCCTGCTCGCCTGCGCGCCGTCCGACCCCAGCGCTGAGGCCCGCGGGCCCTTGTCCACCGCGTCGACCGACAGCGGGGCCTCCACCAGCGACTCGGGCTCGGAGGGCACCCGCCCCACGGCGGACACCGGCACCCCGTCCACCCCCCCCACCACGGGGGGCCTCACCAGCGAGCGGTGCGAGGCCATGGCCTTCCGCCCCGACGGACAGTTCACCTTCTACGAGACGAACCCCGTCTTGCACGACCCCGCCGACCACCGGGGCCCCTACCCCACCCGGTCGCCCAGCTCCATCGGCCTCTCCGACGCACTCCTCCAGCAGGCCACCGCCGAGCTCGGCACGTGGGGCTTCGTCGATAGCTTCATAGTCTTCGTCGACGGCGCCATGGTCTGGGAGCACTACGCCGACGGCGTGGCCCCGGAAGACAGCCACAACATCCACAGCGCCTCCAAGAGCGTGCTCGCGCTCGCCACGGGCATCGCCTTCGAGCAAGGTCACCTCGCCCCCGACGACACGCTGGAGCACTGGCTCCCCGAGTACACCGAAGGCCTCGAGCAGGAGAAGCGCGACATCACCGTGCGCCAGCTCCTCGAGATGACCGGCGGCTTCCGGTGGCAGGAAGACCACACCGAGCAAGTCATCGAGAAGGAAGAGGACTGGGTCCAGGCCATCCTCGAGCTCCCGCTCCACGCGCCGCCGGGCACCTGGTTCAACTACAACACCGGGCACACCCACCTGCTGAGCGCCGTGCTTCAGCGGGCCACCGGGCAGTCCACCTGCGACTTCGTGCACGAGAGCGTCTTCGACCCACTGGGCATCCAGGCCGAGCACTGGGGGCGCGACCCCCAGGGCGTGTTCTCCGGCGGCTACAACGTCTACCTCACCCCTCGGGAGCTCGCGCGGTTCGGCGTCCTCGTCGAACAGCAGGGGGTCTGGGAGGGTCAGCAGCTCGTCTCGGCGGCGTACGTCGCCGACATGCTCGCCACCCACCAGCACGAGCCGCCCTATGGCTACGGCCTGCTCTGGTGGACCCGCGAGCTCCGGGGTCACCCCGTGCAGATCGCCTGGGGCTATGGTGGCCAGTTCATCTACCGGGTCCCAGACCTCGGCCTGATGGTGGTCATCACCACCGACACCCACGACCACGACCCCTGGTTCTTCGACGCCGAGTACATCGTGGCCGGGGCGTTGATCCCCGCCCTCGAGTAGGCGACCTCAGAACAGCCCGAGCTGGACCACCGGCTTCTTCCCACCGCGGGGGTTCAGCTCGAGGACGCGGGCCTTGAGGTCGCCCAGGTCGACCGCGAACACCCCGTCGCCGTCTTCCACGAAGACGACGTGACCGATGGCACCCACCACCTCTCCCTCGAGCACCACGTCGCCCTCGAGCTGCAGCGGCTGCACGGACAGGGCGCGACTGCGCACCGCCAGGGCCGGCTGAGGGACGAGGTGGGGCGGGTAGAGCGCGTCGTGGAAGCGGGAGGGCAGCAGCTCCGGCAGCTGCCGCGCTGCGTCGCGGACCAAGCCCTCGGCGTCGGCGGGGGACATGGTCCCCTGGAGCAGGGCAGTCTTGCGGGACCGACGCATGGTCTCGGTGAAGGCGCCCTGGGAGAGCGCGCGCTCCATCTGCTTGATGATGGGCCCCTCGGCGCGGGCCACCCGCACCGCCGCCAGGGGCCCCTGCTCCACCACCCGCCGATCGCGGCGGGGGTGAGAGGCCGTGCCCACCTTGATGGTCTGATCGCCGAAGCAGGCCAGGTAGAGGTGGTGATCTTGTCGGCAGTAGCGGCGCATGGGGGCCGACAGGCGCGGGCAGCGCGTGCCATCGCAGGTCATGCACGGGCGGAAGGCATCCCTCTGCTGGCAGGCCGGGCACATGGTGCCGCGCCGCAGCCGCTCGCCGTCGGGGCAGGGATGCGAGCGCTCGCCGTCGTAGTAGCCGACGCAGCGGCGGTCCGGCACCACCGCCAGGCGGAGGGCCCCCTCGAGGGGCAGCTCCCGTAGGGCATGATCGTGGAGGTTCCGCACCCGGAGGAACGGCCCCTCGTCCCACCAGCCATAGCCGAGCCCGAGCACCTGCATCCGCGCAGGCTATCGCTTCGGCGGCACCGCGAACATGTCCACATGGCCCACCCGTAGCGATGGCGGCGCCCCGTGGCGCCGAGCCAGCCAGGCATCGACCACGGACGGGTCTGCGTGGGTCACCCGAGCCGCCTCTGCCGTGCCGTCGAGCATGGCTCGCACCATGTCGTCGTCGGACGCCGGGATCTGCCAGTCCGCCTCCGCCATCTGCACCGACCACCCGCAGGCCTCGAGCCGCTGCGCGAGCTCCCCGGCGGCCCGAGGACCCGGGGAGGCCCCGAAGCCCCGGTCCAGGGCCTGGTGGGCCCGAAAGGCTGCCTGCACCTCGGCGTCATGAGGATCCTCGGGGGCCCAGTCGACCCGGCCGTCCACCGTCAGCGCGGCCAGCAGCGGCACCGCACGGTCGCACAGCCACGGCACGAAGGCGTCGAGCCAGTCCCAGGAGACCAGATCGAGCAGGGCCTGGGCCTGGAGCCCGTCGACCTCGGGCAGCGCGCGGAGGGCGGCGACGTCACGGAGATCCGCCCGGTGGACGCCCAGCCCGTGCCCCGCTGCCGCCTCGAGCAGCACCGGATCGTGGTCGACCACATGAACGTCCAGCGCGGGCCGGAGGGTGCGCAGGTAGCGGGCGCCGCTCCCCGTGCCGCCCGCGAGGTCGAGCACCCGCCCGCCGGCAGGAATCGCCCCGAGGAAGGCCTGCGCCAAGCCCTGGCTCCGGGCACTGTGATCGTAGGGCTCCCGCATCCGGAGCCAGTCCACCGAGAAGCTCACCGCACCTCCAAGAGCGCCCCGACGCGCTCGGCCACATCGTCCCAGGTGGGCAGGTGTTGCCCCACCCGCCATGCCTCGTCGGCCAGCGCCTGCCGCGCCGCCGGGTCGGCCACGAGCTCGGCCAAGGCCTCCGGCAGATGCGCTGCGTCGACGACCCGCCCGCCCCCGGCTTCCAGGGCGCCTGCGGGCGTGCTCAGCACCGGAACCCCCCGGGCCATCGCCTCGGACAGGGCCATGCCCCATGCCTCGTACCGCGCCCCGTGCACGAGGAGGTCGCAGTCGTCCAGCAGGGCCTGCACGCCGTCGTCGTCGACCTCCCCCGCCCAGCGCACCCGCGCCTCCACGCCCCGCTCGGCCGCCCGCTACCGCACCGCCCGCACACAGGCCGGGTCGCGGTCGAGGGAGCCCGCCACGGTCAGCACGCAGCCCGGCACCGCCGCCACCGCGTCGACGAGGCGGTCGAGGCGCTTGCGAGGCGTCACCGTCGCCAGGGCCAGCAGCGACACCAGGCCCGCCCTCGCGGGGGGTGTGCGACGCCCCCGATGCCCCACGCCCGGCACGAGCCGCACGCTGGGCACGCCCAGGGCCGCCAGGTCGCGCTGGGTGGGGCCGCCGGTGCTCACCACCGCCCGCACCCCGGAGAGCGCACGCACCTCCGCCGCCTGCAGCGCCTCGTCGCCCTCCACCCCCAGGGGGCTGTGCACAAGCACCACCGACCGATGGGCCAGCCAGTCCGCCGCCGCCCCCGTCCACATCAGCCCGTCCGCGAGGACAGGCCCCGGAGGCAGGGACCGCAGCAGCGCCCCATGGGCATCCGTCGTCGGAACGGGCCAGTCGCCGGGCACCGCGTGCACCCGCACCTGCCAGCCGGCCCGCTCCAGGGCCTCGGCCAGTCGCGCGTTGTAGAGGTAGCCCCCGGTGCGCTGGTCGGGGTCGCCCGGAGAGAGCAGCTGGACCGGTCGGCTGGCCATGGTCAGAGCCCGTCCATCCATACCGGGAGGTCGAGCCCGTCGGGGGCCGCCAGCTGGTGCAGGAAGAGGGTCATCAGCCCCTCCATCCGCCCCACCGGCCGGGCGTCGGGGGACAGGGCCCAGCCCTGCTGGAAGCCGTGGTCCCGCAGGCTCGCGAGGAGGGCCGGGTCGCGGGAGAGCACGTGCACCGGCACGTCGAAGTCGTCGCTGCGCGCGACCAGGGGCGGCTGATGGTCGCCGAGGAGCACCACCACGGCCGGACGGTCCGGCAGGGCGAGGAGGTGGTCGGTGAGCACCTCGAGGTCGTAGTCGACAGCGTCGGCGTAGCGCTGCACGTGGCTCGCCGCGGCCTTGCGCTTGCCCCGATGCCCCTCGCGGCGCTGGTAGCGACCGAGCTGCAGCCAGAGCTCGTCGAGCGCACCGCGACGGTCGGCCTCGTGGGGCACCTGCTCCGCGGGGTCGACCCCCTCGCCCGCGTCGCGCCAGTCCTTGGCCACCGGTGGCACCACATGCCAGGGCGCGTGGGAGCTGACGAGGTGGGCGAAGACGAACCGCGGCGGGCCATCCGGCGCGGACAGCCGCTCCTCGGCAAGCCAGCCCAGCGTGTATTGATCGGGGATCCAGCCCCAGCCCACCGGGGCCCCCGGATAGGCGAGCTCGTCGAAGAACACGGTGGTGCGAAACGCGAGATCGTTGCGCAGCGAGACCCCCGGACGCGCCCGGTCCTTCGGTCGCACGAGGATGGTGTCGTAGCCAGCATCGCCCAGGATGCCCGGCAGGTGCACCATGCCGTCGACCCGCGCCATCACCTGCCGGAACACCGACTCGTGGGCGATGCGTCGCCCGGTGAGCAGGGTGGCATCCGCCAGCCAGGACCGACCGCCGGACACCGGCGCCGTCACGAAGGCCGACACCGTCTCGTAGCCGGCCGCCTGCAGACGTTTGTCGCGGTGGTAGGTGCGGTCTTCCCAGGTGCTGCGCACCGACTTGCGCTTGTGCAGGATGCGGCCGTAGCTCTCGACCACATACACGTGCAGGTCGGGGCGGGACGCGAGGGAGAGGCCGTCGAAGGGGTCGTAGGGCGGGGCCTTCACCAGGTCGTCGACATCCCCCCGGACCGCCACCGACTCCACGAGGTTGCGCCCCAGGGCCACCGAGCTGAACCGGGCCGGCCCATCCGCTGCCCAGACGATGAGCCCGATGCCGGCAGCGATGCCCACCCACTCCGAGCGCGGCCCGTGGCGGCCTCGGTCGAGCAGCCAGCCCCCGAAGACCACGCCCAGCACCAACACCAGCACCACGCCCAGCACCACCGGGGCGAGGAGCCAGCCGAGGAGGTCCTGACCCAGCACGGCGAAGTGCCGCAGCAGGTAGATCAGGTCGTAGAGGAGAGGATCCTGGTCCATCAGGACCGCCCCCGTGGAGCGGATGACCTCCCAGCCCAGCAGCAAGGCGTAGGCGCCGAGGGCTACGCCCCGAGCCCGCGGCACGAGCACCGCGAACAGCAGGAGGAGCAGCGCGTCGACCGACACGGCGTACGACGGTGTCTGCAAGGCGACGGTGAACGGCACCACCGGCCACACCACGGCCCCGATGGCGGCCGCCACCAGGGCCGGTCGCACCGGGCCCCGTTCGTCCGATGTCGAGGGTCCTTCCATGCGGAGCGGCTATCCCGCGTGCCCGTGCCGAGCGCGGAACAGCCACCAGGTGTCGGCCGCGAAGGAGTAGACCAGCGCCACCAGCCCACCGGCCGCGATGAGGGACGACAGCCCGGCCACGGGCCACGGGAGCAAGCAGAGCAACAGCGTGGCGATCTGCACACCACACACGAAGCGACGGCGCTCGGACGGCGGGAGGGGATGGTCCATCCAGGGCCACACCCAGCTCGCCGCCACGAAGAGGTAGCGGAGAGCGCCACCGAGGAGCACCCAGGCACCTGCCTGGCCGAGCTGCCAGGCCAGCCCGCACAGCACGAGGATGGTGATGGCGTCGAGCTCCATGTCGAGTCGGGCCCCGAAGGGCGTGGACCAGCCGGTGCGACGGGCGACCTTGCCGTCGACCCAGTCGAGCACGAAGGCCACCAGCCCCGCCAGCGCCACCCCCCACCCTGCCATCGGGCTCAGGGCCTCTCCCAGCGTGGCCGCGAGGGCAGCCACCAGCACACCGCGGGCCAGCGTGACCGCATTGGCCGGCCCCAGCCCTTCCCGGCCGTGGCTCGGCAAGGCGGGCAGGGAGACCACCGCCCACAGGCCCACCATCGCTGCCGCCTTCGCCGGCGCCCAGGCCGAAGCCCCCCCCATCCACATGGAGCCTCCCACCGCCGCGGCACCCAGCGTGGTGGCCGCGAACGCCACGAGGGCGCGTCGGTGAAGGACCGGGTAGGATGCTGCGCGTTCCGGACGAGAGGACATGATCAGCGCATATCGTGACAGCGATGCGGCGGACACGCCCCCCGGTACCAGCAGCCCCGTCGGCTGGTCCTGGTTGCTCGAGGCCGCCCACGAGGGCCCGCCCGGCACCCCGGCGCCCGCCTCGCCCCTGGTCGAGCAGCTCGCGCCCGTCGTCACCAGCGCCATCCCGGCGCATCGTCCCCTGGTCATTGCCCACCTGGCCCAGTCCCTCGACGGCCGGATCGCCCTGCCCGACGGCGAGTCCCAGTGGATCACCGGCGCCGACGACCTCACCCACACCCACCGGCTCCGCGCCCTGTGCGACGCCGTGCTCGTCGGCGCCAACACCGTGGCCTGCGACGACCCCCGCCTCACCGTGCGGCGCTGCTCGGGCCCACATCCTCTGCGCATCGTGGTCGACCCCAGCGGCCGGCTGCCCGCCGATCGAACCATCTACTCCGACGGGCACCCCACCCTGCGCATCTGCCGCGAGGGCACGTCACCTCTCCCTGGGGTGAGCGACCTCCCCGTCGGCGAAGCCATCGACCTGCCCGACCTCCTCGCCCGGCTGCGCCAGCGAGGGGTGCGCCGCCTCTTCGTCGAGGGCGGCGGGGTGACGCTGGCCCACCTGCTCGCCGCGCGCGTGGTCGACCGGCTCCACCTGGTCATGGCCCCGCTCCTCGTGGGCGAAGGCCGCGCCTCGGTCAGCGGCGTCGTCGGGGCGACCCTCGCCGACTGCCCGCGGCCCACGGTCCGCGTGTCCCCCCTCGGCACCGACTGGCTCTTCGACTGTTCCTTCGCCAGCGGCACCCCATGACTCCCCACGCCTTGTGGGCCGTAGCCCCCGGTGAGTGCGCCCTGCGCCCCGTCGTGCTGCCGGCCGCAGGCCCGAGCCAGGTGCGGGTGCGGTCGGTGGTCGGCGCCATCTCCCGGGGCACCGAGCGTCTCGTTGTCCACGGTCGCGTGCCCGCCTCCGAGCATCAGCGGATGCGGGGCCCCCACATGGAGGGGAGCTTCTCCTTTCCCGTGAAGTACGGCTACGTCTCCGTAGGTCGGGTCGCCTCCGGGGCCCTGCCCCCCGGCACCGCCGTGTTCTGCCTGCACCCCCACCAGAGCGAGTACGTCGTCTCCGTCGACGCGGTGATGCCACTCCCCGCGAGCACCCCCCTGGACCGCGCGGTCTTGGCCCCCAACCTCGAGACCGCCATCAACATCATCTGGGACAGCGGGGCCTCCGTCGGCGACCGGGTGGCGGTGGTCGGCGGCGGGGTCGTCGGCTGCCTGGTGGCCTGGCTCGCCGGCCAGATCCCGGGCACCGAGGTCACCATCGTCGACCCGGCCGACCGCTCCCGAGAGGCCGAGGCCCTCGGCGTCGCCTGGGCCCCCAACGCCGACCTCCTGGAGGACCACGACGTCGTGGTCCACGCGTCGGGCCACCCCGCGGGCGCCGTCACCGCCCTGTCCATCGCAGGCAACGAGGCGGTGGTGGTCGAGGCCTCCTGGTTCGGCGACCACCCCGTGTCGCTCCCCCTCGGGCGGGCGTTCCACAGCCGGCGCCTCACCCTGCGCAGCAGCCAGGTCGGCCAGCTCCCCCCGAGCCGGAAGGCACGATGGACCTACCGCCGTCGTATGGAGCGAGCCCTCGCGCTGGCCGCGGCCCCCGCCCTCGACATCCTCTTCACCGAGGACATCCCCTTCCGAGCCCTCCCCACACGGCTTCCCCAGGTCACCGCCGCCGGGGCGCCCGGGATGTGCTACCGGGTCCGGTACCCCGCCCCCTGACACCGGCGGGAGGAGGAGCCGATGTTCAGTGTGACCGTGCGAGACCGGGTGATGATCGCCCACAGCTTCCAGGGCGAGGTCTTCGGCCCAGCGCAGCAGCTCCATGGCGCCACCTACGTGGTCGAAGCCTGCTTCAAGCGCCCCGGCCTCGACCCCGACGGCCTGGTGGTCGACATCGGCCTGGCCCACGAGGCCCTCGCCGCCGCCCTGGCCCCCACCCGCTACGCCAACCTCGACGAGCTCGAGGTCTTCGAGGGCATCAACACCACCACCGAGTACCTGGCCGGCTGGTACGCCCAGCGCCTGGTCGAGGCGGTGGCGGCCGGGTCCCTCGGTCCTCACGCGGGCGGCCTGGCGGCCATCGAGGTCACCCTCCGCGAGTCCGACGTGGCCTGGGCCGCCTGCGAGGTCGCCATCTCGTGAGCAGGCCCGGCCCGTCGCTGTGGCGCCGCGTGCTCCCGTTGCTGGTGAGCGCGCTGCTCCTCGGCGGGCTGGCCTGGCGCCTCGACCTCGAGGCCATCGTCGGGCACCTGCGGTCCCTCTCCCCCGGGTGGTTGCTGGCCGCGGCCGCCCTGGGCCCTCCCCAGGTCGTGCTGGGCGGCGTCCGCTGGGCCCGGGTCTCCGCCCAGCTGGAGCTCCCCCTCGCCCCGGGCGAGGCCGTGCGGGAGGTGGCCCTGTCCACCGCCCTCAACCAGGTCCTGCCCGGGGGCATGGCCGGCGACGCCGTCCGCGTGTGGCGGCAGCGGCACCACGGCGCCCGGGCCGTCACCATCGCCGCTGTGG
>ENA-OWNT01004723-OWNT01004723.1-seawater-metagenome-genome-assembly--contig:-NODE-4723-length-11703-cov-6.158782_pt1 | contig 11703 bp, 11 predicted proteins | sample MGYA00238136_ERZ651165 | MGnify/ENA primary metagenome ERZ651165 (study PRJEB26861, sample SAMN08777766) | seawater metagenome | isolation source: coastal seawater | place: USA: Florida | collected... | reverse complement strand
GCGACGAGCGCGGCGTCTTCGTGGGTGGTCAGGGGGGGCTCGGCGAGCGTGGCGTGCTGGACCATGAACGCGGCGACGCCCACGAGCAGCGTGGCCACGAGGGCGAAGCTCAGCCCGAAGCGCCGGCGCGGGCGCCGATCGCCAACGGTGACGGCGCGGCGGCGGGGCCCGAAGTGGCGGACGCTGAGCAGGGTGTTCGACCAGATCTGCGCGACTTCGAGGAGCCGCGGGGCTCGGCGGTCGACGCCGAGGTCGGTGGTGCCGCGGCCGGAGCGGAGCGCGAGCTCCAGCGCCGACTCCGGGTCGGTGGTTGGGTGCGCCTCGGGCGAGGCGGCGTGACGGGGATCCCTCCGGTCCATCTTCTTCTTCCTCCATGCGGAGGCACGGTGTGGGTACCCGACACCCACCCCCCGAGCGCGGTTCCGAGGAAGTTCGCAGGCACGTGTCAGCGCGGGTCAGCCCAGAGGGGACATCGGCGATCGCAGGCTGTGGACATGGCAACGAAGCCTGACCCGGAGGCCCCCGAATGATGAGCAGCGCCGCCCTGTCCGTCCGCACGATCCAGCCCCTGCGCCTGACCCGGCCCGCCGCCCCCGTCCGCCGTCGGAGCGCCGAGGCCCTGCTGCTCGCGCTGGTGCAGAAGCAGCGGATCGTGGACCTCGCCAGCCACCGGTGGGCCCCTCACGCCGGTCACCTCGTCCGCGCTTCGTCCGACGCGGTCGACCTCTACGCGGCCCGCCGGGGCGCCCCGTCACTGTCCGAGGCGGTCTTCGCGCTGCACGATGCCCAGCGGCGCATGAACGAGGCGATCGGCGCCATCAACGAGGCGATCGCGTCCCTGCCGGGCACGGTGCACCAGGCCATCACCCCCTTCGACGCCGTGGCGCACCCGGCCTTCTCGGCCCTGGGCGCGGACCGCTGCCCCCGCCGGTTCGACCCGACGTGCTCCGTCCGTCTGGACCTGGTGATCGAGAAGGGGTTCGGCCGGTTCCTCGATGCGCTGCAGCGGCCCATCGTCGACGCGGTGCTCGCGCGGCTGGTTCGGCACGGCCGGGCTCCGCTCCTCGCCTGGATGGGCGAGGTGCAGCTGCGCTGCGCGATCCGGCACTTCCTGATCTCGGAAGAGGAGCAGCTCCAGCTCTGGCTCGGCGACCTCCATCTGCTGACCCGCGGCCGCGCGGTCCCGGCCGCGCACGTCATCGAGGACCTCGCCGCGGGAGTGGGCGTGGGGGGCCTGCGGCGGCGGTTCGACCGCTTCCTCGACCGGTGGGGGCGGACCGGTCGAGGAGCCTGATGTCCCCTCCGGCCCTATACTCGTCATGGAGGAGGGCCGGTGGCGATCGGGACAGGGGGCACGACCGCGACGCGGTTCTTCGGACGGGAGCAGCAGCTCGACGCGGTGCGTCGGGCGCTCGGCGGCCCCGGCGTCCTGGTCACCCTGCTCGGGCCCGGCGGCGCGGGGAAGACGCGCCTGCTCGCGGAGCTCACCGCCAGCGCGCGGATCCACGTCCCCGTCGGCGGGATCGCCCACGCCTCGATCCAGGATGCGCACGACCTCCCGTCCGCGGCCATCGAGGTCGCCGCCGCCCTGGGGATGGCGCGGGGGGAGCCTGAGTCGATCGGCGCCGCCATCGCCAGCCGGGGCCCCTGCTTGATCGTCCTGGACGGGGTGGAGCGGCTGCTCCCCGCCTTCGCCGACGTCCTCCAGGGCTGGCGCAGGGCCGCGCCCGACGCCCGCTTCCTCGTCACGTCCCAGGTGCGGCTCGGCCTCCCCGGGGAGGTCCCCGTGTCCGTGGGCCCGCTGGAGACCGCTGAGGTGGCGCGGGCGCTGCTGCTGGACCGGGTCTCGGCGGTCGTCCCGGGGTTCGCCGCCGACGCCGACGCGGAGGCCGCCGCCGATCGCGTCGCGGAGGCCCTCGATCGGCTCCCCCTGGCGCTCGAGCTGGCCGCCGCCCGCACCGCGGTGCTGCCCCTCGCCCAGCTGGCAGATCGGCTCGTCGCGGATCCGCGCATGTCCGAGCCGGGCCCATCCGGACGCCACCTGCCCGCCCGCCACGCCACCCTCGCCGCGACCGTGAGCTGGTCCTGGGACCTGCTGGCGGAGGAGGACCGCGAGGCGCTGTCCCAGGTCGCGGTCATGGACGGGTCGTTCAGCGTGGAGGCAGCCGAGGCCGTCCTCGGGACCGGCGCGATCGCGGCGCTCGCCCGGCTGCGCGCCATCCCCGCCGAAGACTGGCCCGCTGTCGACCCCGAGCTGCGACTCGACCTGGGGGCCGACGGCCCCGACGTGCGCACGGTCCGCCGCCGCCTGCAGGCCACCGGTGACCTCGCGGCCGGTCCCGCCCCCCCGCATTGGGACGAGGCGCTCACCCAGGCGCTGGCTGCATTCCAGACCCGCCACGGCCTGACCCCGACGGGAGCGGTCGGCCCGGCCACAGCGGGCGCGCTGGCGGTGTCCCGCGACCACCGGATCGCCCAGATCGAGGCGAACCTCGAGCGGTGGCGCTGGCTGCCGCAAGAGTTCGGCGCGCGGAGCATCGTCGCGAACATCGCCGCCTTCAGCCTCACCGGGCGGTCACCCGGGCAGGAGCCAATCACGATGCGGGTCGTCGTCGGGCGTCCGTACCGCCGGACTCCGGTGTTCTCGGGTCGGATGACGTACCTGGTGATCAACCCGACGTGGACCGTTCCGCCCGGGATCCTCGCCGCGGACGTGCTCCCGGCGATCCGGCGCGACGTGAGCTACCTCGCGAAGAAGCGGATGGTGGTCTACGAAGGCTGGGGCGCAGATGCCCGCGTCGTCGATCCACGCACGGCCGACTGGAGCAAGGCCAGCGGGAAGGGGCCCTACCGGATCGTGCAGGCCCCGGGTCCCGACAACGCGCTGGGCATCGTGAAGTTCATGTTCCCGAACCCGTACAACGTCTACCTGCACGACACACCCAGCAAGGAGGGCTTCGCCGCGGACGACCGCGCCTTCAGCTCGGGGTGCATCCGGCTTTCGGAGCCGGCCGCGCTGACCGAGTGGGTGCTCGCGGGCCAGCCCGAGGGGCGCCCCGACACACTGAAGCGCCTGTTCGCCGCCGGAACCGAGCGGACCGTGACGCTCGCGAAGCCCGTCCAGGTCCATCTCCTGTACTGGACGACCTGGGTCGATGACGCCGGGACCCTCCAGATCCGCAAGGACGTCTACGACCGGGACGGGCGGCTGATCGCGGCGCTCGCCGCCACCGCGCCGTAGCCTCGAACGCGAAGCGCCCCGGCCGTCTCCGACCGGGGCGCAACACGCGTTTTCTCCAACCCGGACCCTCAGGAGAGGGCCGTCCGTCTCTGTGGCTCAGGCGACCCGGCGGCCGGTGCCCTCCAGCTGGTGACGCAGGCGACGCATCGCCCGGACTTCCAGCTGGCGGACGCGCTCCCGGCTGATGCCGAGGCGGTCACCGACCTCCTGCAGGGTCTCCCGCGCGTCACCGAGGTGACGGCGCCGGATGATCTCCTGCTCGCGCGGCGGCAGCGTCTCGATGGCCGCAGCCAGGGCGTCGCTGCCGTTCGCCGACTCTTCCTCCGCCGCCAGCCAGGTCTCCGGATCCGGATCGTTGGCCGGGATGAAGGCCGAGCGCGGCGCCGAGTCCTGATCGTCACCGACCGGCTGATCGAGGCTCACGTCGTAACCACCGAGGCGGCCCGCCATGCTCACGATCGTCTCCCGGTCGACACCGATCAGCTCCTCGAGCCGGAGCATCCGCTCCTCGCCCTTGAGCCCCTCACGATCGGCCTGCGCGCGGGCCTTGCCGAGCCGGCTGTAGACCGTGCGCTGGCGCTGGGTGGTGCCCAGCCGGACCAGCGAGCGGGTGCGGAGCAGGTAGTCGCGGATGTAGGCGCGAATCCACCAGGCGCCGTAGCTGAGGAAGCGGGTGCCCCGGTCCGGATCGAACCGATCGACCGCCTTCAGCAGGCCCATGGTCCCCTCCTGGATCAGATCCGCGAAGGGCACGTGCTGGTTGGCAAACTCGCTGGAGATCTTGATGACCGCCCGCATGTTCGAGAGGACCATCTTGTCGAAGGCAGCCTGATCGCGATGATCACGCCAGCGGAGGCCGAGTTCGACCTCCTGCTCGGCGGTCAGGACCGGATTCGCCTGCACGGCTGCGTAGTACAAAGCCAGGGCGTCTTCTCGGTTGCGCTTCATGGTTGCCTTCCTTCTGGAGCTGCAAGAGCCAGCTCCGGTGCTTTCCCCCATCGGCGGGGTCGCCGGGCCTCTACAACAATGGACCGGCTTGATTGCAACCCCGGTTCAGGCTGATCCCTTCCCGGGTTTCGTCGACTTTCTCTGGCACGGCTGGAACTGCGGATTACTGTTGGGGTTTCTCCGTGGGCCAGCCGCCCTTCCCTCTCTCTCGACAGGTTCGACGGACCGGTGTTCCCGTTCCTTCGACCTTCCTCTTGTGCACGGTCTGGTGGTCGTCAACCGGACCCTGTCCGTTCTGCTAGAAACGCTCTCCTTCTTGGTACGCAGGCCGACCTCGATCGGTTTCACCCGTGCACCGAACAACCCGAGGAGAGACCCCGAAATGATCGGCTTCGAGCTGAACGAGATGCAGCAGGCGTTCCAGGATCTGGCGCGCCAGTTCGCCCGGAACGAGATCGCCCCCGTGGCGGCCGAGCACGACACGAGCGGCAAGTTCCCGCGCGCGACGCTCGAGAAGGCGCACGCCGCCGGACTCATGAACTCCCACATCCCGGAGTCGTGCGGAGGCCTCGGCCTCGGCACGCTCGACGGCTGCCTGATCAGCGAGGAGATCGCCTGGGGCTGCACCGGCATCGGCACCGCGATGGAGGCCAACACGCTGGCCCAGATGCCCGTGATCGTCGCCGGCAGCGACGCCCAGAAGAAGAAGTACCTGGGTCGGATGACCGAGGCGCCCCTCTTCTGCGCGTACGCGGTGACCGAGCCCGGCGCCGGGTCCGACGTGGCCGCCGCCCGCACCACCGCCGTGCGCAAGGGCGACAAGTGGGTCATCAACGGCGAAAAGATGTGGATCACCAACGGCGGCGTCGCCGACTGGTTCTTCGTCCTCGCGAAGACGGACCCCGAGGCCGGCGCCGGCAAGGCGTTCACCGGCTTCATCGTCGACGCGGACACCCCCGGCATCACCGTGGGCAAGAAGGAATGGAACATGGGGCAGCGGGCGTCCGACACCCGCGGCATCACGTTCGAAGACGTCGAGGTCCCGGACGCCAACCGTCTCGCGGACGAGGGATACGGCTTCAAGCTCGCCATGAAGGCGTTCGACAAGACGCGGCCGGTGGTGGCCAGCGCCGCGGTGGGCCTCAGCAAGCGCGCCATGGACGAGTCCATCAAGTACGCCACCGAGCGCAAGACGATGGGCAAGCCCATCGCGATGCACCAGGCCATCAGCTTCATGATCGCGGACATGGCGACCGAGATCGAAGCCGCGCGCATGCTCGTGTGGAAGGCCGGCTACGAGATCGACAACGGCCGGCGCAACACCTACTACGCCTCGATGGCGAAGCGCTTCGCGGCCGACACGGCCATGAAGACGGCCACGAACGCGGTCCAGGTCCACGGCGGCTACGGCTTCAGCACCGAGTACCCGGTCGAGAAGCTCATGCGAGACGCCAAGGTCTTCCAGATCTACGAGGGGACGTCCCAGATCCAGCGACTGATCATCGCCAAGGAGATCTTCGTCCGCCGCTAGCCGGTCACCAGATTCCGACGACGCCCGTGGGGGTGGGGATGACCCGCAGCCGCGGGCGTCGTGCCTCACGGTCAGAGCATCGGCAGCGCCGGCGCGTCGAGCGCGCCGCAGCCCGATCGACTCAGCCGGGCGGCCACTTCAACGAGCGCCCCGCGAGCAGGTGCACGTGCAGGTGGTAGACGGTCTGGCCCGCGTCCGTGCCGTTGTTGATCACGCAGCGGTAACCGGACGCGTCGAGGCCCTTCGCCCGCGCCAGGTCCCGGGCCACGGTGAACAAGTGCCCCACCAACGGGGCGTCCTCATCCGCCATCGCGTCGATGTTCGCGAACGCCTTGCGCGGGATGATCAGGATGTGGACCGGCGCCTGCGGGTTGATGTCGTGGAAGGCGATGCAGTGCTCGTCCTCGTGCACGAGCTCCGCGGGGATCTCCTTGCGGAGGATCTTCGAGAAGATGGTGTCCGACACGTCGGTCTCCACGCACGGGATGTGCGACGTGGAGTAAACAGCATCCCGATGCGGCGAGCAATGGGCCGCACATCGGGTTGGAGGAACCCCATTGGGCACCATCCGCTGCCGCTCGGCGTTTCCCGGGCGTCCCGACCGCGATGTCCAGTGGGACGGGGGCTCCGCGTTCGAGGCGCTGCGGGCGGGCGGTCAGCCCATCGCGTCGTCGTGCTCGGGCGAGACGGTGTGCGCCCGCTGCACGGTCCGCGTGCTCGACGGCGACGACGCGCTGAGCCCGCCGCGGGCCGATGAGCGCGCCCTGCTGGATCGGCGCGCGGAAGCCGGCGAGCGGCTGGCGTGTCGTCTGTACAACGAGGGGGGCGCGGATCTCATCGTGCTCACCGCGCACTATTGGTAGGAGTCGACCGTAGGAGAGGGCATGTTCGGCATCGACTGGTCCGCGATCGTCCCCTGGATGGCTCACATCCTCCTCGTCGTGTTCACGCTGGGCGGCCTCATCGGCTCGTTCGTCCCTGCGCTGCCCGGCGCCATGTTCATCTGGATCGGCGCGATCCTCCACGGCCTCATGACCGGCTGGTCGCCCCTGGGACTCAAGCCGCAGCTGATCATCGCCGGGCTCGCCCTCGCCGCTGGCGCGGGCCAGTTCCTGATCAGCGCCGCGGGCGCGAAGCGCTTCGGCAGCTCCAACTGGGGCGTGTTCGGCGCGGGCGTTGGCCTGCTCGTGGGCACGCTGGCCATCCCCATCCCTGTCGTCGGCTCCCTGCTCGGCGCCTTCCTCGGCGCCCTCGTGTTCGAGCTGACGATCGGTCAGAAGAGGCGGCAGGAGGACCCGGAGGCGGAGCCGACGGATGCCGCCGGCAGGCCGATCCCGCAGGCCGCGCGCGCGGGTCTGGGCGCGGCCCTCGGGGCCGTCGGCGGGATGATGGCGGAGATCGGATTCGCCCTCGTGATGGCCGTCGTGGTGCTCGGGGCGTTCGTCTTCTGAATCACGATCTAGGCTTTGCAGGATGCGCCTCGCCCTCCTCTCCGCCGGTCTTCTCCTCCTCGCGGGTTGCCCCTCTGAGGACGACCCCCTGTCCCGGACGGGCCGGGGCGATCCGTTTGCGGTCAACTGCACGCCGGGCCTGCCGGATCCGGGGATCACGCAGGTCGTGGACATCGGCGCCTCCTTCCCCTGCGACGAGGACTGGAACACCTGCAACGCGGACTACACCGACACGTTCCTCCAGGAAACGGCAGGCTGGGTGGAGCCGCCGGCCGACTGTGACGCGCTGATCGAGGAGATCTATGCGATCTGGGACGCCGGGGAGTTTCCGCCGACCGAGCCGGGCCCCTTCACCACCGCCCAGCTGCAGGAGCGGGTCATCGACGGCATCGCGCTGGGGCCGCTCCTGGATGGACTGGATTCCCGGTCCCTCACGGTGACCACGGTCGCCGAGCGCTCCACGGACACCTACACCGAGACCGAGCTGATCTTCACGGACCCGCTGGTGGGGAGCTTCCAGGGGTTGCTGCTCACTCCGCCGGGCGACGGCCCCTTCCCCGTCGCCCTGCAGCTCCCGGGGCACCACGACGACGCTGCCTGGCACCGCGACATGCGCTACGGCGGCCTCTTCCCCGAGTACGGCATCGCGACGCTGATCCTGTCGGTCCGGGCCTACGACGCCGGCCCCTACGAGGACGAAGCCACCCGCGCGGTGCTGTGCGCCGGCTTCAGCATGCAGACGCTCCGGGTGTACGAGGCCCTGGTCGCCCTCCGCTTCCTGCGGGGAGAGGAGCGCTTCTGCGCGGACCGGCGGGCGCTCCACGGCCACTCGGGCGGCGCCGTCGCGCTCAACACGTTGGTGCGCGCCGACACCGACTTCCAGGCCCTGGTGACGGACTTCGACAGCTCCTACGTCGGCGTCGCCGATCAGGAGGACGGGTCGCGCTTCCTCAGCGACGAGAACGCCCCCGGGCTGGTCCGCCTGCGCGGCCACATCGTCGACTGGATCACCTCGCCGATCTGGGTGCTCCAGACCGGCTACGGCGTGTGCGAGAGCTGCATCGACGGCGAGGTGCACCCCGACGAGGTCCCGGAGTTCATGTTCGACTTCCTGACCGAGAAGCTCGCCGACGACGCGGAGCCGTGGGTGCCTCCGACCGAGTGACCGTCAGCTCAGGATCGGCTCGCCGCCGAAGCGGATGACGGCCTTCGGCCAGCTCGAGATCGTCTGCTCGAAGTCCGGCGCGTTCCAGTCCTCGATGGGCACGATCGTGTCCTGCCCCTGGTTCAGGATGACGTCGAAGATGTTGTCCTGGATGCCGTTGTTGCGGTCCTCCAGGAGCGAGCGGGTGATCTTCCAGGTCTCGAAGATGCGGCGCCCCACGACCGCCTGCATGGACAGGCCGTTCATGATCACGCGGCCGAAGTCCTCGATGACCATCTGGCCGTCGCGCACCCCGAACAGGATGATCTCGCCGCCCCGCCGCGTGGACGTGATCGCGTTGTTCAGGGAGCTGTTGAACCCGGCCATCTCCAGCGAGACGTCCGCGCCGTGGCCGTCGGTCGCCGCGATGACCCGCCGGGCGACGTCGGCGTCGTGGTTGATGGGGTCCGCGCCCTTCAGATCCGGGACGATGACCTCGTCCGCGCCGAGCCGGCGCGCCCGCTCGGCGTTGGCCGGGTTGGGCTCGATGCCGATGATGCGACCGGCGCCCAGCCCGCGGGCCACGAGCACCGCGAACAGGCCGATGGTGCCAGTGCCGAAGATCGCCACGGACTTTCCGCGCAGGTCCGTCTTCGTGCAGGCGTGCACGGCGTTCCCGAAGGGCTCCTGGACGGCCGCCACCTCGGGCCGGATGCGCGAGAGGTCCGTCCGCCACAGCGCCTTCGCGGGGAGCTTGATGTACTCCGCGAAGCAGCCGTCGAGCGAGATGCCGATGATCTTGTCCTCGGCGCAGACGTGGGTGTCGCCCACCTGGCACTGGAAGCACGTGCCGCAGATGATGTGGCTCTCGGTGCTGACGATGTCGCCGGGGGCGTAGCCGTACTTCGAGCGGGCGCGCGGCCCGACGGCGACGATCTCCCCGAGCAGCTCGTGCCCGGTGATGCGCCGGTCCTGGGACTCGGCGTCGAGCGAGTCGTGGATCATGTCCCGGAAGGCCTTGCGGAACCAGATGCCCCGGTCGCTGCCGCAGAACCCGCTGTACAGCACGCGGATGAGGACGGCGGACCGGTCGCGGGGGTCGAGCGCGGTGTCGAGCCGCGGACGCGGGACCTCGAGCTTGCGCAGGCCGCGACTGGACTCCCAGGGGTCGAGCGCCCGGTCGTAGACCAGGGCCTTCATGGTGTCGGGGAGGACGATGTCGGCGGCGCGCGCGGGCTGGTTCATGGCGTGCTCCGGGCCCGGCGGATCGACGGGCACCACCGCAGACGATTAGCAGCGGGGACCGTCGCCGCCAACCACGACTAGGCTGCGGCCGTGGGATCCAAGCGCGCGCTGCAGAGCCTCGGACTGCTCGGCGTCGGCCTCCTGCTGCTGGCCCTGGTGCTGCGGCAGGTGGGCGTCGATGCCGTGCTGGCGGAGCTGCGGACGGCGGACCGGCGGCTGCTCGGGTACGCGGCGCTCGTGTTCTTCACCCAGTTCGTGACCATGGGGCTGCGGTGGTGGGTGGCGATGCGCCTGCTCGGCCACCAGACCCGGCTGATCCCGATCCTGCGGGCCAACGGCGGCAGCAACTTCATCAACTTCTTCGCCCCCGGCCACTTCGGGGAGCCGGTCATGTCCTGGTGGCTGGCGCGGTCGTCCGCGGCGCCCGGCGTCGAGGCGTTCACGGTGCTCGTGGCCTGCAAGGTGGTGGCGACGCTGCTCAGCTTCGCGGTGCTGATCGCGTGCCTCCCCTTCCTGGCCACCGGGGCGGAGACGCCCTGGCTCACCCAGGTGGGCGTGACCGCGGCGGCCATCGGCGTGGCGACGGCCGTCGCGCTGGCGATCCTCCTTCGCCCCGCGATCGCAGACTGGGGTGCACGGCTGGCCCGGCGGGTGGTCGCGGCGACGGTGGGCCGCGTGCGCCCCGCGGCGAGCGAGCGCGCGGCGGACGCAGCCGCGGCGATGATCCTGCGCGTGCGCGACACCCTCGCCCTGTTCGCCACCCGCCCCGCCGCGCTGGTGGCGACCGCGGGGATCTCGGCGGTGAAGATCGCCGGGCAGATCGTGTTCGTGATGCTGCTCTACGCGGCCTTCGCGCAGCCCGTCACCGTGGCCGGCTCGACGTTCCTGGTCACGGTCGATGTCCTGCAGAACATCCTGTCCATCTGGATCCCCGCGAACATGGGCGTCCAGGAGGCCTTGCTCACCGCCGCGGCCTCCGGCGGGCTCGCCATCGATCCGGCCGTGGCTGCCTCCGCGACGATCGCCCACAAGGCCATCCTCATCGTGCACGTCACGCTCGGAGGACTGCTCTTCCTCGCGCTGGGCCTCGTGGATCGCCGGCGCTGAGCGGCCGATCCCTGCACTAGACTCGGCGGCGATGCGTCGTCTCCTCCTGCTCTCCGTGCTCCTGGTGGCCTGCAAGCCGCCGCCCCCGCCCGCGCCCGAGGGGCTCGACGACTCCGCCCGCTACATGATCCGCGAGTTCTACACGGCCGATCCCATGTTCCAGGCGGGCCTCGACGGCTTCATGGAGTGGTTCGACGCAGAGGGGTTCGAGCTCGTCGGCGCCCAGGCCACGGCGGACACCACCGACAGCTTCACGGTCGGCGATCTGATCGCGTCGGACGTGGCCCACCTTCCACTGGTGGAGGACCCGGAGCGCGACGTCGCGAACGCCAAGGGCATCGTCAGCCTGTCCGAGATGGACTGCAGCTTCGAGGAGACCGAGGACCTGCTCGTGCGGCCGGACCAGTACGCGGTGTTCGACGCGTGGACCGACTACGAGCGCACCTGGGTGACGGACCGCGCGCGCTACCAGGACGCCACCCGCAGCGGCGCGTTCGCTCCTGTGGACGAGGACCTGGACGTCTTCGCGGAGGGCTGGGCCCCTGGTGACCTCGAGTCCACCATCCTGCTGACGGACAACCGGGTCGACCCGAAGCCGGTCATCATCGATCTGCCCTGGTACGAGCAGTCGCTGCACTTCCGCCACGGCGCGTTCCTGGTGAACGGCGAGGAGGTGCGGGTGTTCGCGATCCTCACGTACGTGCCCGCATCGGTCTGGGGCGAAGGAGGGCAGAACGGCCTGCGCCAGACCTACGCCGTGGAGATCAACATCGAGCGCGGGCCCACCACGACCCTGCGGCTCTTCGCGCTCTGGGCCGAGCCCGTGAGCGACATCGCCGATCCCGACGACCCGTTCGTCCTGAACTACGCGGTGAACACCGCGCAGCAGAACGCGCAGCAGCTGTCCGACATCTGCTCCGGCGCGCTCGAGATCGACCCGGAGTCGTAGCGCAAGGCCCCTCCGACCCCGGGGCCCGCCGCGACGCGACGCCGAAGGCCATCAACCGTCGGTCTCGGCCATCATCTGGAACTGCGC
>ENA-OWNT01004722-OWNT01004722.1-seawater-metagenome-genome-assembly--contig:-NODE-4722-length-11705-cov-6.414517_pt1 | contig 11705 bp, 4 predicted proteins | sample MGYA00238136_ERZ651165 | MGnify/ENA primary metagenome ERZ651165 (study PRJEB26861, sample SAMN08777766) | seawater metagenome | isolation source: coastal seawater | place: USA: Florida | collected... | reverse complement strand
CTGCAGCGCATGCGGGCGCTCGCGGTGGCCAGTGCCTCGCAGACCCTCGCGTCGGAAGAGCGCGGCTACCTGCAGGACGAATACGCCGAGCTGCTCGGTGAAGTCGACCGCATCGCCAACACCACCACCTTCGCCGGCCGCCGCTTGCTGGCGCCGAAGGGGGTGGATGTGCTGTTCATGATCGACACCTCCGACAGCATGGGCCTCGAGATTCCCGGCTTCCAGGCTGAGATTCCGGGCTTTCGCGAGACCATGCAGGCCGCCGGCCTCGATGTACGCATGGGCCTGGTGGGCGTGAGCAACGCCATCGACACCCTCGACGGCAGCACCACACACGTCTCGCTCACCGGCGACGCCGACGCCTTCGACTCCGCCCTGTCCACGTTCACCAACAACGGCGTGGGCCTGATGGACCCCTACACCACCATGCTCGACCAGGCAGGCATCGCGCCGGTGGTGGGCGACGACGGCCCCGAACACCAGGGCTTCCGCCAAGACGCCCAGAAGCTCATCCTCTACGCCGCCGACATCGGCCAGGAAGTGAGCCTCTCCAGTGCCACCGAAACGTCCGCAGCCTCGGCCCTGTCCGCTGCAGGCTTCGAGGTCCACGTCATGACCCGCCTGGCCGCGAATGGCGGCGACTACGACGAAATCACCACCGCCACCGGGGGCACCCTCCAGGACATGAACGGCTTCGGCGTGGGCTTCGACACCATGCTCGACAACATCGCCCAGTCGGTCATCTCCAGCGCCCGACCGGTCGACAAGCTCGACGTCCAGGCCGGCACGGGCAGCGGCGCCGACAGCCGCATCGAGCTGGGCTTTCCGGCCGACACCACCACCTTCACGCTCGGCATCCAGGACTCCGACGTCGAGACGGTGGGTGCGGCGCGCGATGCCATGGATGCCCTCGACACCGCGCTCCAGAGAGTGGGGAGCTCCTTCGCCGAGCTCGGCGCCAGCTACAACCGCCTGGAGTCGGCCGCCAACCACCACGAACACCGCCTGGCGGCCCTGGCGAGCGCCGAGTCTCAGATCCGCGACGCCGACATGGCCAAGGTCACCGCTGCCCTCACGGCTGCTCAGATCGTGCAGCAGGCCGGCATCGCAGCGCAGGCCCAGGCCAACGACATCCACGCCTCCACCATCCCGGCCCTCATCGGCTGACGGCGAGTCCGGCGAGGATGGCCCGGGCAGCGTCCGACCAGCTGGGCAGGCGGACGGCCCGTGCAGCAGCTCGGAGGGCGGTGTGGTGGGGTCCCATGGCTGCCTGCAGGATGGGCGACCAGGTGGTGGGGTCGGCGGGCAACAGGCGGGTGGCCGCCTCCACAGCAGGCGTGCGGGCCCCGGCCGCGGTGGTGACTACGGGAATGCCGCGCACGAGGGCCTCTGCGATGGCCATGCCGTAGGCTTCGTAGTGGGCGCCATGCACCAACAGGCCCGCCTGGCCGTAGGCGTGGTCGAGCGCGGGGGCGTCGAGCTCTCCGGCGAAGTGCACCCGGTCTCCGAGGTGTAGAGCGGCCACCAGTGCGCGGATGTGGGCAAACCATGCGGGGGCTGTGGTGGTGGACCCGGCGCAGGTGAGGTGCCATGGAAGGTGGGTGAGTGTGGACAGTGCGCGGAGAAGGCGGTCGTGGCCCTTGCGCGGGGTGATGGTGGCGACGCTCAGCAGGGCATGGGGGTCGGACGCCGAGACCGGCTGGGCAGGGGCCGTGCCCGGGAGCACGCAGGTGGCCTGGAGGTGGAAGCCGTGGAGGTCGGTGAGGGTGGGGGAGCCTGTGGCGATGCAGGCATGAGCGGCCTGGAGCGCGTGTGCCTCGGCCGCGCGGAGGTGGTCGGCTTCGGCCCGGGTGAGGCCCGTCTCGCGAAAGAGGGGGCTGTGGACCAGCACGGTGCACGGGTGGCGAAGGGTGAGCCGGGGCAGGAGGGGGCCGAGCCCGGTCCACAACAGGCCGTCCACGAGCAAGGGCAGTCCAGGCGGGAGCTCGGAGAGCGGTGCCACCATGCGGTCGAGCTGTGGTGGCGTGGGCAGAGGCCAGGTCCCGGTGAGAGGGACCTGGAGAACCGCGTGACCGGATGCGTCGAGGGCGTCGATGAGGGCGAGGTTGTAGAGGGTGCCGCCGGTGCGGGGCAGAGGTCCGCCCGGGAGGATGAAGCCGAGGGTGGTCATGGGACAGGCTCCGGCGCAGGCAGGGCTAGGAGGACCAGGCCGGGGAGGGCGCCTGCCAGGAACGACAGCCCGAAGAGCAGCGACAAGGTCAGGGCGTCTTCGGGCGACCAGCCGAGGTGGGGAAGCACCGCCACGAGCGAGCCCTCGCGCAAGCCCCAGCCGCCGGCAGAGACGGGAACCGACGCCGCCAGCAGGCCGAGGGGGGCAGCGGTGACGAGCCAGATGCCGGGTGCGTGTCCGAGGGCGAGACCGCAGGCTGCGAATCCACCCAGGATGGCCGCCAGCAGGGTGAGTCCGAGCATGAACAGCAGCGCGGGTGAGCGGCGAGCCGTGCGCCGGAGGTCGGCGGAGACCGACCCGACGACCGGGGTCCGCTGTGGAAGCACCCACCCGGAAGCCACCACGAGTGTAGCGAGGAGCACCCCCACCAGCAGCCCGGCAGGCTTGGAGGCGGTCTGTGGCCACCACACCACCGCACCAGCCACCGCAGTGGCCAGCACGGTCTGGCCCCACCAGCGGTCGACCAGAGCCGCTCGCATCGCCCGCGCGAGCCCTTGCTGTCGTTGGCGCCACACCCGCAGCACGTCGCCAGCCACACCGCCGGGCAGCACCTGGTTCACGGCCGTTCCCACTGCGAACTCGGTCCAGGCCTCGCGGCGGGAGAGCGGTACGTCGAGCGCCCGACTCGCGTGGTGCCACCGTTCCGCCGCCAGGACGGTCTGGACGGGCACGAGGAGCACGGCCACAGCCCACCACCCCGGCGCAGCCCCACGAAAGGAGGTGGCCAGAGCATCGGGGTCGACGCGAGACCCGGTCCAGGCGAACGCGCCGATTGTGACCGCCAGCACGGCAAAGGCACGCACCAGGGTGCGGGTGCGGGAGCTCATCGGGCGCCGGGGTAGACCACGCGGTGGCACAGGGCGCCGGGCTGTCGGGTGAGGGTGGCCATGGTGTCGGGGAGCTGGTCGAACGGCGACTCACCGTCGATGAGAACGTCGAGTGTGGGGTCGGACAGCAGGTCGAGCGCGACACCCAGGCGCCGGCGATAGGTCCAGCGTGGGGCGCGGTGCGGGGGAATGCGGCCCACCTGGCTGGAACGGATGTGGAGCCGGCGGCTGTGGAAGGCCCCGCCGAGGGGAGTGGGCACTGGACGGTCGCCGTACCAGCTCATCTCGAGCACCATGGCTTCGACACCGGCCAGGCGCAGAGCGGTGGCGAGGCCGGCGGGGCTGCCCGAGGCGTGCACCACGCAGTCCTGGTTGGCGGGGGCGGCGTCGGGGAGGGCGAAGCCTATGCCCAGGTGGTGGGCGGTCTGCGCGCGTTCGGGGAGCACGTCCACCAGGGTGACGGTGGTTCCGGGGATGCGACCGGCGAGCCAGGCCACGAGGCAGCCCACCACGCCGCCACCCACCACCGTGACGTGATCGCCCGGCCCGAGTCCGGCGTCCCACACGCCATTGAGGGCGGTCTCGAGGTTGGCGGTGAGCACTGCGCGTTCGGGGGGAAGGTGGTGCGGGAGGGGGACTACCAGGGCTTCGTCCACCACGAAGCGGTCCTGGTGGGGGTGCAGGCAGAAGACCGAGCGGCCAGCCAGTCGCCCGCTCTCCACGACGCCCACGGCGATGTACCCGTACTTGACGGGAAACGGAAAGTCGCCCTGCTGGTGGGGGCCGCGCATGGCCTGGTGCTGGCTCTCGGGAACCAGTCCGCGGAAGACCAACGACTCGGTGCCGCGGCTGATGCCTGTGAAGAGCGTGCGGACCAACACCTGCCCCTCATCCGGGACGGGCAGGGGTTCGGTGCGCAGGGCACCGGTGCCGGGGGCGATGGTCCAGAATGCGGTGGCGGAGGAGGCGTGCATGCCGGCGCCGGTATCGCCTCGCACGCACCGACGAAAGCGACGGGTGCACTCTGCAATCGTTGCCCGTGCCGAGGCGTCCCACGGGCGTCCCCGAACCCCGGAGGCTTGTGTGCCCGCTGAAGCTCCCCCCACGCTCATTCCCGGCGTGCCCGACGACACCACACTCGCGCTGGTCACCATCGGCGGGGTGCTGGTGTTGCTGGTGGCCGCCCCTTTGGTGGCGTGGCTGGTGCGGCGCGGGCTCGACAAGGCGGGCCTCCAGGGACCGACACCCCACACCCCCGGCCTGGACTGGGGGCGCATCGCGGGCCTGATGGCGGGCTTCACCGTCGTGGCGGTGGGCGTGCCCATGTTGTTTCCGGGCACGGATGCGAGCGTGCGGCGCATCCTCCAGTCCGTCATCAGCGCGCTGCGACCCCTCGCGGCACCGATGTTCATCCTGGCCGCTGACATCATCACCCGCGGCCATTCCGCCAACCGGCTGATCGACGTGGTGATGAGTTTCATGGGCCATATCAAAGGCGGGCTGGCAATCTCTGTCACCTCGGCCTGCGCACTGTTCGGCGCGGTCTGCGGCTCGACCCAGGCGACCGTGGTGGCGATTGGCGGCGCAATGCGGCCCCGGATGCTGAAATCCGGCTACAAGGACAGCTTTGCCATCGGCCTGATCGTCAATGCCGCGGACCTGGCCTATCTGATCCCGCCCTCCATCGGCATGATCATCTATGGCGTGGTCTCCGGCACCTCGATCTCGCAGCTGTTCATCGCGGGCATCGTGCCGGGGCTGCTGATAGTGGCGCTGTTTTCGGCCTATTGCATGGTCTACGCCTACCGCCATGACATCCCGGTGCTGCCGCGCGAGGGCTGGGGCCAGCGCTTAACCGCCATGCGCCGGGCGCTGTGGCCGATGGGCTTCCCGGCAATCATCGTGGGCGGCATCTATGGCGGGGTGTTCTCGCCGACCGAGGCGGCGGCGATCTGCGTGCTCTATGCCGCGGTGCTGGAGGTGCTGATCTTCCGCTCGGTCAAATTGCGCGACCTTTGGGATATTGCGCTGTCGACCGGCGCCATCACCTCGGTGGTGTTCATCCTGATCGCCGCTGGCGCTGCATTCAGCTGGACGCTGAGCTTTGCCCAGGTGCCGCAGCAGATCATTGCCTCGCTGGGGCTGGATGAGGCCGGGCCGCTGATGGTGCTGCTGGCGGTGAACATCGCCTTTTTCGTCGGCTGCATGTTTGTCGACTCGATTGTGGTGATCCTGATCCTGGTGCCGATCTTTGCGCCGATGATCAAAGCGGCCGGCCTCGATCCAGTGCTGGTCGGCGTGCTGATCACCCTGCAGGTGGCGATCGGTGCCGCAACCCCGCAGTTTGGCTGTAACCTGTTCACCGCCATCGCGGTGTTCCGCCGCCCCTTTGTCGAAGTGGTGCGGGGCGTGCCGCCCTTCCTCATCATCCTGCTGATCGTGACCGGCCTGCTGGTCATCTTCCCGCAAATTGCCCTGTTCCTGCCGGAACTGGCCTATCGTTAAGTCAAAACGGAGAATCAACATGTCTGCACACGGTTACGAATCCGGCCGCCTGAACCTGCCCTTTGTCGGCATCGCCACCTTCGGCAAGAAGCCCTATGTCGAGGATTGGGACAGTATCGACGCCGATGTTGCGATCCTGGGTGCGCCCTTTGACTTCGGCTGCCAGTTCCGCTCCGGCGCCCGTTTCGGCCCGCGGGCGGTGCGTGAAGCCTCCACTCTGTTCAGCTTCGGCGTCGAACTGTAGAGCAGGGCCATCGCACAAGTAACGGGTTGGGCACGGGGTGCAATCGGAATATATCGCTAATCTGTAATGAGTGCCGTAGGTCAAGTTCACGTGAACTTTTCGCATGTCGAGCGTGATCGTGACAACATCCCAACCTTTGAGCGTCAAGTACCCAAGTCCATCAAATGTGCCAGTGACAGGATTTTCGTCGTTCCAGTTCCAATCACCACCAACGTAAAGCTGCTCAATGCCGTATTCACTGTCGAACGGCCCAGAGTGGTTTGTGACACCCTGCGTTGAAAGTTGTTCCAAGACAGGCTTTCGCAGGAGAACATCATCCGCAGTGGTGGATTCCCCAAAAGCCGAATAAGTTAAGCAGTCGTAAATGATTTGCTGGCCGAGTGAAGCAAACGTACCGTTCGGACACTTCAGATTGTCCTGGCAACTGCACATGTCAAGACGAACAGGTTCGCCGTCATGCGACTCCGCGTCTTCTTTGTAGTACCACGGATTCAAGTAGTGGTACTGCCAATGTTGCTTGGGGTCAGATGAGGACTGGTCGTACGTGAAGAACCAATCTGTAGTATCTCCACGCAACAAGTTGACTTTTTCCGTTGCATAGTTCAAATCATAAATGTACGGATCGATGGTTTCACGTTCCCCAGTTATTTTTTCGAAGTACTCATCTTCAAATTCGGTGGAGACGTACTCCATCAAGTCTGTGAACGATGCAAAGTATGCCATCTCACGCCACGCTATTCTGACACGAACTTTGTCCTGCTCACAGTCAGTGTTCAATGCACATTCGGTGGATGAACAGCTGGTTATTTGTTGTGTTTCGCCATCCCATTCGCATGTCTGCGTGATCAACTCAGACGTTTCGTTACTTTCGTAGTCAAATTGAAACGAACAATCACCGAGCGAATCTGCAGAGTCGGGATGTGTACACCGCCAGAAATCGTACACATGCAGTACTACTCGAAATTGTGTGCTGCAATCGCAGGCACCCCGAGCAATGGCATTGTACACAGATTTCCACTTGTGGTCACGTGCACACACCTGATCGTTCTCAATGGCAAGATTCTGTCGATAAAAACCAAGATTCGGGTACACATCGACCATTGTCAAATTGATTCGCTCTTCATGCTGGCCACGCTTTGTTTCGTTGATGCCGTTAAAACACCGTTGATCATGTGAGGAGACAAGTTGCTCAACGCGCTCATCCGGAAGCTGCACGTATTGGAAAATGGATGGCTCGTCGTAAATGTCAATGTTTGGGTACTGCAGCGGTCCGCCACCAAGGTACTGATCCTGGTTAAGGCGACGGCGGCTACTTTCGGAGACAAGGCCATTTGAAAAAATCTCGGGTAGCCCTCCAGGGACACCGGTGTTACTCATGTACAAGAAAGGATCAGCCATTGTCAAATTCAATTCGCGATGAAATGAATCGTCAGCAACAAGTCCAAGCCACGGATCAGCAGTTCCTGTTGGGCAAAAATAGTTTTCCGGGCATGGGTATTGAAACTGTTGTCCGACCCCAGTCCCTGCCGGGCAATAATATCCAGCAGGACATAGTTGTTTGTATTGACCCGCAGGGGCATTCAGTGTAACATCCGGCGTCGAGCCAAAGTCGCACACATAACCCGCCTTGCACACGTGGTCGACGGCCGCGAGTGATGTCGTTCGTTCGTAACAGTAGTATCCCTCCGTACACGGTGTCATTTCGGTTCGTGCATCAAAGTTACACATTATATCCGCTTCGCAAGTGCCAGGATACCATTGATCTTTCAAGTTCCCTCCCCGCGTGAAATTGAGGAGCCTCATTCCAGGAATGCACTGGTAAGGCGGCGCGTAGTCTCTGCCCTCTCGAAGATCGATGTAACGCGAACCAAAACCGAACTCTCCTTGATACTCGTCGGTCCCATATCCTTGATGGTCATGGCCGCGCTCAAGGTGGTACATGGAACCGAAGTAGTCTCGTAGCCGTTGATAGACAATGGTGCCATTCGGTTGATCGTTGAAAAAGCATTGGCCATGTTCGGATTCCACCATGAAAGGACCTCGTCCGAGACTATCAATTGCCCATGGGCGTGTCGGATCAAGGTGCCCGTATATGTAGTCATCTCCCAAAAGTTGACATTGACTGATGGAATAAGGTTCTTCAGTTGGTGTCCATGGCTTCGGGACGTCGAGCAAGCTACACGGTGATGACATACCGTCCACAGGACAAACAACACCGGTAGGACATGAATTGCACTCCAACGCCGACCTAATCTCCCAGTTTTTGCTGAACGTGCCCTGTGGACATCCTGTACACATTGTGCCATCTTTGTCCTGCTCTGCTCTGTAAGTTCCTGGTGGACACACTGTGGCAACCGACTCTCCATCATTTTGGCACTGCGTGCCCGGAGGGCAGTCATAGCACTGAACAGACTGTATAGTGGGTGTGTAATATCCTGGTCGGCATTGTGCAGGCTCGATCACTCCTTCAAGTTCCGCGAAATACCCGACGGGGGTTGGAACAGGCACCGCAGTTCCTTTGGGACACGAAAATCCTTTCGGACACAGTCCTTGGCCCTTGGCATTGGTGGAGCCAGCTTCACAATAAAACCCTTCAGCACATGGCTGCGGATAATTGTAATCTCCTTCAATCACGACGTCTGCAACAACGCCTCCGGTGCAAAAGCTGCCTGGCGAGCAGACGTAAGGGCGCAACGTGGTGTCATTTCGAAAAGGATCTGATGTCATTGTACCATTTGGGCAATAAAAGCCCTTCGGGCAGCGAATATTTGGACTTGTCATTGACTCTCGCGAGCACACGTAGCCAGCAGGGCAAATAGCCGGGTCGATACGGCCAAATCCTGGGCAAATGTAGCCGCGAGGGCATTTGGTGCATGCTTCCATGGCGACCATACCATTGAACTTGCCTGGAGGGCACGGAAGAGGCTCCCCATGACCTTCGCGGGGGCAATACGTGCCTACAGGACACGGTAGGCGGACGCTCAATGGACAATAAAAGCCCACAGGGCATTCACCGAGGCCTCTGGGATTAGGGGCTCCTTCTGGGCAATACATGTTCTCTTGGCACATTTGCGGTGTTGTGAAGTTGGACATCATAATGGTGGAGGCAGCTGTCCCCGGCCCGCAATACGTGCCTTGCGGGCAAGGCACTGGCCGGCGTAGCGCAAATTCGGCTGCGTCATACTTGAAGGCGTAATCAGAGACAGTGATATTGTCCATGTCATTGGCACGAATGCATGTGTCGTCAAGACAATACCGTCCGCGTGACGCAGTAAACGCTTCATTGGAGGCGAGTGGCAACAAGTGTAACTCCATCCAAAATCTTTGTGGGTACGGAGAAGACTGCAACCCAAAGTCATCAGTGGCGTTGCTCCAACATGCAGTGTTTCTTGCACCCAGTACCAAGTTGTTGCCCAGTGGCTGTCTTCCGAGTTGAATGGTAGATGATCGCTCGGCATGGCTCATTGTGGGAAACAAGTAATTCGAAGCTTCCGGGTTGCCACACGTAGTTGCGGTAGTTGCTGTCCCTTCATGGCAGTAGTGCCCTTCGGGGCAAGGCTGATCTGCGATTTCAACTCCAGTCACCTCACACACAAAGCCCGCTGGGCAAATTTGTGGAACCGGCATTCCTTCATAAGGGCATTGATATCCAATAGGGCATCTCAAACAGTTCGCTTGACCAGCGTGCGGTTGGTACGTTCCACGAGGACACAAGGTGAAGTTGTAGTTCTGGGTTCCCGGACAGAACGTGCCCCGCGGGCACTCAAACACCGCGCGATGGTTCGGACAATAAAAGCCAGGTTGACATGGCGCGAGGTATTCAAATTGTTGCCAGTCCGCAGTCCAGTCAATGAGATTGTTGCTAACTTCAACGAATACTTGTGACGGTGATTCAGCGTAAGTTGATACTTCATCGACGTGCATGAAGCTTTGTCGACGAAGGCCACGCCCGCGATGAGAACCTTGGTTTGGCTCATTTGTGGACTGTGGAGGGGCAAAACAGAGCACGAGCTCTGATGTGATGAACACTGCCCTCACGATATTGTGCCCAATACGGCAGGTCAATTGTGTACTGTTTACAAACCCCGAGCCTTGAACGAACAAAGGGGTTGTGGCTGTGTCTCTTCCGCTTTGCGGATAAACATCCACCACCTCGGCATCTTGTTGGTACAAATAGTGAATGCCGCTGTTTGTGAAATCTTGAGCGTTATTGGACGTCTCAACTGGCACATTCTTTGACCAGTAGAACGGGTACGGGTGCGCCGTTGGGTACAGTTTACGACTCTTCGTGTAGGGATTTGGCTCACGGTTGCTTACTTGCGACAGATCCAACCAATCAAGTCCGTACTGCATGACAGGAGACGGACAAATAATTTGTGTGTCGGAGACGAATATGGCTGGAGTCATCATTGCGTCGAAACGACATGAAAGGTAGGTCGAATTGACAAAGTTACGCCCGTACACAACGACTTCAGTTCCTGCAACTAACGCGGGACCACTCACGGGTGTAATACGCTCCAGTGCTGCGTCTGGGTAAAAATAGAATGGAAATGCATACTGAGTAAAGTCTTGGCCATTGTTGCTAACTTCAATGGGGTAATATCCAGGGACATCCGTCCCAATTGGTGTTTGGCATCGAATTTCCTCACGTGATAACCAAACACCCGCGACAATCAGGTCACCGAATCGGCACAAAAGACCATCTGTGTTCAAAAAGCCGTTGCCAACAATTCTAGTGCTGGTATTGCCAGATACTGGGCCAAGCGGTGGGATGACGTCGAAGGGTAAAATGGCTTCGTCGTATGTATACGTCGCTGAGGTTGATGAAAATGTCGCCATGTCAGAGTACCCATTGTTGCTCACTTGAACCGCAACCGCGCCTTCAAGTAGTGACGGTGGTGCAATGCAGACAATTTGTGTTGAACTTAAATATTCAACCGCGGGTACGACACTTTCGTGCCCGGTACCAAAACGGCAGTATAACGTTGAGGAATTTTCGAAACCGAAACCTGTCACCAGCACCTCCGTCATGCCATACAGAGTGCCGTGATTTGGAGATAGGCTAACAACGCCAACTTCACCATGGTAACGGTACAGAACACCTGAATTCGAAAAATCTTGTCCGTTGCCAGATATCTCAACGGGAACATATCCCACAGAGTTTGATCGGCCTTTGAGTTGTTCGGTGACGTTCAGTTCCAAATCTGCACCTTGCATACCCTCAACATCAGCAACCAACATGTCGACATCACCACTGTCAACGAATGTAACAAGCCAACGAGAACTCCCGTCAAAATTCGCCTCAGCTTTTTCGACTTCCAGGTCGCCGGGTAGCAATGTCAGTTCTTCCAATGCGTTTCTGAGTTCGGTCGCACTTGCGTCGAAAGATATGGGACGTGTGGTACAATTATATGTGGCGAAGTCGGTGCAATTTTGATAACTGAGAGTGAATGTGCCAGAAAGCTCGTCTGTGGTGCCGTCGGCTTCCTTAACGACGACATCGACCTGATCACCAGTGAGGTAGTTCGTGATTGGTACCAGAAGCTCTACATCGCCCGCTAATTCTGTGAAAAATATTACCCACTGATACTCGTTGCGTAGCCCGTTGGCGAGAGAATACCTTGTAACGTTCACGGCCCCCAGAGTGGGCATTCCGGACTCAATGGCAAACTTCATGTCACCTGCTGAGACGTCGTAACTCATGTTGGCCGTTGCGCCACCACCAACAACAGGATAAACAAGGGAAAACACCCCTCCAATCGGCGACGCAGCTGAACTCGTAACAAATTGAACTTCGTTTGAGTCTGGGTATTGGATGATGTCGACATCGACTTTCAGTTGCGTGCCGTTCAACTGAGATGAATCAATGACTAATTCCGAAATTCCAAGTGCGGGCACG
>ENA-OWNT01004721-OWNT01004721.1-seawater-metagenome-genome-assembly--contig:-NODE-4721-length-11706-cov-5.276292_pt1 | contig 11706 bp, 11 predicted proteins | sample MGYA00238136_ERZ651165 | MGnify/ENA primary metagenome ERZ651165 (study PRJEB26861, sample SAMN08777766) | seawater metagenome | isolation source: coastal seawater | place: USA: Florida | collected... | reverse complement strand
TCAACAATCAACAATCAACAATCAACAATCAACAATCAACAATCAACAATCAACAATCAACAATCAACAATCAACACTCAACAATCAACACTCAACAATCAACAATCAACAATCAACAATCAACAATCAACAATCAACAATCAACACAAACACACACACCAGTCCATGTCATGCATGTATGTATGTATGTACGTTCAAAGTCGAGCCTTCCGTGGTATTTATAAACAGCACACCCCAACGCGGGCATCCAATCATCCAATCACCGGCCAGAGGCGGAGCAACTCTCCGTGCACTTATGATTACATCCATATCCATAGCTATCTATCTATACCCGGGTACTAGCATAGATTCTCCCGTGCGTGGCTTTGTTTTGTTCAACAATGTCAGTGCAAAAGTCAACGTGGGCTTCCTTCCTTCCAGACAGTGCCGGTTTCATGGAGCTGTTGCTTCGCAGCTTCGCAGCTTCGCAGCTTCGCGCTCGCGAACTAGCAGTCGTACAGAAACCAATCCACACGTCGGCGATACATTGGCTGGCAAATTGGGTGGTAGGGCACAACATGTCTCCCTGACAACAACCCGAAGAGGTCTGCGGCGAAGGTCTGGCAATTCCGTTTCAGCTCGTGGTACACACGCGAGCGATTGATGTAGTTCAAGAGGTACTGGACCAAGTCAACCTGCAATGTAACCATGTCCGGGTCACAATAACAGTGCAATGCGAATTTCTAATAAAAACAAGACAATCGCGTAATGGCTCACCTCTGAGTTGTGCGAGAGTGCAACGTCGCAGCTCTGAGAAAAGTCGGGGCTGAGGAATCTCTTGTCTGTCCCCGTATGTTGTTCAACAAACTTCTTGAACTCGTCGATGTTGCGGGCAGGGTGGTCCACGACGCGCAACTCCGCCATCGAGTTGCGCCATGGCTGAATCATCTCCGGCGGCAGCGCTGTTCGCAGTGCCGGCGGTGGGTTCACGCTTTTCAGATCCAAACACCAGTTCGATCGACCACCGTAGCCCCCAAGGCCATTAAGCCACGCCAACTCCACAACTGTGCAGTGGCGCCCGTGGTTCCACTCCAGGACGACCGCCGAATGATACGTGAGCAAGTCTTTCGGCGACTCGCGCTTCTTCGCGTAGCGGTGTGAGAGCAAGTGGGCGCGTGAGATGCGGGCGCTGGGGTCCGCTTCCTTCAGCATGTGCTGCCCGTGCACCAGCAAAGGCTTGGGTCGTAGCGCATGAAACCAAAATGCAAACCCCTTGGAATCCGGCGCCCAGCCATGTGCAGTCCAAGGATCTCCCCGCAACGAGACGCGCACATACTTCATGTGCGACGGAAAGAACGGCTTCTTGCGCTGGTCCAAAGGCTTCGCCGCCTCGGCCTCCGCCGACCACACCCTTTCAATACGTCGGAATCGCGTCTTGCCCGTGACGGAGCGAACTTCGAGGTTGCACAGGGCGGGCCAACCATTGAGTGGGTCCCGGACAACCCAAGCTCCGTTGCGAAGCACCAGTTTCGAGAAAAAGTCACGTTCACGCACTTGAGGCAACGGTCGACGCGGCTTCAACTCGCCAGACGGTAGGCAATGCTTCTTGTCGACGTAGTCGTCACGCACGATTTGGGCATGAAACGTCAGGCCTTGCACACCAACAAGCGACTGCCGCTTGCTCAGCGCGGGCTGCTGAATTTCATCCTCCTCTTCCTCTTGACCCTCTGCACTGCCATCACCTTGGGCGTCGCCGTCGCCCTGCTGGCCGGGCGCGTTCGTAGCATCGGTGTCCCACGAAATCGCCGCCGCGCTCTCTGCAGTTTGTGTCAATGCGCCCTGTCCGAGGTAGGACCACGATCCCCACTCCTCATCCCCGATTTCATTGTCGCAGTACTCAACAAGTAGCGACATTGCTTGACACTTTGTGTAGCTGGTCTGGAACGCCTGCCAACAAGACTTCCGCACACAAGCACTCTCCACCTACCTAAACAACCGTGTGCCGATGTACCTGCGTGTTGCCTGCGTGTTGCGCGGAAATACGCTCGTCGCTTTCGTCCTCACGAAAAATGTGACGGTGTTTATTGAACGCCATGTCGTTTCCTGTACGCTTGACGTGCACGAAACCAACGTTGACATGCAGGCAAATCGTGTTCTGACAGACGTCGTCATTGCAAGTGCGGTGCAAACCACCACATCGCAACGCTTCATGTATGCACTGATGTGAACAACTCAACCCATTTTCGGAATCACCTCCATTCAACAACCAACCGCGAACAATCGCCTCGACGACGTGTGCGGCCTACTTTCTGAACGGTAAAGCAGTAGGTACGATGGTCGGTCAGCTGGTCGGTTGGTTGACACATAGAGTGCGGTAGGTCGAGGAGGGGTATCCATCACACGCCGCGAACGACGAGCGATTGAACGAACAATTGAACGAACAAACGAACGAACGAACGAACGAACGAACGAACGATTGAACGAACGAACGAACGTTACAATCGAACGAACGATCGTTGTTGTCGCATCGCTCTCCGAATTTCAACAATCGTTCACACCAAAGTAATTTTCAGAGGCAACTTACGTACCGAAAGTACTGAATGTTGAATCCCACACTACGCCGCATAGTACTGCAAGTACGGTGATTTCGCGCATTTAGTGTGGTGGTGTATGCAATTGTACGGTATCTAAAGGTGGTAATCGGCGATGGTGAATTGGGTGACGCGCAAAGATACGAACGTTCGACGTTCGACGTTCGACGTTCGACGTTCGACGTTCGACGTTCGACGTTCAACGTTCGACGTTCGACGTTCGACGTTCGACGTTCGACGTTCGACGTTCGACGTTCGACGTTCGACGTTCGACGTTCGACGTTCGGGAGAAGGATGTCGCCATTCCCGTGCCCGAACGGCTGGCTGGCTTCTTGTGGCGACGGCGATGACAACGAACTGCCGTAGAGCTCGTCTGGTGACTGTATGGTGAAAAGACGTACCGCATGTGGTTGGTTTGCGAAGCAATTGACTTCACTTCTGTCACTGGGCTGGATCAGTGTACGAATGGTTGTTCGTAATAGATTCAATGGCTGTTTTCGTTCAGGGTCAACGAAAAACCGCTGGAATAGTTCCTGTGCTTTTGTAACGACCACGATGCGTTGGGTATGCAGCTTGTGTTGCGTGCTCGTGGTTGCCACGGCGCCGCATGTTGTGCAATCGTCGGGAAAGGCCATCGATCTGAGCATCGATGGCGCAGCACAGCGATATGACGGACACGGTGCTCTCTCCGCTGGGGCCTCATCGCGACTCCTCTTTGATTACCCCGAGCCAACACGATCCCATATTTTGGACTTGTTGTTCAAGCCCAACTTTGGAGCTGCGCTGCACCACATCAAGGTGCCACTGCACTGTGACGACGTTAACTGCCCGACAAACCCCACTCACGTGCGTGATTGAATGTATTTAGGTTGAGATCGGAGGCGACGGGCAGTCTACGGACGGTACTGAGCCAAGTCACATGCACGAGCGAGATGATCTCTCTTGCGATCGCGGCTACGAGTTCTGGTTGCTGGAAGAGGCGCGGAAGCGCAATCCTGCCATCAAGACCTACGCTTTAAGTTGGGCGGTGCCCGCATGGGTGGGGAATCAAACCGGCTACTACAGTCAAGACAACATTGATTACCACATCGCTTGGCTCAATTGCACGCGACAATACGCCATCGGCAACATTGACTACATGGGTTTGTCGAACTGCGTGAAGACTGTCTCTTCGTGTGTAATTTGCGAGAATTTGATGTTGTGGCGTTCCTGTGGCAGGAAACTGGAACGAGCGCGAGTGGGGCCCGCCGAATTGGACCATCGCGTTTCGGCATGCTATGGACGAAGCCGGCTTCCGCGATACGCAGATCATCGTCCCAGACGGATTCGAAACGGCCACCATCGAAGCGGCGATGTCTGCGGATGCAGAGTTTGAGTCGGCGGTCGATGGGCTTGGATTGCACTACCCGTGCAACAAACCAAACCCCGGCATCGAGGCACAGTACGACAAAAAGTATTGGAGCTCCGAAGACTACTCCACTGTTGGCGATTGGGCAGGGGCTGCGTGTTGGGGCCGCCTCTTGAACCAAAACTACGTTATCATGAACCAGACCTCGACTATCGCGTGGTCGCTGATCTGGTCGGTGTACAACCCAGGGTTTCCGTACTTTGGCAATGGACTGATGTGCGTTGGACTGTCATGCTGCGCAGTTTGCTGAACGATGCTGCGATACAGGGCAGCTCACGATTACTCTCGATTGAATGCTTCGTTGTTGCTTGCTCGTGATTGTAGGTATGCATTCACGCCGTGGAGCGGATTCTTCGAAGCGGGCCTTCCAGGCTCCTCCAACGGCGGAGCAATCTGGACAAACGCGCACTCGGGCCAGTTCTCGGAGCCGGGGTGGCGGTTTTTGTCGGTCAACAGTGGAGGATCTGGCTGGCTGTCGCAGGGCGGCAGTTATGTCACAATGGTGTCGGGAACGGATACCAATGACTCCAAAGTACCACAGTTCACACTAGTGCTGGAAAAGCTGCACGGCCGATGTCTACGCTGTGCTGGTCAAAATACTACGGATGAAAATGTGCAAGTGAATCTACAGGGACCGTTGGCCAGCCACCAGACGCTGCAATTGTGGATTAGCAATGCAACCGATCATTTTATGTCGCTTGGCAACGTCTCCGTGCCAGTAAATGGCACAGTGGAAGTGGAAGTTCCTGCTGATAGCATTGTCACTCTGAGCTCATGGTTCAACGGACAACAAAAAGGAGTAGCAGTTGTGCCACCCGCCAGTGCTTTCCCGTCCACCCTTGCCGACGACTTCGAAAGCTACAAAGTTGACGGTCTGGCGCGATTCTTTGCTGCCAACGGTGGGTCCTTCCAAGTTGCCGAAGATCCGCTCAACGCTTCCACAAACAAAGTCCTGAAGCAGTGGGTCACTCGTGAAAACGGCATCAACGGATGGGGCCGCAACGTGCGTAGCTTTTGTCTCGGTGAATGCTTGTATTGCTGGATGGACTCACAAGCCCTGAGCTGATTCTGCTTGCCGTGACGTGTGCTTTTGAAGGTGCCACCGGTGACTTTGCTCGGGAACGCATCTTGGACGAACGGATCGGTTAGCGTGGATGTCTTGCTCGGCGACCCTGTCCCCGCTCCTGCTCCGCAGCCACCGCCGCCCATGTCCACGGCGGCGTACATCGAGAACGTCCGCACCGGGTTTTGTCTGAACACGCGCGGTGCAGTGAAGACGCCTGGTACTCAGGTTGAGCAGTACACGTGCGAAAGTGCGGCCAACGAACTGTACGAATACGATCCGGCCAGCGGCTTGCTGACAGGTTTGCAGTGGGCTCGTTGCGTCTATCCAGAGGATATGGCGCACCATACATGGAACTTCTCATCTTCACAATTTATTGCATCCTCCTTGTCATAGGCACCAACTCTGGACTGTGCGTTTCCAATCAGGACTGCTCCAACAACGAAAGCTTGTGTATCCAGCCCTGCTCGGGATCGGCTGCAGTCGAATGGGATCTCGTCAACGATTCATCAGTCGCCGACAGCGTCTCGATTCGCCTGAGAAACAATGGCGAACGCTGTTTACAGACGGCGTCTCTCGTTTCGGATTCATCTGTATTCGTGGGCGACTGCAGTGACCCACCAACTGCTCAACAACTATGGAAACGGAGCCAGTTGCCTCCGCCGATGCCGCAAGGTCCAATGTATGCAGGTGTTTGCTTGCGATGTAGTACCAGTGGACATGGCGTCTGCCTCACGATCAACGACACGAGCTGGACGCTGTCTGACGGCATGAGCGTGGTGCACACAGCTCCACTCGAACGCGCCAGCACTCTCGCATCCAACTACTCGCGCCTTACTATCACGGCGGAGGGAACAACAATCACATCATCAGTTAACGGCAACGCGTTGCCGACTTACGAATCATCTGGAACGGGTATGGTGGCGCTGGTCGGAGGCTACCACCACTCATTCTTCGACAACTTTGAATTGAAGGACTGCAGTTAATTTCGTGTTGTGCGTGATTGATTTTGCGCGGTTGACCAACACGTCGCCGGAATCAACCCAGTGAAGATCACTGCCATCCCCACATCCGCACTTTGTGATTGAAGCGAAATCGCTGTGACCGATAGTGCGGTATACAACGACGTTCCGTGACCGCAGTTATATTCGGTGTTGTCTGTGTCACCAGCACCATTCCCAATCACTATTACAGCACCGCTTCAGACCAGCGAAGCTATGCCACTGAATGGGCGCGTTTTCAGTAAAAGTAACCTCAATGTTCACAATGACGCGACGTTCAGTGGCAACAACCGTATGCTAAACACATCTATGCACTTTTATGAACCATAGACGGGGGCTTATGGGGTGTTTATGATACTCGAGTAGTATCACGCCGTGCAGTTTACACCCCAGCATGGCCGATCACAATAAGTTGTATCACTGCTCTCAACTCCTAAACATCTTTGCACTTTTATGAACCATAGACAGGGACCTCTGGGGTGTTGATGATAGTATCACGCCGTGCAGTTTACACCCTACTCTGAGTAGTATGGCATAGCCCTCGATCAATCACAATCAATCAATCAATGAATGTAATCATCGAAGATCTGAATTGAATGAAGGAGGAAGAGTTTTAGCTGTGGATACCAACCGACCTCTTGCAGAAGAAAGACCTCCCCCGGATGCACGCACGCACCACAGTTCTTTCCTTGGCACAATTTTGCAGTGACACTGTCCTCTCGTCCAAATGCAGCCTATCTTCACTTATAACCCACTTCAGTTAGATCGATTATTTGTGCATAAATACGCGAAAATGACATCTGTGCAACTTTACGACAAAGTAAACATCTAAACTTCGGTGAGCGGCTGCTTCCACGTCTTGTCGGCCGCCTCCTTGACTGCCTGGCTGGCTGCCTGGCTGACTGACCGAGTGACTGCCTCACCGACCAACCGACCGACCGCTGATGTGCGATTGCGCGGAACTTTCTTCTTGCACCACACCATCCCACCCACCAACCCACCACGGACTTCCTTCGTTTGGGTAGTTACTGACTGACTTCCACTGACTTACTTGACCTTACTTTACGCACTGACTGACTTCTCCTTCCAACCGACCTCCATCGCCCCTGCCCTACCAACCAACCAACCTACCAACCAACCAACCTACCAACCTACCAACCTACCAACCTACCTCCCACCTTCCCTCCGTCCATTGCTTGGTCATTGGGCCCCTGAAAAGAGCTTGACTGACTGGAAGACACGTCCGTTGTGTTGTGTGTTGTGTGTTGTGTGTTGGTGTGGCGTGGGTTGTTATCCTTTTGGTGTTGCGTGGTTTAATGCATGCGCTGACGCAAAACAAAAGCGCCCAGGCAGTCACCACACTGAACGAGTGTGTGGCGCGCCCGTTGAACTTTCAGTGAGGCGGGGACAACTGACGCCATCATTTGACGAAGTGGGTCTTGGCTGTGTGAGACAGAAACAAAAACTGCTGCGGCAATTCTCGTCAAAACAAAACCGTCCAACCAAAGCGTTTGCCAATAATTGTCATCAACACCATCACCATCACCATCATCCCTTTCCAGCAAAAGAAGATTCCACGATGTTCTCTCAAACAGTCAGTCTGGGGAACGACGCCAACGATTTCTCCAGCGATTCGTCTTTGTCTGACAACGAAGACAGTGTGAACGATCCACTTTTTTCGTCGACCGTGCGTCCGAGTGTTCCACACCCACGTTTGGTCGCCGCCGCCAGCGATGCACGTACGCCAAACGTGTTCGCGGGGGAAGGTGAACAAGCACTTCCGGTAGGAAGCCGGCTAACCTCACAACGCTCAAGCAGCGCACCCGCAGCGCCGGCGGGATCGGTTGCTCGACCTCCACGCCGACGAGGACGCCTGGCACGAGCGGCGAAGATTACCTCCAAAGCATTGGCGTCCAAGACGAAGAAACTGAAAAGGTGGTTCCGCAAATGCCGCGGAAAACACCTGAAGAGTGCGCCGGAGCTGGAAAAGAAGCTCAAGACCAACAAACTGCGGCAGGATCGCCAGCGAAAAGTGTGGCAGAAAGTGCGCAAGGCCAAAAAGATGGAATATGCCGCCAGGACCAGCCGCAGCGCGACCATGAAATCGCTGGCGTCCCTGAGCAGCCGCGCCGCAACGCTGAGCTTCGTTGGTCTGCGTTCGAACAGCTCTTCCTTCGACCGGCAGAAAGTCAAGAAGAAGTCCAAGCAGAAGCTGGCCAAAACCATGCGCCTCCTGGATTCCAGATGCAGTAGCAGCGACAGCGAAGACGACATTGCGGGCCTCGAGTTCGAAGGTGCCGAAGAGGAGCGTTCGATGGGTGATGCTCAGATTGCCAGCGTGATCTCGGAACTGCGTAAGGAGCCGAAGAATGATGTTGAGGTGGCAGAGAAGTTCGAGGTGTACGAGCAGTACCTGGCAACCGTCGAGAAGACACGGCACCAGTGCATGGTCTTCCATCGAAAGTGCTGCAATGACCTGGCCGAGCACACAGCAGTGCTTGAAAAAATGGCTCGGGCCATCAAAAGCATCGACAAGCCGTCCAACACATCCATTGATTGGGATAATCTGCGCGGCCGCTGGTTCGTGCACGATATGACTGTCAAGTCCGACCACAACAACGCCTTCATTGGCCGCGTCTTCACGGGGCTAAAGAGAGACCTAGAACTCGTGTCGGACAACGACATGGACTGCCCAATCTGCCTCGACAACTTGAAAACCGCCGAGAGCGGAGTGCGTGTGCTGAGGTGCTGCCACAAACTGTGCGGAGAATGCTACGACAACTGGAAGGAAGCTTGCACCGGCACCCGGTTGATATGCCCGCTCTGTCGCCAAACGGACTTTCAAGAGGTCCTGGTCAGACGCAGCCATGTGCAACATTTCTTGCAGTCGATGGCTTCAGACGAAGAGGATTCTGAGAGTGACTCAGACGCAACGATTCCTGCGAGCGCACCAGCTGCCTCCACGACTGCGGACGGTGTCGCCCGTGAAACTGAGCCTGCTGCGGCAAATGCAGCAACCGATGCCGATGCTTCCAGCCCACCAGCTCTGCCTGATGCCAATGGCGCCAATTAATTCGACGTCTGTGACTACAAACGCGAGCTAACGTTTGTCAACACTGGAAAGAAGCTCTCACAAACACTACTTGAATATCGTATCTAAAACTTGTTATTATTATGTATGTCAAAACAAACCCCAACTAATGCACACACATGTACACGTGTACCGCCGTCATCCACACAAGAACGAGAACAGCGGAGCGCGCACGATGCGGTTTGTTGGGCTCATGGGCCCCCAGTCACCAGAGAAGCTCGCGTGCTTCGACTTCGTATCTGTGGGCTGACGTGGACTCGCATGGCTATCAACAAGCGCGGCCAGAAAGGCTCCTGTGCCCAGCCCGAGTTTCCACCCGTTGAATCCCGGGCCGACATTAACGTACAAGTTCCGGACGTCCTCGACATGGCCGAGCAACACCGCTCCGTCAGAAGTGAACGGCCTGAGGCCACACCGTACGCGTGCATCGGAAATCTCCTGACGGAGGCCCGGGATGACGTGGGCAGCGCGCTCCTTCAAGTCGGCGGCGATCTTGGCGTCTGGTGTGGTGTCCCAGCCATTGAGCTCACCGATCCCGGCGAAGCGTAGCTCCGGTGACAGCGGCGACCAATACACATGGCCAGCTGCCACTATGCGGTCTGGGACGCTCTTGGCAGATTCTTGAGACAGTGTACGCATCGGAATAACGCCGCTGTATCCCTTGAGCGGGTACACTGGCGCAAACAAGCCCAAGGTTCGCAGCAACAACGGCGTCCAACTCCCAGCGGCGATCACTACGCTTGTATCTTGACTGACTGGGATTCGTCCTTGGTCTGTGAGGATTGCCACGATCTCGGTGTAGCCATCTTCATTGCCCTCTGTTGTTTCAAATCCTTCAACGGAAATTCCTGATTGTATCAGCACATCGAGCTCAGCTTGACATTTTTCTGCTAGCATACGCGTGAAAGGTTCGGAGTTGGCGCGGGCTGCTTTTGTCTGCACGAGTGCTCCGAACAAACTGACGTCGTTGCCCAGCCACGGCATCAACGAACGGGCGCTGGCGTGGTCCAGTACTTCTGTGGGTTCCATGTCTGGAGCGCCGTACCCCCAGCGCCCATCGCTGCTCGCTCGCTCGAATGCGACTTTTGACGTCAACAGCTTTACAGCTCCAGACCGACTGTGCCCGGTTGCCTGCTGAAAGTCTGGATGCGCTTCCAAAAACTGTTCGAGGTGATCAATGGCCCAATTAGTAAAGGTCAGCATGCAATCTGCTCGACGCTCGCCGGTGGTCTGAGACTCGAAGAGCGTTGTTTTGGTGAATAGGAGTCCCCATCGCCAGAAGTGTGGATCGATTAGCGCACGCCATTTCAAAGAAAAATTCGAGTGTGGCTTAACAAATGAAAATATGACACTGTGCCACATATCTCGATCGAATGGAACATTCATCCGTTGAGCTCCACCTGCGCTGACAGCGCTACATTCCGTGCCCGGCCCGGACTTGGACTTTTCGAGAACCACCACAGAGAACCCTCGCTTGGCCAACTCATACGCAGTACAAACACCTGCCACGCCACCACCGACGACAATCGCACATCGCGATGGCCTGTCATCCGAAGATGATCTTGTGGCGAGGAAACTGTCGATTTTAGTGTGAAGGCCAAGTTGTTTCAATTCTTGCAGCCTTCTTGAACTATGATGCTGCGAGACCACCGCCGACCCAACCGCGATTGTTGCACCAAGTGCTGCGATGCGCCGCAACATGGTCAACGAGCACAGGACCTGTGTCAGCAGAATCACCACACTATGCGCTGTGTCCAGGTGACACTGGTCCACCGCGTGGATCGAGCGAGTTGTGTCGAGCGACTTTTAAATTTCAACCTGATCTAGTGCGAGTTCAACCGGCAAGTTGAATCGGTTGACATCTACGCACGCATGCCCCGAGAGCGGGTTGATCCGAGAATAGGAAGAACCAAAAGTCGGTTGGGAAATCACCCGCCGGAGTTAAAGTTCGACGCACGGATGCGCACCAGGCTTCACCCAACGCAGCAATGTACCTCAAAGTGAGTCATCACTAACACAGAGCCGTCGCTAAAGCAGCGAACGCATGTTCAAACATCATCACAACAAAGTCTTGTCGCAATGAAGTCGCCGGCAAAAACCACCCAAGTCTATTCAGACGAACGATGAAGTCAGTGACAACGAGCAACGAAGTTAATGCCCCCCGCGCAACGAAGTAACGCCGCCGCAACAGCAAGTCACAGCAGACGCACCACATTGCGAAAACCGACTGCAAACGAAGTCACTGCAAACGAAGTCACTGATGGGCAGAAAAACGACGTCAATGCGAGTCAACGAACAACACAGCCAAACCAAGATAGCAACGGGGTCATTGACAACAAAAGACGCACTCAAAGCAAGCACAATCGTCAACAACCAACAACGAAGCCACGGTGCGAAACGAGTCCACGCAAAACTCAGTCAACGCCAACGGAGTTCGTCGACAAACGACGAACGACAAACGACGAATGACGAACGACGACAAACGAACGACGAATGACGAACGACGACAAACGAACGACGACAAACGAACGACGACAAACGAACGACGACAAACGAACGACGACAAACGAACG
>ENA-OWNT01004720-OWNT01004720.1-seawater-metagenome-genome-assembly--contig:-NODE-4720-length-11707-cov-3.786071_pt1 | contig 11707 bp, 13 predicted proteins | sample MGYA00238136_ERZ651165 | MGnify/ENA primary metagenome ERZ651165 (study PRJEB26861, sample SAMN08777766) | seawater metagenome | isolation source: coastal seawater | place: USA: Florida | collected... | reverse complement strand
TTGTTGAGCCTGGTCGGCGACATGATAAGAGTATGTGATCAACTCCTCCAGCATGTCCTGTTGTGTCAAGGCCATGCTGTGCACGTCGACTGCAGAAGCCATCAGCTTCTCCTTCACTAGGCCGATGAGCTCTTCCTCAGTGTTTTCTCCAGGGCGCGGCCAGTGCACAATCCCAGGTTCTTCCGGCGCAAGTTCAATGTGCTCGAGTTCAGGATGCGACCATGCGCGTTCCGGTATCTTTGAGGTGGATGTGAAATCTGAACGCCGCTGCTGACCCCGTCGCTGTGCGGAGCGAAGAGCAGCAGCTCGTGCAGCGTTCAACTCTGCCACAACATTGAGGTCCGACATTGCGTCAACCACGAGTAATCGACCTTTGCCTGCGCGAAATTGGACAACTTTTTGTGAGTTGTCTCGTGGTAGCTCTTCAACTCGAACGAGTTTCGATTTGCCATTTTTCTCTCAGACGACGCGAGTGCTCACGCGGCGGGTGTAACAAAGCGCAACATTACAACAACACAGGTGACACATCGACGACAGCAGAACACAGACGAAGATGGCAGCACAACGCTGGCGCACAATAATAACAATGAAGGCGACATGAAGCACGCCGATGCAACAGCCAAAGCAGACAGCAACAGGAGCAGTGGATTTAACAACGAGCCCGCAATACCCACCACCACCGCCGCCGCCGCCGCCGCCACCACCACACAACAACCAACAACACGATGAACAACAAAAACGACGATGAACGATGAACGACCGACCACTGGAACAACGAACGGGGTTATCGGGGTAAGTCATCGAAGTAAGTCATCGAAGTACGAAGTACGAAGGACGAAGGACGAAAGACGAAAGACGAAGTACGAAAGACGAAGTACGAAGTACGAAGGACGAACCATGAACGAAAGGACGAAGGACGAACCATGAACGAAAGGACGAAGGACGAACCATGAACGAAGGACGAACCATGAACGAAAGGACGAAAGGACGAAGGACGAACCATGAACGAAAGGACGAAGGACGACCGACGACCGACGACCGACGACCGACGACCGACGACCGACAAACATGGACCGACGACCGACGACCGACGACCGACGAAGGACGAAGGACGAACGATAAACGACGAAGGACGAAGGACGAAGGACGAAGGACGAAGGACGAAGGACGAACGACGGTGGCGTCGTGACGTCGACGTGCCATTGCGCGAGATACGGCACGTGAGTGAATGAACGCGGAAAGGAACGAACTGCGTCATGACAATGCCACACTTGATCAACGCTTGATCCACGATTCCTAAAATACGAGTACAGTACATTTGCCATACACTCACTTGGTAAAATCATTGTTCATTTTACGAGAGCACGAATGGGAGACATTTGTTTTGATCGATCGACGTAAAAATCAGTATTCACTGTGCAGTACCGAAATACGATTTTTAAAGCAAAAGATCAACTCAACCTGTACAATCATAATCAGTCGTTGTCGTTGTCGTCGTCGTCGTCGTTGTCATCGTCGTCGTCGTCGTCGTCGTCGTCGTTCGCAGCGTTTTCGATGGCCCTTTTTGAAAGACCGCGGACGGCAGCAGTGAAACAGATGTTACTGACGACGCAGAGGACGCTATGGTTGTGTTTGCATGAGTGTGCGAAAGTTGGGAACGAGATAATGGTGCCAAGTGCATTCAATGCTGTGGGGACGATGGCGGATGATGTGTCGCGGCATGCAATAGCTCCTGGATTCGAACGTGCTAGACTCGCTAGAACAGCGGAAGTTGCGAGAGAGCGTGATTTTCACAGGGTCACCACCAAGTACCGCTGCAGTTTCTATTCCAAGAGTATTCAAGTGTTCGTGCGTCCCGATTTGTAAAAATACAGATTCGTTTGAGAAATCGTCCAGCAGCATCATGGTCCGGCTGGTGCTCGGTCTGAAGTACCAGCGCACTGAGGCGCCGCCCGGGATTTGCACTGGGTCTGCTGCTTTGTGGCGAGGATACCGACGACGAAGCGGGCAACGTTGAATTCATCGCCAATGACCCATGTTCCTATCGGCCGTGGTGGACACGAGTGCGCGACATGAGTGTGTGTTGTCAGATGTCGAAAGCTCGCTTTCTGGGGGTCTTTCTCTGGGTGTTGCTTCAGACTGTTTTTATTCCGTCCCCATGCGAATTATGTGCATCAGCAGCCGTTATTCAAGGACTGCCAGACGTCAGGTGGGACGAACTCTTCAAACAAGCTGACATGGATGACTCTGCAAGTCTCAATCTCACAGAGTGGATGAAGCTGTGCTCCTCGTTCTTCAGCCATTACAGTCCATATTCCTTTCACAACACCGATATTGAGCGCAATATTGCACCGCAGACGTTCCGATGGTGTAGCGGGAATCGTTCGTCGACGGGAACCGTTCGCGAACAAGATCTACTCCGATGCACAAGCCATCACTATCTCTATGGTAATTGGACACAAAATTCCGGTTTGTGGCCGCCCATGACGAGAAAAGTGGCTCGCTTCAACCCGGAATCCATGTCAGATATGTCGGCCGCAATGCAGTACTTTTGGGAAAATGGATACGCCGTGTTTAAAGCATTGCCTTCCAACGACACTCGCCACGCCCAGGTTTGTTTTGCGACATCGTTGAGTACCCGAGGAAGCTACCGTTTGGCGCTGATCATCGTATGCGCGTAGGGCCTTTTGTGGCAATATTTGTCAATCGTCGCGGGGAAGCTCGGTGGTTCGTCGCAAACGATGCAGACGAAGCTAGCGCTATCTCTTGTGAACGTGACAGCGTTATGATGTGTCCACAGGAACAATTGATCCAACCGATAAATCAACATGGGAATGTAAGTACTGGCCCCGTAGCACCGACAAAGGACTGGTGTTCGGTCACGGAATTTCACAACACGAACTGCAGTGGTTTCTGCGCCGACACAAGGTAACAACGCGGTGCCAAGCCTTCGTCTACCTGTTGTTTGGCGGACTAATGGTTCCCATTTCCGATCCGTAGAACATTCAATCAATTTTTGCACGGTTATGGAACGTCAGCGAAAGTGACTTGCTAACGTCTTTCGACGGCATTGCTATGCCATGCCCAACCAGGCCAACATTCGTATGTCGTTCCTGTAATTCGCGCCACGCCAGCGAGTGGGCTTGACACAATGCTGTTGCGTGCACAGGGAGGTCGACCATGGTTCCATATTGATCAGCACCCTCTCGCAAAACCCGGCTTTGAAAGCGCACAGGGTTCGATTGCTCTGACTGCTACAAGCGCGACTTCTGGTACCGACGTCTTCATGCGTTTGTATGCAGCAACGAGGCAAACAGTTTTAACCGGTCGTGCTTGCACAGGTCCTGTTCTGGTCCCGCACTCTGTCACCAAGGTTTCAGAAGTGTCAATGAAAGCGCTCTTCCTAAGTGCGCAGTTTCCATCGGATTTCTTTCAGGTTGCAAGCTCCGAGCACGACCGCTCATGCGTGTTTCCTGTGGGGTAACGATTGCTGCTTGCTGCAAATGTTCGTGTAGATCCCAGCATCGCTGCTTCCAGAATTGATCAGTTCCGAGAACCCGCCATTCATTCCGGTAACCGCAACGGCACACGATCTTTGCGTCAACATTCAAACATTGTTGTCGTTGGTGTTCACTCTCGCTTTGCATGCGTAGGAAATGTATCCCGGGGACATGTTGGTGTGGGACAGCCGGATGATGCACTGTAACCATTTCGACCCAGGGTCGACTTGGCAGATAGGCGCAACTGAGGTTGCTCTCGCCGCCGAGCCGATGTTGCGGGCGGCCCCTCTCGTATGCATGACCCCTAAACACAAAGCACCACCAGACGTGCTGCAACGACGTTTAGAGCTAGCTCGACGGGTTTGGGTATGTTAGCCTTGTGTCTGATGTTGCAGCAATTGCCACGTAACTCATCCTCGTTGCCGCCGTCGTTGCAGACTGGAAGGCCTTCGTCAGCCACGAGTCATTGGCCGCATGAGTACCGCGAAGCTGGGCCAGAAGATCCGGCGGTTGCCGTCGAGCCCGCAACCCTGTCGTCGAAAGATCTGACCTTGTTCGGGTTGTCCCCGGACGAAGTCACCACATTTCTGCGAGATGATGTGTAAGTTCATTTGATTGTCACCTCTCTTGCTTCACACTCAGTCACGGCGGCTGATGTCGTGGCGTGCGGACCACAGGTGTCAACGGACGCACCTCTGCCCAGAAGGAGAAATAAAATCTTCGCCCAAGCATATAGTTTCGCCAGTGTGACTAAATGCGTTAGTTTAGTTAGTCTTAGTTCAATTGATGTTCCTTGGTCGGTACAGTTCTTCGGTGTCATGGCAAGGTCGACGGTGCTTCTTGCAAATCAGCGCATGCGATGATCGCATGGTGTGTCGTGGATTGTCGCTCTTGGTGTCCACCAACAAAAATTCGTGCCGACGCACCGAAAGTCATACAACTCATACATCACGCGGTATACAACATGCGTTGTGAAAGCATGCACCTTGTGCATGCAAGGAGCCATCATTCCGCTGGCTGTTCTTCGTCACGTCGCGTAAGCGTCGCCTAACTGCACCACTCTGACATTGTGTCGTCGTTCCCGCGTAATCCGAGCAGCCCACGAGCCTTGCCTGCTCGGCAGTGTTCAAACCAAAATGCATTCGTACTAGGTACTTCAAACTGCAACACTAACCATGGCATCACAAAGCCAAAGCAATTTTGGTGCTCCCACAACAACGACGAAGACAAAGAACGAAGAACGACGACGACGACGTACACAAAGTACGACGTCGTCGGGTGTTGAAGCACCGTCGAACGTCGTCATTTCACCAAAAGCAACAAAGGAACGAAGGAACGAACAACTGACGACAGGAGGCTGCAGCAGACAGCGAATGGAATCTTCGTTCGTTCGTTTGTTCGTTCGTTCGTTCGTTCGTTCGTTCGTTCGTTTGTTGTTCGCTGGCTTCGCTGATTTTCGCTGACTTCTGCGGAGGGTTGGTTGTTGCTGAGTCCAGTCGACGTACGCACAGCGAAGAAGACTTCGGCAGGCTGCCAACGACGACGATGACGACGACAACAAACGACGACAAACGACGACAAACGAGGAAGACGACGACGACGACGACGACGACAACAACAAACGACAACAACGACTGCGTGTTGTGTGTGGGTTGGTTGGTTGGTTGGTTGGTTGGTTTGTGCTGTGCATGGTTGTTCACGCATGGTTGTTCATGCATGGTTGTTCATGCATGGTTTTCAAGCTCGCATGTTCGTGCATGCGTGTTCCAGCGAGCTTGTTTGTGTTCGAGCGTGTGCGTGTGCGCTGTTCGTTTCGCCGGTTCGTTCAGGCACGTGTGTGTGCTAATGTGAGTGAGCGTGTTGCTCGTCGTGTTGGTTGGCTCGTGCACCTTGTGTATTGGTGGTGTTTCGAAGTATCAGTTCATCCTCGGTGACGTTGTGGAGTTGCACCGTCGAATCTTCAGATCGAAGACGTGACCTTCAATTGTAGATCGGCATGCACGCGCGCGTCCGCCGCATACAATCTTCATGTTACTTGCTAGCGCAATCATCACACAACGCCCTGGAATAGAAGCATCGTGGCATTGCCATCAGCAACATGCATTGCTGTAAACTCGAGTGCCATTTCGTCGCGACAACATTTTTCTCCGAAATACTCCTGACATTTTTCTCCGACCTTAAACAACCGCCATCAAGCACAATGCCCCAGCGACACACTAAAGCCACGCTCGCGCTTCTTGCGTTCACCGCTGCGCCGGTGCTCGCACGCAATAGCCTTGCAGCCACCCCGCCAATGGGTTGGATGTCATGGGAATTGTTCAGATGTAACGTTGATTGCGAAGCGGATCCCGACTTCTGTATTTCCGAGCAGATGTACAAGTCGCAGACCGACGCACTTGCCGAAGGTGGCTACATCGAGCTGGGTTACACCGGAATTCACATGGTTCGTTACGCTTCGAATTAGTTTTGCGTTGTTGTTTTCGCTGACACATGAGTGCTGCGACAACATTTTCACGACATGAACACTTTGTGTATGCGCCCACGTAGGATGATTGCTGGGAGGAAAAGAACCCGCCCCGCGATCCCAAAACCGGCGAGCTGCGTCCGAACGCAACACGTTTCCCGAGCGGCCTCAAAGCGCTCGGAGACTACATGCACGCGAAAGGTGCTACTTTCGGACTCTACACCGCGGAAAGTCCAACCACGTGCGGCGGCTACCCGGCGTCGGCCCCGGACCATGAGGCTCTGGACGCCAAAACATTCGCTGCATGGGGTGTTGACTACTTGAAAGTGGACGGTTGTGGACCGGTGGACTACTACAAAGGCGGCTACAAAGCCATGGGCGCTGGACTCGAAGCCAGCGGACGTGACATCGTTTATTCTTGTAGTTGGCCTGCTTACATCAACGGTGGCAACGAGACCCTGCAGCCTTTCGGCGAGTTCATCATGGATGGCTGCAATCTGTGGCGCAACTGGGATGACATTCAGTGCAACTGGAAGAGTCTCGAGAGCATCATCGACCACTGGGGAGAGTATGGCGAAGCTCTTGCGCCGTATGCTGGTCCGGGTCACTGGCACGACATGGACATGCTTCTTGTCGGTGCTCACTGCCTCACTGAAGACGAGGAGAAGACGCAAATGGCCATCTGGTCAATCTCTGCAGCGCCTCTGATCATGGGCAATGACTTGCGGAATGTGTCCAAGACGTCGCAAGCAATTTTGCAAAACAAGGATGCTATTGCGGTCAACCAAGATTCGTTGGGGCAGATGGGTATCCGTCTCTCTAACAACACCGCCACTCAAGTCTGGGCCCGTAACCTTGCGAACGGTGACGTCGCTGTGGCACTGTACAACAAAGCCACAGCAGATCCGACACCAATTCTGCCCCCATTCGACAACTCCACCACCACATGCGGTGCAACGGACACCTGGACTCACACCAAGGGTGCGTACTACGAAGCCTGCGGCGGTGCCAGCGGCGACATTGGATCGTTCTCTGACTTGACCCTGGAGGAGGCCCAGGCGCAGTGCTGCGCGAACACGAACTGCGCAGGCTTCAGCTTCGACAATGGGTCTGGTTTCTTCAAGCAGAACGCCAACTGCGGTACGTTGACGTATACTCAAGTCGAAGGCAAAAGTGCGCGGATAAGATTGACACTGTACTCCCTTTTTCTTGCACAGGTTTGGTCAATGACGGCTCGTATGATGGATACACGCGCGCCGCAGCAATTCCAGTGCCCCCACCAGGTGAGAAACCATTATGCTTCATGTTGGCAGTATCACCATCGACCTCGCGATTCACTGTACGTTCTGTTGGTCCAGGCTCCAACCAGACAGCCGATATTACCGTCAATTTCGCAGATGTCAACCTCTACGGCGATATTGATGTCTATGACATCTGGGCGCAGCAGGCAGTCTCAGGGACATTCAAAGACAGCTACACTGCGAAAGATGTCCCCGTTCACGGCACCGCCTTTGTCCGATTGTCCAAGTCAAAGAGCAAGAAGCACATGAAGAAGTAAGCAGATGCAACGGCTATATTGCTCGGAATGGGCGCGAAAAATGTCGCCGTACCGACTTTTGCGTGCGCGATGAACATGATTCAACGAAACGAAGGTACCAAACTACAAAGTACACCAAAGCAACTCGATAACTAACATTAGCGCAATCGCGGACTTTACCCTATGTATGGCTTAGTAAGATCACGAAAATCCCTGGGAACAAAGTTCGCAAATTGCGCCATGAGTTTCGAGGACGTTGCCGGGCCAGCCTCCCCAAACAGAGCTACGGATACAATACAATCAAAAACACAATGCAGACCAACATAATTCAATCACGTTATCGATCGCGCTGTGCTTGAACGGCCAGCAGCTGACGAACCTCCGAATTTCGAAATGGACAACTTCCAATCTTCGCGCGTTTTGTGCTTCTTTAACCCCAGCACCAAAGCTTTGAACACCTTGAGTTTTGGCTTTCCTAAGGCTTTCTTGACGAGGCTAAAGATTGAAGCCCCTGCTGGGTTCTTCTTGTGGGCACGGCGCTTGGACGTGCCGACCTTGCCCGCCGCAGGGTCCACGTGCTTGGTGGTAGGCTTGCCTGCCTTCTGAGAATTCTGAGAGTCCGTATTGCCACAGCTCAAAGAATCTTGCTTACGCTTTCGAGAAGTCGTGACCGACTCCGCAGAGAGGGATGGAGAAGCTTGGTGTGCATCATCCACTGCGCTCACCGCTGTTCCTTGGGAGGCCGAATCCTGGTCGCCAGCACTCGAAGCGCTGGGCACCTGTTTGCTCTCAGCTTTTAACTCACCCTGCTCGACAAGTTCATCCGTCATGCGCCACTTTTGAGAGAAAGTGGACGATTTGACGGGGACGATTGCCGATAACGTCGACTTGATGGTCTCGAGCAGCTTTTCTTTGGACAACGGCGCATTACAGTTCTTAGAACTGTGCTTTTCTAATTCATCCTGCAACGACGCTTTCTCGCGCTGCAGCGAAGCCGGGCGCTCAAACTCGATTTGAACGGGCTTCTTCATTGGCTTGGACTGGGATTTAGGAGCAACTTTCGTTGCAACTATATTTCGCTTCGGGAATTGTTTGTAAAATGTCGCAAGAGTCTTTGCCGTATCCGCGAAGTTTCGAGCGACTCTCCAATACGGACCAAGCCATTTGCTGAGCAAGTTCTTTTGTTGCTACACAATCGCACAACCAGATTACATCATGACTAATGGCTCGTGTCTGGTTCTGGCCAAGCTGTGCACATACCGCTGAAGAAAACCCAACATCGCATAACAGAATGACGCCCCAGTCACCGATGTGACGAATCACACGTCCTATGGCCTGCGACCAAACCTTTGATAAACAACACCTCGCAAACATGATGCCGTTACACGTTGTGATTCTGTCACACCTGATTCACGGCCCTTGACGCTTGAATGCTGTACCATTGCGTGCCGGAGAGAAGTGCATCTCCTTCCAATTTTCGTTGTCTCGCCGCCGCAGACCTGGACCGCGTCACACTGATTCAATGGTGGACTTTACCAAGTTGCATATAAATGGAGGAAATGCACGTACCCTGTTTCACCTCTCATTCGACGAACGGTCGAAACATGCTCTTGTCGCCGGGCATCCATAAAACTGCGTTTTGTCTGTATCTTGGGTGCCACAAGAGAGGGAAAGGGGATGCCGATGGTGACCACAGCTCGGCATCGGTGATCGGAGAAGTCGATACCCTCACTGGCTTTGCCACGGCAAACTGCAAAGAAAACCGCGCCATTGATACCGGGGTTTTCCAGCGCTGTATTGTAGGTTTCGACCATCTCTGGGAATTCGCTTGAGCGCCTCGGCTCAACAAATACACTTTTATGCTGCTCGATACGCTTCCAAATGGCACCGTCATTGTTACTGTCAACAAAAATTGCAGCACGGAAAAGATGAACAATAACAAAATGAACACGCTGTCCACGTTCTGCTTGCTCACCTTTGCCAGAACGCCAAACATTGACCCATCATGGTGTACGAGGAGAAGAAGACGAGGAGCCCATCGGGCACCGTTCGACAAAAGTAGCACACTGTGTCGCCCATTTCTTTCAGATAGTCTGGCTTGGATCGATTTCGGAAGGAACCGTCCAAGCGTTTGTTGGTGACACCGCGGTTCACAACCAATACTCGTATTTGCTTGCTGGACACCACATGTTTGTTCTCCAGCCGAAATGGAAATTTCAGAGGCGCAAACTCCGAAGCTAGTGCGGGGACCGGTGACAGTGTCCCGCTCGTTAGAACAATGCTGCGCACGCCAAGCAGCTTGATTTGCTCTAGCGCTATTCCTGGATGCATGCACCACATGGACAAGGTGCGAGCATTTTTCTTGGCAGAGTTCGCATTAAATGCACCAAACGCGTTGCTTCGCCCGCGTCCACTTTGATTGGGGGCGCTTTGTGCGGCGTCTGTCCCTCCTCTCCTGTCGCCGTCGGCGTGGACATGGACCCGAAAATACTTCGCGAAGTCAATGTCGTTTTGCTGGCCCCCGGCTGGCTTGGTAAACAACAGTGATAAATAGTCCCGAAAAAGCTCCAACGAGAGAGGATTGGCTGCAGCAGCAGGACGCCACTCTTCGAGCTGAGTAATCACTTCCTCCGATAGGTACTGAAGCAACACATTTGCATTTTGATGTGTGATTCCAACCCGATTCAACAACTTAAACACCTCATCTCCACTCGCGGTGAAAGACTGAGATTGACCTTTCATGCGATTGGTCGGGGGAGAAAACGGGAATTTTTGGACTTCAGCTTCTAAGTCGAGGAGGATTGCTTTCACCATTGCGAGCTGGTCTCGATGGCCACCGCCGCTACCACTGTCACCGCCGCTGCTTCGACTGTGGTTGAGCACCCTGTCAATCTCGTTGACGCATCCTCCAATCAAATCCGGGGTGATGTCGAAAGAGGAGGCCTCACAACAAATTCCGTCCAAGTTGTGGGCTTCGTCGAATATGATCACGGCATTTTGCCAATCCAACTTCAGTGCTGCGCGCGATTGCGGGCTCACAAGGTAGTTGTATGGCATGAATATGATGTCAGCAGACCGTTGCACGGCTTCGTCCTGCATGAGGTAGTAGGGGCAAAACTTCTCTTGCTTGGCCTCTACCACCAGATCTTCAATGTCAAGAATATCATTTGCGTTTTTCTGACGCGCGTGATCATCAATTCCTTGGTGGTACTGGCAATTTCTAGACTTCACTAATTCTTTGCAGTAATTGTTTCTTGCCGTGCCATTGACATGCATTGCTTCTGGGTTCACGCACATGTGCTGTCGAGACCCGACAACGACCACGCGTGGCTTATAATTGGATCGCTTCAGCTCTTTAACCACTTGCGCAAGCTGGCCATGGGTGCGTGACGCGTACACAATCTGTGGTTTGCGAAACTTGTCAGTGTCGCCCGAAAGAGATTCCCACTCTTCTTGGGTGGGTTCGACATAGCCGTGCTCATTCAGAAAGTGCTGACGCCATCCCAGTGCCGCGCAGAGCAATGACATCGTCTTGCCTGTACCCGTAGGACTCTCCAAGATGCAGTTCGTTGAGGCTTGCAGCGTCTGGATTAGCTTGTGCATGAACGTAGACTGTTGATCGCAGAGATATCACATAATGAATACAAACAGATGTTACAATCCATGACCAAAAAAGCGATCGGATGGTGATAAGGGCGCCGACGAACCTGGCAGTCGTAGGGCTTGAACGGAAAGTCAACGGAGACTCCATCGAACACGAGGGTGGGCATTGTGATACCTACGTCTGGAGCCACAAACTTCGCGCCGAATTCAAGATTATCGGTTTACAGTGAGAGTACGCTCATGCCAGAGTGTGGACCCGGCGCGCTGGGACCAAGGCGGAAGTGATTGCAGCGCGACTTTCGGTCGTCAGGAAAGCCAAGAGACTTCACTTTTTCTAAACGTCGTCATTGTTTTTTTGGAAATAACGCAGGTACAAAACGAAGCTTGCTTGCTTGCGACGTAAAAGCCAACCGTCAACAGTGTGTTTTCGCTCGTGCTTACCCCTTCAACCACCATGCGTGTGAAGGCATAGTTGCCACAAACTCCACCTTGAACCATCGAAGTTATTGCACTCCTCGCCCGCCGAGCTCGCAGGTCTGTCTGTCGATCTCGTCGTCTTGACGACGCCCTGGGGCTCGAACTCCAACACACAGACACCGTGGC
>ENA-OWNT01004719-OWNT01004719.1-seawater-metagenome-genome-assembly--contig:-NODE-4719-length-11714-cov-15.552204_pt1 | contig 11714 bp, 11 predicted proteins | sample MGYA00238136_ERZ651165 | MGnify/ENA primary metagenome ERZ651165 (study PRJEB26861, sample SAMN08777766) | seawater metagenome | isolation source: coastal seawater | place: USA: Florida | collected... | reverse complement strand
ATGCTCGCCTGGAAGGTGCCGTCCTGGTCCCAGTACTTGAGGATGCGCTCTTCGATCTCCGGGAACTTCACGGAGGCCGACACACCGGAGGTGTTGGACGCAGCGGTGGTGGAGCCGGCGCCTGCGGCGGAGGCCTTGGGGTAATAAGTCATCTCGACATCCTGGGTTGAGCTGGTGAACACATTCATTCATTCAGGATGCGAGGACGGCCCCTGCACTGTCTGATTGACAACAACTGTCTTTTCGACAACACCGGACCGCGGTACCACCTCACTTACCGCCACCAGCCAGCACCTCTTCGAAAAGGGGGCTGCGCCGGCGCCGGCCGCTCATTACTGCTGTGACGGGCTTACCCGTCCGGTTCTACTGGCCCGCGCACGCACTGTGTCGACTGAGTCTCCACCGCACGCGAGGGTGTTCTTCCGGAAGCTCACCGGTGATGGCCGGGTCAAAGCTGCTACGTCGATGGTACCGGAGAAAATACTGCGTTTCACTGACCCGTTGCAGTGACAGGCAGTGGTGACCCTGCGTTTCCCGGCGCGGCAAACTCCGCCGGGAGGGGGCGACGCCGGCGGCCCGGCTGCATAGACTGCTGCCATGACCGTCCCCCGGCCGCCTCGGGCCGACCCGTGAAGAGCCGCGGCTCGAGCCGCCGCTGGCAGGTGTCCTCGGCCCTGTGCGCCGCCCCGGTGGCGGTAGTGTCCGTCTTCAGGGCAGTCCCGGTGCCGTGGCCGGCACCCGTGGTGCAGCTCGTGGCGTTCACGCCGTGGTTCGTGTTCCCTGCCGGTGCGGCCCTCCTGCTGGCGCTGCCGGCGCGGCGTCCTTGGGCGGTTCTCCCGGCCGGCGCGCTTCTGGCCCTCCAGCTGCTCTGGCTGTTCCCGCCGGACCGGGTGACGGACCGGCTCCTGGCGGGGCAGGCGGATCCGCCGCAAGGAGGGCAACAGCGCCCAGGGCAGGAACCAGGCCCAGGGCAGGAACCGGGCACGGGACAGCTGCCGGCCGCCGAACTGAAGGTCATGACGCTCAACGCCTGGAAAGGCCAGGCGGATGCGGCGGAAGTGGTCCGGCTGGTGCGTGAGAACGGCGTCGAACTGCTTGCCGTCCAGGAGCTCTCGCCCGCCCTGGAACGGCGGCTGGATGCCGAGGGGCTAGGCGCGCTGCTTCCGCACCGGATCAGCCGGGCGGTCGACGGCGCGGGGGGCGGCGGCGTGTATTCCTCCCGCCCGATAGCTCCGATGGACTCCGTGAGCGGTTCGGCCTTCCACATGCCCACCGTGCGGGTGGACCTGGGCGGGGTCTTGGGCGTGGACGGGGTTCCGGGCGGGGACGGCGGAGGCCTGCCGGTCACCCTCGAAGTGACCAACGTGCATACCAAGGCTCCGGTGTGGGGCCGGGCCGGGCAGTGGCGGAGCGAACTCGCGGCCCTGGGACGCCTCGCAGCCCGTCCGGGCAACGTGCTGCTGCTGGGCGACTTCAATGCCACCCTGGACCACGCCGAGTTCCGCCAGATGCTGGCGGGCGGCCCGGACGGGACCGGCCCCGGCGGGCCCCTCGTCGACGCCGGGGCCGCGGCCCTGGCCCGCCTGGTTCCGACTTGGCCCAAGGCCGGCCCGCCGCTGCCGGGGGTGGTGATCGACCATATCGTGACCAGCCCGCAGGTGCCCGGCCGCGACTATTCCGTGCTGCCCGTGGCCGGGACGGACCACGCGGCGGTACTGGCCATGCTGACCGTCCCGGCCGGCGGCTGAGCGTGCCGGCGGCCGGCCCTGCAGCGCCGCGCCCGAGTCATGCCCGGGCTCGGAGTCACGCCCGGGCTTAGGCCTTGCGGATCACCTTGAAGTTGGAGGCCTGGGCGACCGGGCGGATCACGATCTCGTCCAGGTTGACGTGGTGCGGGGCGGAGACGGCGTAGCGGACCACGTCCGCGACGTCGTCGGCGGTGAGCGGTTTCTCGACGCCCGCATAGACCTTGGCGGCCGCGTCCTGGTCGCCGAGGCGGTTGAGCGCGAACTCTTCGGTGTAGACCATGCCGGGCGCCACCTCGATCACGCGGACGTTGTGCTCGGCCTCTTCGAGCCGCAGGGCACCGGTGAGGGCATGCTGGGCGAACTTGGCCGCGTTGTAGCCGCCGCCGCCCTCATAGGCCGAGTATCCGGCGGTGGAGGTCAGGTTCAGCACGGTGCCCTCGCCGCAGGCCCGCAGCATGGGCAGGAAGGCACGGATCAGTTTCATGCTGCCCAGCACGTTTACCTGGTACATCCAGTCCCAGTCCTCGGTCTTCGCGTCGGCCACCTTGTCGGCGCCGCGGGCCCCGCCGGCGATGTTGATCAGGGTGTCGATGCCGCCGGCCCGGGTCACCTCGTCGAGCAGCCGGGCCACATCGGCGTCGTCGGTCACGTCCGCGGGAAGCGCGACGGCGCCGGTTTCGGCGGCGAGCGCTTCGAGCCGGCCGGCGCGGCGGGCGACGGCGAACACGGTCCAGCCTTCCTTGCGGAGCGCCCGCACGGTGGCCTCGCCGATGCCGGTGCTGGCGCCGGTGACGACCGCCGCTTTGGCTGCTGCCGTAGTGACGTCTGCTGCGTTGTTGTCGATTCCCTCAGTCATGGCACCACCCTAACGGCAATGCCGGGCTCATTTCCTTTCGTGCTCCAGGAACTCCTGCAGTACCCGGGCATGGTTGGTCTGCGGGTCCCGCGCGCCGTAAAGCAGCGTCACTTTCCCGTGCTCCGCCGCGAGGCCGTACAGCGTCTGCACGGCCGGATTGGTGTCCAGCTCCGCTTCATAAGCCGCACGGAAATCCGCGAACCGTTCCTGCATGTGCGCAAACTCCTTGCGCAGCGGCGCGGACGGCGCCGCGTCCTTGAGCCACAGCACCAGCCGGGCCCGTTCCTTGCTGACGCCCCGCGGCCAGAGCCGGTCCACCAAAACGTAAGCAGCCGTCGTCGTCGGACGGGGCGTCATAGACGCGCTTGATCGCGAAGATTCCGGCAGAACTTCCCGGCGAATTGTCCATCTGCGCATGCTACTGCAGGTCAGCCCCGCGTGCCGTGGAAGAATTGACCCATGGCTGAAGACAATCAGGGTACAGACACGCCCACCACTGCCCCCATCAACGTTCCGGACAAGCCCGCCCTGGAGGGGCTGGAAGCAGCGCTCACGCGGCGCTGGCTTGACGAAGGGACCTACAAGTTCAACCCGGAGACCACCCGGGAACAGGTCTACTCGATCGATACTCCCCCGCCCACGGCGTCGGGATCCCTCCACGTCGGACACATGTTCTCCTACACGCAGACCGACGTCCTGGCCCGCTACCAGCGCATGACCGGCAAGAACGTCTTCTACCCGATGGGCTGGGACGACAACGGCCTGCCCACCGAGCGCCGCGTGCAGAACTACTACGGCGTGCGCTGCGATCCGGCGATCGCCTACGACGCCGGCTACCGCCCCCCGGCCGAGCCCGCCAAGAACCAGCGCGACTTCGACGTCATCTCGCGCAGGAACTTCATCGAGCTGTGCGAAGAGCTCGCGGTCGAGGACGAGAAGGTCTTCGAGCACCTCTTCCAGACCCTGGGCCTGTCAGTGGACTGGGACCTCACCTACCGCACCATCGATGACAAGTCCCGCGCGATCTCCCAGCGCGCGTTCCTGGCCAACCTGACCGCCGGCGACGCGTACATGGCCGAGGCCCCCACCCTGTGGGATGTCACCTTCCGCACCGCGGTGGCCCAGGCCGAGTTGGAGGACCGCGAAGTCGCCGGCGCCTACTACCGCTACCCGTTCTTCACCGCCGAGGGCGAGAAGATCTTCATCGAGACCACCCGGCCCGAACTGCTGGCCGCCTGCGCCGCGCTCGTGGCGAACCCCGACGACGAGCGGTACCAGCCGCTCTTCGGCAAGAAGGTCACCTCTCCCCTGTTCGGCGTCGAGGTGGAGGTCAAGGCCCACCCGCTCGCCAAGGCGGACAAGGGCTCCGGCATCGCCATGGTCTGCACCTTCGGCGACCTCACCGACGTCACCTGGTGGCGCGAACTGCAGCTGCCCACCCGCGCGATCGTGGGCCGCGACGGCCGCATCATCGGCGAGACCCCGGAGTGGATCACCACCGAGGAAGGCCGCGCCAGCTTCGCCGCAATCGCCGGCAAGACCGTCTTCAGCGCCAAGGAAGCCGTGGTGGAGCGCCTGGCCGCCGCGGATCTGCTCGACGGCGAGCCCAAGAAGATCATGCACCCGGTGAACTTCTTCGAAAAGGGCGACAAGCCCCTCGAGGTCGTCACCTCGCGCCAGTGGTACATCCGCAACGGCGGCCGCGACGAGGACCGCCGCGAACGGCTGATCGGCCGCGGCAACGAGATCGAGTTCCACCCGGCCTTCATGCGCTCCCGCTACGAGAACTGGATCTCAGGGCTCAACGGCGACTGGCTCGTGTCCCGCCAGCGCTTCTTCGGCGTGCCGGTCCCGGTCTGGTACCCGCTGGACGCCGACGGCAACCCCGACTACGACGCCCCGATCCTGCCCGCGGACGCCCAGCTCCCCGTGGATCCTGCCGCCGACGCCGCCCCCGGCTACGCGGAAGGCCAGCGCGACGTGCCGGGCGGCTTCACCGGCGACGCGGACGTCCTGGACACGTGGGCCACCTCCTCGCTGACCCCGCAGATTGTTGGCGGCTGGAGCACCGACGAGGCACTCTTCGCCAAGGTCTACCCGTTCGACGTGCGCCCGCAGGGGCACGACATCATACGGACGTGGCTGTTCTCCTCAGCCGTCCGTGCCGATGCGCTGCAGAAGACCGCGCCGTGGAAGCACGCTGCCATCTCCGGCTGGATCCTGGATCCGGACCGCAAGAAGATGTCCAAGTCCAAGGGCAACGTGATTGTTCCCACGGATGTGCTGGAGGAATACGGTTCCGACGCAGTGCGCTATTGGGCGGCTTCGGCCAGGCTCGGCGCGGACACCGCCTACGAGATCGCCCAGATGAAGATCGGCCGCCGCCTGGCCATCAAGCTGCTCAATGCCTCAAAGTTCGTCCTGAACCTGGGCGCCACCGAGGACTCGGTGGTTTCCGGGGACCTGTCCGTGCTGAGCAACCCCTTGGACCGGGCCGTCCTGGCCCAGCTCGCCGACGTCGTCCAGCAGGCCACCAAGGCGTTCGAAAGCTACGACTACGCCCGGGCCCTGCAGATCACCGAGAGCTTCTTCTGGAACTTCACCGACGACTACGTCGAGCTCATCAAGGACCGCGCCTACGGTGCCGCGGGCGAGGAGCAGCAGGCGTCCGTGCTGGCTGCCCTCGCGACCAGCCTGGACACCCTCCTGCGGCTCTTCGCACCGTTCCTGCCGTTCGCTACGGAGGAAGTCTGGAGCTGGTGGCGCACGGGGTCCGTGCACCGGGCCCAGTGGCCGGCCGCCGTCGGGATCGAAGGCGACACGACCCTCCTGGCGACGGTCGGCACAGCCCTCAGCGGCATCCGCAAGGCCAAGTCCGAAGCCAAGGTCAAGCAGCGCACTGAGGTGCTCTCCGCCGTCATCACGGCCCCGGAGGGGATCATCACCCAGCTCAAGGCAGGCCTTGGCGACCTCAAGGCAGCGGCCAATGCCCGCGACATCGCCCTCGTGGCCGGCGATGGTGAACTGGCCGTCAGTGACGTGGTGCTGGCAGCTCCCGAGGAGCCCGCCCAGGCGTAGTCTCCGGCGGAAAGAACACGAAGGGGCCCCGGTCCGGTTCAGGGAAGCAGATCTGATCCGGCGGGGCCCCTTCGGCGTGTCAGGGAGGCTCAGACCTCGAAGGAGGTCTCGTAGTGCGTCAGCACCGGCGGGGCGGCCAGGAGTTCTCCCAGCCCGCTCGCGCCCTCGCCCGCGCGCCAGGCCCGATAGGCGGCGTCGTGTTCCATCGATACCCACTGTTCGACCACGAGAAAATGCGCCGGATCCTTGCTGTCGACCAGCACGTCGACCCCGAGGCAGCCGTCAAAGGCGCGCGTATCGGAGAGAATGTCGCGGAGCACCGCGGGCGCCGTGGGCAGGGCTTCGGCTTTGAGATTCAAGTCAAGATGGGCTGTGACGGGCATGGCGCTCCAATGTTCGCAGGTGGGCACAGGACAAAACCGGGTACAACCGGGCGGGCTGCCCGGAGATCACGGCACGGGGACCGCGGCCCCGTCGTTGGAAGCAACAGCCGGGCCGCCGGACTTGTTCCTTCGGCCCTGAACCCCGGACAGCACAAGCAAGTCCTACCACTGACGCGTCAGGTCACCCGGTGCGGGTGAGGCGCCGCACCGGACCGGGGGCACAGAATGAAGCTGCGGCGGTCCGTCGGATCGCATTCTACCCAAGGAGAAACGGAGGTCATCCGCATGGCTGAGACATTCGATGAACTGGGGCCGGTGGACTGGCTCGTCGTGGAGTTCCCTGGTCCCGACTTCGGCAAGGGCCAGATCGCCCCGTTCCTGGAGGACCTGGTCCAGCGTGACCTCATCAGGGTGCTCGACATGGTGTTCCTAAGGAAGACCGAGGACGGCACGCTCGAGACGGCGGAGATCTCCGACCTCGACCCGAGCGAACTCGGCGAGGTGCGCATGGCCGAGGCCGAACTGGCCATGGTGCTCTCTGAGCAGGACGTCATGGACCTGGCCGAGACGATCGCGCCCGGCCACTCCGCCGCGGTGCTTGTCTGGGAGAACCAGTGGGCGGCCCCGTTCGGCACGGCAGTCCGCAAGGCCGGCGGCCAGCTGGTGGCCAGCGGCCGGATCCCGACCCAGGCGGTCATCGCCGCCTTCCAGGCCGACGCCGAAGACCAGTCCCCCGAAGAAACGAAAGAAGGAGCCTGACATGCCACTGGCAGCACGACGCATGCGCAGGACCGCCGCCGCCGTCGGCGGGGCCGTTGTCGTCGCCCACGGGATCAACCGTCGTGGCGACCGGCGGGAAGACCGCCGGGACGACCGCGGCGACCGGCGGGAAGACCGCCGAGACCGCCGCGACTAGCGCCCGCGACGGACACCACAGAGCCGGTTCCCGGCACCCGAAGGTGCGCATGACCCGTCCGGGGTCATGCGCACCTGTTTTTTTGGCCCTGGTTATTTTTGGGCAGCACCTGTTTTTGGGCCCTGGTTATTTTTGGGCAAAGGGGAAGCCCCATCAGCGTTAGCCGTTGGTGGGGCTTCGACTTTTCGATTGTCACGTGACGTCTTAGACAATCTGGCGGGATCCTTAGATGTCCAGGTCTTCCTACCTCGTCACTGGTAGCCATCATCTGACTTTGCCGAAGGCTGCGTCGGATGAGTGTCACTGAATCTTTGGTTCCTGCGTCCCGCTTCTTTCGAAGTGGGTAAGTTCAATTGTGATCCTGGTCTCCGCCATGCACAAGAGGCCGGAAAGAATTACATCACAGTAATTCTTCCCGGCCTCTGGACGGCTTCCGGACGGCCCTTGGACGGCCCCGGCAGCGGGGGCTCAGTCGAAGACGGGGCTTTCAGTCCGGCTGCGCTTGATTTCGAAGAAGTACGGGAAGGATGCCAGCGTCACCGTGGCGTCCCAGATGCGTCCGGCCTCTTCGCCGCGCGGGATGCGGGTCAGGACCGGGCCGAAGAACGCGGTCCCGTTGAACGCGACCACCGGTGTGCCGACGTCCTGGCCGACGAGGGAGATGCCGGCCTCGTGGCTGGTCCGCAGCTGCGCGTCGAATTCCTCGGACTGGCCTGCCGCGGCAAGCCCGGCCGGCAGGCCGGCCTCGGCCAGGGACTTGGCGATGACCTCGTCGATGTCCTTGATGCCTTCGTTGTGGATCTTGGTGCCCATGGCGTCGTACAGCGGCTTGATGTACTCGGCGCCGTGCTGTTCGGCGGCGGCAGTGATGACGCGGACCGGGGCCCACGCCTTCTTCATGAACTCCTTGTACTGCTCGGGCAGTTCCTCACGGCCTTCATTGAGCACGGCGAGGCTCATCACATGCCAGTCGGTCTTGATGTCGCGGACTTCTTCCACTTCGCCGATCCAGCGGGAGGTGACCCAGGCAAAGGGGCACATGGGGTCGAACCAGAAATCGGCCTTGTGGGGGACAGTTTCAGACACAGGTGGTCTCCTCGTGAAAGTCTTCGGGGCATGGCGCACTCATGGCGCACCACTGGTGTCTAGCGATGAACTAAGCGGATTTATTCCGGCGCTTGGCCACGACGTCGTGGGCGATCATCGTGGGCGGGGACTTCTTGGCCACCACATCGGCCGTGATGACGACGCTGGCGATGTCATCGCGGCTGGGGAGGTCGAACATGACCGGAAGCAGCACTTCCTCCATGATGGCCCGGAGCCCTCGGGCGCCCGTGCCGCGTTCCAGCGCCTGGTCGGCGATCATGTTCAGCGCCTCTTCGTCGAAGAGCAGCTCGACGCCGTCGAGCTGGAACATCTTCTGGTACTGCTTGACGAGGGCGTTTTTCGGCGTGGACAGGATCTGGATGAGCGCCGCACGGTCCAGGTTCGAGACCGTCGTGATCACGGGCAGCCGGCCAATGAATTCGGGGATCAGGCCGAACTTGAGCAGGTCTTCCGGCATGACCTCGCCGTAGGAATCCGCGGTGTTCTTGACCTCGTTGAGCGGGGCGCCGAAGCCGATGCCCTTGCGCCCGGAGCGCGAGCCGATGATGTCCTCGAGCCCCGCGAAGGCACCGGCCACGATGAACAGCACGTTGGTGGTGTCGATCTGGATGAATTCCTGGTGCGGGTGCTTCCGGCCGCCCTGCGGCGGGACCGAGGCGACAGTGCCCTCGAGAATCTTCAGCAGCGCCTGCTGCACGCCCTCGCCCGAGACGTCCCGGGTGATGGACGGATTTTCGCTCTTGCGGGAGATCTTGTCGATCTCATCGATGTAGATGATGCCCTGCTCGGCCTTCTTGACGTCATAGTCGGCGGCCTGAATGAGCTTGAGGAGGATGTTCTCGACGTCCTCACCGACATAGCCGGCTTCGGTCAGGGCCGTCGCGTCGGCCACCGCGAACGGGACGTTGAGGCGGCGGGCCAGAGTCTGGGCCAGGTACGTCTTGCCGCAGCCGGTGGGGCCGATCAGCAGGATGTTGGACTTGGCGATCTCGACGTCGTCATGGTGCACGCCGTCGGCGAGACTGCCGCTCTTCGGCGCGTGACCGGCCTGGATCCGCTTGTAATGGTTGTACACAGCGACGGCGAGGGAACGCTTGGCGGGTTCCTGCCCGATCACATATTCCTGCAGGAAATCAAAGATTTCGCGGGGCTTGGGCAGTTCGAAACTACCCAGGTCGGCTACTTCGGCGAGTTCTTCTTCGATGATCTCGTTGCAGAGTTCGATGCACTCGTCGCAGATGTAGACGCCGGGCCCGGCAATGAGCTTGCGAACCTGCTTCTGGCTCTTTCCGCAGAAAGAACACTTCAGCAGATCAGTGCTCTCGCCAATCCGAGCCATATGTGAACCCCTTTAGTAGCTTGCTGCTGGCTGTGACATGTTCCACTCTAGGTCACTTTGGGCCCGTTGGGTGGAAAGCGGACGCCGGTGCGGCCTTGTGAAGGCGCCGCACCGGCGTCGCAGTTTTGATGATTAGCGCGTGATGGCCTGGGGCTTGATCTTGCGGGAATCCAGGACCTGGTCGATCAGGCCGTACTGCATGGCCTCGGCGGCGGTGAGGATCTTGTCCCGCTCAATGTCGTTGTTGACCATTTCCGGCGTCCGGCCGGAGTGCTTGGCCAGCGTGTCCTCAAGCCACGCGCGCATGCGCATGACTTCGGCGGCCTGGATCTCGAGGTCAGAGGCCTGGCCGCCCTGTCCGCCGGAAAGCGACGGCTGGTGGATCAGGACCCGGGCGTTCGGCAGCGCAAGGCGTTTGCCCGGCGTGCCTGCCGCGAGCAGCACTGCGGCGGCACTGGCCGCCTGGCCGAGGCAGACGGTCTGGATCTCGGGCCGGATGTACGTCATGGTGTCGTAGATCGCGGTCATGGCGGTGAAGGAGCCACCCGGCGAGTTGATGTAAAGCGTGATGTCGCGGTCCGGGTCCGTGGACTCGAGCACCAGCAGCTGCGCCATGATGTCATCGGCCGAGGCGTCGTCAACCTGGACACCGAGGAAGATGATGCGGTCCTCGAACAGCTTGGTGTAGGGGTCTTGGCGCTTGAAGCCGTACGGCGTGCGCTCTTCGAACTGCGGCAGGACGTAGCGGCTGCTCGGCAGGTTGCCGGCAGTCGATCCGAAGTTGTAGTTCATGTTCATTGCTCCTGAAGTCATTTCTCGCTACCTGCCGGTCAGTTCTCGGTGGCCGTGCCTGCGGCACCGCCGTTGGCGTTGGTGCCGCCGCCACCGGCTACAGATCCCGCGTGCGCGGCGATCTTGTCGAAGAAGCCGTATTTCAGGGCTTCCGGGGCCGTGAACCACTTGTCGCGGTCGTTGTCCTTGAGGATGGTCTCCACCGTCTGCCCGGTCTGGTCGGCCGTCAGTTCGGCCATGACCTTCTTCATATGCAGGATCCTGTGCAATCACATAAGCATTACTTTGATCAGTAACCACGCCTCTCACTTCAATATTACCAATCTTCAAGCGGCGCATTTCGATGATCGTCCTTATCTGAGATAGAATCTGACATCTGAAATCAATAAGATCAATCTCACCGCCATCGACACCAGATACAACAAAACTGAGTGTAGCTCCTTTTTCAATCTGGACACCTTCGGTACGACCTCCACGTCCTTCTATCAGTTTGTCTCCATAGTAAACTTCAAGAATATGATTGGGTTCTCCGGGATCATATCTCCGGGATTTTATTTCACTATTAATCAGCAAGCTCGCTAATTCCTGTTTCTTACTGTTATACTCCCGCCCGTACATTTGTCTCAATTCACTAAGTGGAATGAGATCCGCATCATGTTTGGTGATGTCCACATAAATCTTACGATTCTCCTTAACCAGTGAGCCGGCAGTCGGATTCTGTGTTAAAATAATCCCGCCTGGAACACCCACTTTATGAATAGAATCATTGACAATGATTTCAAATGAACGCTCAGATGCATCTTCCTGCGCTTCTATCAAGGCAATGCCTTCATATTGTGGCAGCTCCAGCTTTTGTCCATGATTAGTGTAAAATTTTAACCAGATCATGACCCCTCCAAAGATAAGCAGGACAAATAATGCCATTAAGGCAAGGTGGATGAGAAATTTTTTAACTGTCAATGATATATATTGTCTGTAACAAAGATATTAACTAAAAGGCGAATATAATTATTATCCTTTGAGTTGTTTTGTTTATTGGTTCATTGGGTTAGCGGTTTCTTGGTAAATTGGTTTATTATAACTTTTCAATTATAAATCCTCCTGCTCGTCCTGATGGCACAGCCAGGCAGGCGGGTAATTACTAAAGCTTATTACTCTCAATAATAGCAATCAGATCATCCTTATAATTCTTACCAATCGGAATATGTTTGGCTTGCCCTGATTCCAGGATTTCTATGGCATTGCCAATGATGGCCTTGATCTTCTTGATATTGACGATGTATGATCGGTGGACACGCATAAATATATTGGAAGGCAACTTGGATTCCAGGCTCTTCATGGTCTGAAGCGCGATGACACGTCCCTGTTCTTTCTTGATGATCACATAATCCTTAAGACCCTCTATGTACAGTATCTCACTAAAATGAATCTTGATCAATTTCTTGTCGGCTTTAACAAAAAAGAAATCGTCATCGCTGGCTTGCTGATGAGCACC
>ENA-OWNT01004718-OWNT01004718.1-seawater-metagenome-genome-assembly--contig:-NODE-4718-length-11715-cov-4.343186_pt1 | contig 11715 bp, 5 predicted proteins | sample MGYA00238136_ERZ651165 | MGnify/ENA primary metagenome ERZ651165 (study PRJEB26861, sample SAMN08777766) | seawater metagenome | isolation source: coastal seawater | place: USA: Florida | collected... | reverse complement strand
GTTCGATCGTTCGATTGTTCGTTCGTTCATTCGTCGTTCGTTCGTTCGTTCGTTCGTTCGTTTGTTCGTTGTTCGTTCGTTCGTTCGTTCGTTCGTTCATTCGTTCGTTCGTTCGTTCGTTCGTTCGTTCGTTCGTTCGTTCGTCTGTGGCTGTGGCTGTGACTGTGACTGTGACTGCGACTGTGACTGTGAGTGAGAGTGTAGTGCTGGGTGGGCGTGTTTGGGACAACAACAACAACGCAACAAAAGCCTCGGACATCTCGGCGTCTCGGCATCTCGGACATTGGACCTCGGGACGGCAAACCTAGTGATGGTTAGAGTTAGTTGTTGTTGTTGTCGTCGTCGTCGTCGCCGTTGTTGACTGCCGCCGTTGTTGACTGCCGCGGTTGTGGCGTAGGTCTGTGGTCCTGCGGTATGACAACTGCGGGCATTGTTTCCGACGCTGTCGTCGTTGTGGGATGCACGTACGGCGTGTTGACGTGTTTTTTGCTGGAGTATCGTAGAAAATAGTGGCCACGAGTTGCCGCAGGCGGTTGCGTGGTTTTGGTGAGAAGAGAGAATGAATACAAGTGACGAAGTAGTGAAGGGAATGCGAAAGGACGGCGGACAGATAGGTGGAGGCGGATTGGTGGAAGGCAGATAGCCAAGCGGGAGTCGGCTAGTGTGGGAGCTGCGGAGTTCGTTGGATCTGGCTCGCTTAAAGTTCCGCTTCTCGTCAGAGGTGGACTCTCTTCGCGCAGGTGCACCACATGGCAATAGCCAGCGGGGTTCTGAGATTGGACTGACAGTCAACGGAGAACCACACAACGAGGGCCGAAACCGGGCGTGTTTCCACGTTGTCCACGACATGTGAGTGAACTGCCACCGACAACGACTGCATTTTCAGTTCAGGGAATGACAACTGTCTCCGCTTTCTGTCTCCCTTTTCACACTGTTGTTGGAGCTGATCTGATCCGGTTTCAGCCACCACGCTCGTTCGCGCGTTCGTGCGTCGTGGCTGAGTGCACGCCTCGTGGCGCCACAGCCACTCGTGTGTGTGCAATTGCAACGCCACCACACACCTGACGTCCGCTGCGGACCACCATGGGCGGGTGTGCGCCACAGACACCAGTGAGCGCAACGGTATGTGCATCCACACTAATCTTCGTGTGCACTGCCATTATTTCAATTCTTGGCTGTAGCGCCATTGCCCTATTTTACGCCGAGTTGAATGACATTTCCTCCCTGTCTTCTCAGCCGCTGAAAGCCATTTCGTTTCTCCTCGGCGAGGCGATTGGCAACGAGATCGACAACGTCATTTACAACATGGCCGCGGCCACGCGCCTGTTCGCTTCCAAAATAGTGGTGACTGCAGAACAGTCACTGGAACACAACACCACAACGACGCTTGCGTTTCTGGAGTTGTTGATGAGGAACGACACGTTTGCGGAACTCACACAAATTAACTTTCTCTACGCCGACAATACCACGTTCATTGGCCTCACGACGGATGAGAACGGGACGAAGTATGCGTCCGTGACTGAGCGAGATGATGGTTGCAAGTTAGACTTCTACTACCCGTCCATGGAACCATACCCGGCTGCTGGGAAAAACGTTGATTGCGAATTCAAGCCGAGCGAAACTCAGTGGTTCGATGCTGCTGTGACGACTCCACCAGGTGAATTAGTGTGGGGGATGCATTTGGACGGCGAAAGCCTGCTGGAACGCGCCAAATCAAATTCTTCAACCACAGCCCAAATTTTCTGCGCCTTGCCTCTTTCCGATGATAACCGCTTGCTCGGCATCATCTCGACCATCAGCTACGGCCCGGCACTCGTGGCCGAATCCATTCAGAATATCATGACCAACTTTGCGCACACATCAAGTTCTGAGCTCTTGGCCGATACCGTCGTTTGCATTGCAGATCGTGGCAGCGGTGACCTTCTTGTCGCTGAAGTCAACAACACAAACGCGATCGACGCCGCGTCGCAGTGCAACAAGACATTGTCGTACGTGGAGGACTACTTTGATGGGAGCTTGCTGCGTGTCGTGAGCGACATGTGGATAGATTCTGGCGAAAAGGTAATATCCACGCACACACCGCTTCTACCTGTAAGACTTGGCCGTTCCGACCGAATAGACTGGATCCTTTGGATTTGCGACGATGCACAACATTTGCAAGATCTCCAAACCAACTCCACGATGGTGACTTTGGCGCTGGCTTTGGCCGGTATTGTGATCGTGGGCAGCATCATGTTCTCGCGTCTGCGGACAGTTTTAAAGTCTTCGAACTTGGCAGAACGTTCTCTTATTGATGTCTTACACGATGTCAATTACAGGACGCACGAAGTGTACGTTCTTGTTGTGATTGTGGTTCTAATCTGGTGGCAAATTTCCAACAACGCAGTCATCGTGGAGTACGCCCAAATTATTTTGGAAGTGTCGTCGCTCAACACCGTCCAGGAGGTGTCGCACATGCTCAGCAAACCTTTCATTTTAAACAGTGTGATGGCCGCTGAACTGCCGAACTTGATGCAGCCGTCGAACATGCTCAACTGTGTCCAAGAAAACTCTGGGCGCGCATGCGCATCTCCGTTTTTTTACGATGGGGAAGAATTCGCGACGTGTACTATGGACTTCCCCGAGACACACAACGGACAGCTGTGGTGCCAGAGTAGTGCGACCAACACGTCGTCATGGGACCGCTGCTCGTGCAGCAGCGTGAATGAACCGTCGTCGGTGTTTGACACATGGTTGATTGAGAACGTGTTTGCGTTCACTGCGTTTTCGCGCCCTGTTTTCAGTGTTGCATTTGGTACCAGTCAAGGGGTGTACGAAGGTGCGCAGGCCTCAACCAACGAAACGTTCATGGACCAGTTCTCTGGCCCGCCTATGTACCCCGCCCAACTGTTGGAGGTCTGCAACAACGGCATGTTGGCAGTAGAAGACGACTGTTTTGTGAATTTCGGCTCCAACTTTCGGGGCTATTCCTCGCAGAAAGGGACGTGCAAACCGATCGAGACCCTTATTCCGTCTGGAGCACCGGGTACGCTTGCCTGCGTTCCGTCGTCAGTAGTGAACACATCAGACGCCCGCAGACTCGCCGAAATTGATTACTTCGAAGAACGATCTTTCGACGAGCTTTTCACAGGGAACCTCGAACTTGTCAGTTCCGCATTGGAGGACAACACTGGCGGCGGGTGGAATGAAGGCGTCGGTGTTCGGCAATTATCCACGACTACGTCGAATGCGTCCGCAAAAAGTACCTCATGCAGTGTGTGTGTCGGACAGCAAGCCGGTGCGCCCTGCAATTACACAAGTTCCTCTGGAATTTCGCACTGGGGTTACTGTGGGCAGTTTTCACTGCAGGAGGACCAAGATTGCTGTTTGTCGTACGCCATTCCAGAGTTAGCGGTGCAAGCATGCAATTTTGCTTCTGTGAATAGCACATGCCGTTATTTCGACTCAGATTTGGACTTTCCGGTGCAGGGATTTTGCCAATCTATCACATCCTTGTTGCCTCAAGTCCCAAATACAACACTCTTTTGCCACGCCAACTTCTACGCCAGGGATCTGGGATCTGGAGAGACGCCGTACGGGCTCCAATTTTCCATTATTGCACGTGACTCCTCCACAGACATGCAGAAGCTGAAATACGGCACCTACGAAGACACGGCATCCCACGCATTCGACCCATACGATTACCCTTACAGCAACACTCGGAGGGACCCACATGTCGTCACGGAGTTTGCCAGCACGCTTGAATCTTCGGTTGCAACAGTTCCGTGGTTCACTGATGCAATGGACGCACAAACGGTATCGGGGTATGGTTGCGCGAATGCATGCTTGAGTGCAGTCGTGTTTTGGTCTACATGCGCGCGCTCAGGTGGTGATTTGCTTACATGTTTTTTCGCAGGCCTGTTTTGTTTGAAGATGAATCTACCATGTATATCGACTTGCAAGTCACCAAACGCGTCTCCTTGACAGAATCCGGTGTTCTGCCGACGCCCGATGCAGTTCTACGAATATTCGTCGATTTGGTGGCTGCAACCTCCATTTTGGACTTCAGCAACAGCTTTTCTCTCAGTGTTGAAGACACTGAGGACGATGACAGCAACTTTTGCTTTGTCGTGAACAAAGACGGGTACTTGGTGCTGACGGCAGATTCTTCAGACTTGGTAAATTCTGACAACACCTCTGAGCTAGTTTACGCTGGCGAATCGGACAACGACGCCCTCAGCTATGTCTACAACACGCTCATAGACCGTTTTGGGAACTTGACCGCTGCCAAGCAATGGTTGCCCTGGATTGGCAAAATTGGCCAAGGTCTCGATGATGGAGTGTTCGACGTGTATTGGGCTCCGACGGCACGCTTCGACCAGCCTGGGGTCCGGAACGATACCGGAGCGTATACCGTGATTTGTGCCTTGGAGCACAATGAATCTTTCCATTTAATTTTGCTCTGGGCTTACAAAGCAACGCTGATCGGCGTTGGGATCATATTCGTCAACTTGATCTTCTCAAGGGTCATCGTGAAAGCAATTGTGTCCGTATTTGAGTCACGACGGTTGCGGTACGCACGAGGACGTAAGAAGCCCCGCCACAGCATCGAAAGCGATGATGGCAGACATTCGTTTGAAATGACCAATGCCGCATCGAGTCCGGGGCTTAGCCCGTCCAAGCGACCAAAAGTGGCGGGCTTGGCCGACTTTCTCTACTTTTACAAGGGTCGTAAATATTGTGGAGGTCCTCTCGTAGCTGAAAACTTTCTTCGAAGCCACGAAAACCTTGCCAAGTGGCTCATTAGAAAGGGCGCTGAAGGCTACTGTGTCGAAGACTTGTTACCCCTTCTCCCCAATGTGGACATGAACCGTCCATCAAGGCGATACGGAGCCTCGCGAGAGAGGTTCGTGGCGGACATGCAGTCGATGATAGCTCGACGCAGAGCTGCTTCAGTGATGGAGTACAATTCCGTTTTAAACTCAATTTCTGCTCCAACCATTGGCACTGGCACGGCTACGCGCAACCGAGCAATTAGTTTAAATATCGCAGGGTTCAGCGAAGCAAGCACCACAAAAACGCGACCGGCTCGATCGATGAGCGTTAGTTTTGCGAAGCACAATTCACTTTTGGAGGAGACCGATTCGCCACCTGACAATACGACACCAGACGAAGCCAAGGAGAAAGACGAGCCAACATGTCTCGAGGACTTGGCCAAACCCTACAACATTCATACTCTGTACGAGACCATGAAAAGCTTTTTCGACAACAAGTGCCTCTGGGAGACAGCTAGCACTGACAACACAGGCACTGTGTCGCCCCACAGCAAGAACGATGCAGCAAGGTCGCGTACGCGCACTGCGTACGGCGAGCGCTTCGCTGACGGAGCCACCGATGTTGATGACTTCGACCCGTTGGATTCCCAGGACCAAAATACACAAAGGCACGCCCCTCCTTCCTTGCCCGCGGTCACACGGCGCAAATTGCGTCACTTTAACATTCACCGCTCGAAGTCTTGGAAACGCGTTATTAATCTTGCAATTCTGATCAATTGCGCGGTCGCTTTTATTGAAGCGCCTTACGTGGACCGTTTGACCGGCCGCGACGATCCACGAGTCACTACAGCAATTGTGATTAATTTTTGTTGCTACATCGTGTATTTTGTGGAGTTCTATCTCGGCTACATGGCTTCCGGATTCAAAGTTCTGCGAGTCGACGATGACGGGAAGTCGTTTACAATGAAGATTAATAACGTGCTCGTGGCGTGGTTTGTCATCACGTCGGCTATGGCTATTGAGTGGATCGTCACAGTTGTGGACCCCAATTATAACACTGGTCTGAACGAAAACTTCTATGAAGCGAATGGGCTAGACTTACAACCTGGGTGGTTCTTGTTCTTGCCCTACACTTCGATTCTGAGGCCCGTGCTCTTCATTTTGACCATGCGCTCCATTCGAGACTGCATTACGTCGTTCACAACCACCATTGTGATTTACTTGAAAGTATTTTCTTTGCTGGCTATTTTACTGCTTTTGATGGCGCTTCTCGGGATCCTGATTCAACCGAACACGGGGATTGACAATTTAGAGCTCGCTCAATTCGACAACTTTGTAGCGGCACTCATTTATGCCTTCGACTTTCTCGGCTCGCATGAAAATTATCCCGACGTAGTGTACTCGTCAACGGGGATCGACTTTGGACTCTCACAAATGCTGATGATAATCTCGTCCATAATCGGCGTTGTATTCGTCGATGCGTTGATCATTTCAGTGTTTTCAGAAAAATATTCGGAAGTTGCTGCGGTGTTGAAGCGACAACGGCACCGCTGCCGGAGAACTGCGATTGTCGCTGCTTTCATGGTCTTAGACCAATCACAAGACAATAAGCTGGAACAGAGCGAATGCCAAGGATTTTTCCGCCAGTATTGGCAATTTGTAGACCATTTCGACGACGACAACGATCACATGCTTGATGTGCGTGAGTTTGTCGGAATTTGTGAGGCTTTCCTCGACAACAATAATACTGTTTTGCGAGCCTTTTTTGACGCATGGGAACCAACCAAGAAACGGCGGCGATGTTGCTCCAAGAGCAGTCGCGCGGCGAACGCCTGCCGCAGTGGGTTTTTGTCATCGTCTTTTAACTTTTGGACAACAATTCTACTTTTTGCCAACGCATACGTGCTGTTTTGGTACGGCATATTGGGAAGCGAAGAAGACGCTGTTAATCGGTTCGCAGTGGACCTCGGAGCATGCGTTTTCATGCTTTATTGGTTCGTCGAGGTACTCATTCGCTTCATAGCATTTGGCGGAGCACTTTGGAACAAACCTCGAGACATCTACCACCAAATGAAGAACCGTTTCGAAGTCATTGTGTCGACGGCCCCCGTTGTTCTTTTCGTCGGCGTCGTCGTATTCAAGCGATACGGAGCAGAACATCCATTGGATAGTTATTTTGACTTCACCATTCCCCTCAACAACCTCTTGCTGGCTGGCAACAGGACTTCTATCTCTCCACAACATTTGGACTGGACCTTTGACGCAGCAGGCAGATTGTGCTTCATGATCCCGTTGCTCCGCCTTTTGTCAACGTTTCCGGCTGTGTCCAGGCTGTTCTTTGGCCTTTTAGCAATTCTTCCCATATTCTGGGACGTGTACGCAACGGGATTGATCATATTCTACATGTTTTCGGGCCTGGGCGTGTTGATGTTCTTTGGCAAGTATCAAGTGTTGCTCGGGGACGCCAATGAAATTCCAGAGGCAACTTTCGATAGCTTTATGAACAGTATATTTGTGTGTTTCAACCTCTTCAACGGCGAGTCCTGGGATTTGCTGATGGAGGCCGGGGTGAATTCGACAGGCCTTTGGTACATGAGTGTTTATTTTGTGATTCAGATGGTGTTGCTCAACATGTTGTTCCAGGATCTCATCACCGGCATCATCATTGATGCATCGAGAAACTTAAGCGATTTGTTTGAAGATGATGAGTCAGCCAAAGTGGATACATTCGCATTCTGGGAGCGTCTTACGCACACTCGAAATGACGTTGTCGCCAATGGGAGTGCCGACGACGACGACGGCACAACCGACGAAAACAATCAAGCACGCACGCTGGGGAGTGCAATCAGTAAAGTTTTGTCGGTTGACTTCGGAGCCAGCAGTGGCTCGCCTCCGAGCTCAGCGCGCAAGCGGTCATTTGACAAGGTACCGTCCAAGAAGGCGAGCACAGCTCGGCGAAATTCGGACCCATTGACAAAGCAACGCCCACACACATCGTCAATAGGCGATAAAGATGCCGATTTTGTCTGAAAAAACAAAAAGGAAGACCATGATTAGCTTGTGCCCACTTCCCCAGTTCATTAGTTTAGTACGATTGCGTTTTTATGTTACCTTCAACCTACTCTTTGCGTCCATCTTAAACTCCCAACTTGCGGCCGTTGACGTTTCGTCGAGAAACCCTGTTCACACTGTTTCACTGTTTGTCAATCAATCAACTTCAATGCTCTCCGCCTTGGTTTCTCGCAGTGACGACATACATGTTCAGCGATCTGAGTAATCAACACAACATCACATTATTTTGCCAGGTTAATTTTTTTACTGTCACCGAGCAAACTTCGTTCGTTCTACGGAACAACAAGTTGCAATGATCGTTCATGATCCGTGAAAGGCTTGTGTTCCTGTGCCCAGCTTACCAGACCGATCGATACTATAATACACAGCGTCTCAGCGACACTCATTGTGGTATTGCATAGTGCGATGCCTCGATCATCTTTGCACTCCGTCGTCAGTCCCGTCGTCAACTCGTCAGCTTGCCAGCAGTTGCCAATCAGTCTCCATGCTGAGCAGGCTGAGCAGCGACATCAATCAAATCAATCTGCAGGCATCGTCGAGCAACGATCATCAAAGTGACGCAGGAAGAGCGAACGGAAAGATATCATCTAATGGGAGTGAGTGAGTGACTGGGAGTGAGTGAGTGATTGGGAGTAAGTGAGCGGGTCAGCGAGGGGAGCACCATAACTGCCAGCTGACCTGCATCGGATTGTGGCACAGACGGACGACGAACGGTGCAACGGCGCAACGACAGACGAACGATCGAACGATGGACGACCGAAAGATGGACGACGAACGATGGACGACGAACGATGGATCGGCCCATGGACGACGAACGATGGATCGACCCATGGACGACGAACGATGGAGGGCAGAGGGCAGAGGGCAGAGGGCATAGTGAACTTGATAACTTTTTTTTACTCCGGTGACCAGCGTGGCCATCTTCAGCAGTCAAGTCGAAACAGAGAACTGCGGCGTTGATGGAGAAGTGGGAGATTGTTGGCAACGCACGCTTCGTGTTGTGGCCATGGGCAGTTTGGACGCAACTGGTGCATGTGTTGTGCTGTGTTTGGGCCGGATCTGTGTTGGATATAAACTATTACTCGTAAATTGTGCGAATTCTGTGCAGTTTTCTTTTTGAAACGGAGATAATTTAGGGTTGCGTGCGGACTGTGATCGTCGTCCGCCATGCTTCTGCGAACATCAATCTCAGCCACAAAACGGCTGTGTCGCCGGGTGCTGGGACGTCGATTGTTGTCGTCCGAGTCCACAGACGTGCGTTTGGACTTACCGTCAGGGAACAATGGAGTAGCCACAATCACCCTTGATTCTCCAAAGACACGAAACGCCCTGTCACTTGACATTCTCAACCAATTGAAGACGGCCATTGCCGAGGTCGAGGAGCATGTCAAGACGTCGGTGGTCATCATTCAAGCAAATAGTAAGGACACCGGGGTGTTCTGCTCCGGCCATAACCTCAAGGAGGTGATACAGACACGCAAAGATAGGGATGCACAGCAATTATTGTTCCGTACATGCTCTGAACTGATGTCTTCCATTACACATTCCCCAAAGGCCGTCATTTGCAAGGTGGACGGATTAGCAACTGCTGCCGGCTGCCAGTTGGTCGCGAGTTGCGATCTTGCCGTCGCTTCCGACCGATCGACATTCGGCACTCCAGGAGTGAACATTGGATTGTTTTGCTCAACGCCTGCGGTCCCGATCGTTCGTGCGGTTGGGCAAAAGCGTGCGCTTCAAATGCTTCTGACTGGCGATTTGGTTGATGCGGAGACTGCGGAGCGGTGGGGATTGATATCGTTTTCGGTAGGTAAAGGCGAGATAGATGCCGCAGTCGACACACTTGCTCAGAAGGTTGCCTTGAAATCGTCAACAGCAATTGCGATGGGAAAGGCAGGGTTTTATGACCAGCTCAGTGACGACTTGGACCAGGCGTACTTGAAAGCTTCTGATGTCATGGTGGAAAATATGATGGAGTACGACGCCGGCGAAGGGATCTCTGCGTTCTTGGAGAAACGCGCTCCAGTATGGTCAACAGCAGAGCGGTGAAACAATAGTACATTCTGCAACTGCCCACATTCACTAGTCGCTAAATTCGTTCACAATAGCGCAATAAATTATTTTTCACGTTTCATTGCCATTGATGGCGCTTGCACACCGGGTCACACCGGGTCTATGAAATGTCACTATGCGAAGTCTGCTACAATTTCGCGCGTTGCGCAGCATTCGACTTCGTAGTTCCGCTTGCAGCGCGTAGTAACTTCAGTCCTTTCTGAACCTCGACCAGAAACGATCCTCCGGCATATGAGGCGTTTGTGGAACCAGCATTTCCGCCGATGTACCTCGCGAACACGCCGTGCACGATGGCTGCAGTCCGGAAACAATTCAATGCGACCCAAAAATTCCAGGCATCTTGAGGAATAGGACCAAGACCGCGCGCCTCACAATACATGCGAAGAACTTCTTGCAAAGTTGGTGCTCCTGGCGGCAGCCCGCCTTTGTTTGTCTTCGGGTCCTTCTGGAAACCTCCTTCTCCGACGGCATAGTACGGACTCACCAAGTATGCAAGATCTAGCAATGGATGTCCCAGCGTCGATATCTCCCAATCAAGAACAGCAGCAATTCGACCAGCCTTGACGTCTAAGATGAAATTGCCCATGCGGAAGTCACCGTGAACGAGCGTCGTCTCGTCTTTGCCGCCCCTGCCGCCTTTTTGCTGCTCAGTTAGCAGAGCGATCAGCTTTCGCATGTCGGCACCAGCACTGAGTACTTTTGCGACTAGGCGATCTTTGGCGTCATCATGTGTAACATTGCCATCGAGACGCTTTGCAGCACCAATTACTGTCAACTGCGACGCCGCAGCTGCGATTTGCTTTTCTCGCCCTTGCTGGTACTTCGACAGAAGCGCGTCTCCAAGTTCGTATTGGCGAGACCAAGTCCGCAGTTGGCGAGCCGCATAGTTTCCGGCCCTTCCGTGTTTCTGAAGGCCAAGCGCCACGTAGTCCAGACTATGCAACGTGGCCAGTATTTGAATGGCATGTGCAAAAATTTTAGCACGGGAGTTGGGTGCAAGTCCCGGAAGGCCGGGGTCGTTAGGAACAGGTCCGGAAACGTAATCCATGACATAAAAGGCCTGCCCTAATATTGACTCGTCACTGCACAACACATGAACTCGCGGGACCGGCACTGCGGTGTCAGCCAAGTGTTTCATGGCCCGAAACTCTCGTTCAATCTGGTGCGCTCCAGGCAGCAGCTTCCCTGGAGGCTTCTTGCGGATGATGAGAGCAGGCTCCCGCGACGACGCCGACTGCTGCAAGTAAAATGTTGGGTTTGACATGCCATTGTTTGACTGTAGAACTATGACTGACTTCGGATCGAAGGCCTCCAATCTGATGCCAGAAGCGTTCAGGTAATTGCACAACTTGTCCAAATCAAGCTCAGCTCTCACTTTGGTCCACCCACTGTTCAGGAGTGCCTCCATTTTGCGGTAGCACTGTTGTGTTGGTGGTCACTCCATCTATCCAACGATTCCAGCGATCAACCTGAAAACTTCTTGTTGCCATTTCGTCAGTCGAAACTTCATTCAGGCGCGACGTGCGGCGTTCTACCGGTGCAGCTGTAGTCATGGCGTTGCCGTGAGTCCTGCCTCGTATTTCAACGACGTCGTGCGTCGTGCGTCGCACATCGTGTCGTAACGTCGTACAGTATTGTCGTCCGCAGTATTACAGTCCCGTTTCTTGCTCTTTTTCGCTATCATACGCGGCGCGGCGCCGTGTCGTGGTCGTGGTTGTTGTCGTATTCTTTTCGCTGCCTCGTTTGTTGTTGCGGTGGTGGTGGTAGTGGTGGTGGTGGTTGCCGTCGTCACCATCGTGGTCGTGGTGGTCGTGGTGGT
>ENA-OWNT01004717-OWNT01004717.1-seawater-metagenome-genome-assembly--contig:-NODE-4717-length-11719-cov-3.908864_pt1 | contig 11719 bp, 7 predicted proteins | sample MGYA00238136_ERZ651165 | MGnify/ENA primary metagenome ERZ651165 (study PRJEB26861, sample SAMN08777766) | seawater metagenome | isolation source: coastal seawater | place: USA: Florida | collected... | reverse complement strand
GACGAACAGGCCGGCCAGGCGCCGATCCGACCAGGCAGCGGCGGCGATGGTGGGGAGCCAAGGGTGGTCGGGCTCTCGCAGGCGCACCGCCACCACCCCCTCGCGGCGCTGCTCGAGCAGCGCTTCGGCGGAGGGGGGCTCCAGCGGCTCCCACAGGTTGGCGGACGGGCTGCGCACCACCACGGCGCGGCGCACCGCACCCGCACCCTCGGTGGCGATGGCCGCGCGCCCCGACGGCTCGTCGGCGGAGTCGCCCCATCCCGTGCATGCCAGCAGCCACCAGAGCATGGGATGACCTAGCAGGTTGGACCCCGCGGAGCGAAGCATCGGGCCCGCAGCGTCCCCCGCGGACGGGATAGGCTGGCGAGGCTGCTCCGAGGGAGGCCATGAAGGCGCGCACGGTGGCGATCGGGATCCTGTTGGCGTTGTTCGTCCCGCTCCTGGTGGGGGCGGTGGTGATCCTCGACGCCGTGGTCGACCAGCCGCCACCCCAAGGGACGCGCTTGAAGGGCCCTCATGGCGCGATCGGCGTGTTCGCCGGCCAGTCCTACGCATGGATCGTGCCCGTCGACGAGCAGCGGGTGGTGCTCATCGACGCGGGCACCGACCCCGACGCGACCGCGCTGCGCGCCGAGCTGGCCGGGCGCGAGGTGATGGCCACGCTCCTCACCCACGGTCACACCGATCACCTCCAGGGGATCGGTGCGTTGCCGCAGGTGCCCCTCGTCCACGGGCCGGGGGAGGGAACCCTCGTGCGCGGCGAGCGACTGCCGGGGGGCTTCCTGGCGGCGTGGCTGTCGCGCACGCTCGATCCCCCGCCGCTGCCCGACGACGTCCGGGAGGTGGCCGACGGCGAGGTGCTCGCGTTCGGCCCTCGTCGCTTCCGCGTGGTGCACCTGCCGGGCCACACCTCCGGCTCGGTGGCCTACCTGTGGCGCGACGTGCTGTTCACCGGCGACGCGCTGCTCGGTGGGGCCCAGCTGCACATGGCCCCCGAGGCCTTCGCCACCGACCCCGAGGAGGCCGAGGGCAGCGTGCGGCGTCTGGCCGCGGTCGACTTCGCGTGGATCGCCGATGGGCACGTGGGGCTCCGTGGGGAGGCCCGCCAGGCCTTGTTCACGCTCCTCGACGAGCCGATGGCCGAGGCCACCATCGCGATCGACGACGTGGAGCCCGGCCCACCCGCCTCGACGGCGGAGCCGGAGCGCGTGGAGGCGCTCACCGGGCGCTACGTGCAGACGCCCGTGCCCGACGCCCGCGGCCTGCAGCCGGCCTACCTCGTCGACGAGCGAGGCGAGCGCTGGGTGATCAGCGAGTCCCCGGTGGGGGAGCACGCAAGCCTCCGTCAGCGGCAGGTGACGGTCTCGGGGCGGGTGCGCAGCCCGTCCCTGGGTCATCGTGCGCTGGCCGGTCCGTGGCTGGAGCTGGAGGCGATCGAGGCCACCGACGACTGTCCCGCTGGCGTGCTGCGGGTGGCGCCCGAGACGCTCGACGCCCATGACCAGGCCTGGGTGGAGGTGGTAGGGCCCCTGTCGTCGTTGGTGCCTCTCAGCGAGGGGGCGGTCCAGGCCGAGGGGCGGCTGGGCGAGGTGTCGCTGTATGCGCCGGCGCGGGCCAGGGCGTGGGTCGGCACCACGATCACCGTGCTCGCGCGGGTCGACGGCGACGCGTTGCTCGCGGTCGAGGTGTGTCCCGGCGACGTCCCGGGCTGCGGGCGCCTGCCCCCCGACGAGCCAGCGGATCCCGCGCTCCGGTAGGCTGGCCCCACGGGGAGGGTCGAATGCTGCTGTGGTTGCTGTCGCTGGCGCTCGGCGGTGCCCTCGACGACGCGCTCGCCGAGCTGGTGGCGGCCGGTGAGGCCGACGTGGGGATCGGGGTGGTGCGCTGGCACGACCAACCGCGGGCCTACGCCGGTGCGGCCAACAACGCGCGGCCGTTCGAGGTGGGCTCCACCAGCAAGCCGTACACGGGGCTGGTGCTGGCCGATGCCGCGCTGCGGGGCGAGGTGGTGCTCGACGACCCGATCCGGATGCCGCCGGGGATCCGGTTCCTCGATGGCCCCGCCCCCACCTATCGGCAGCTGGCCACCCACACGGCGGGGCTCGACAAGCGGCCGCCCAACCAGGTCGACGACCATCGCAGCGAGGACTACTCCCTCACGGATCTGTGGGCTGCGGTGGGAATGACCCGGCGTGGGCCCCGGGTGTACTCGTACAGCAACTACGGCATCGGTCTGCTCGGCGAGTCGCTGGGGCTCGAGGCAGGGGGGCCCTACCCGGCTCGCCTGCAGGCGCGGGTGCTCGGCCCTCTCGGCATGCTCCACACGGGCTTTCTCGACGTTCCGCCGGGCCGGCGGCGCAACGGAAAGGTCGCGGATCCCTGGTACTACGAGGGCCTGCGCGGTGCAGGGTCGATCGACAGCACGGTGCCCGACGAGCAGCGGTGGCTGTCGGCCTGGCTCGACCCCGACAGCACGCCGATCGCAGACGCCCTCCGCCTGGCCACCGACGTGCACTTCCGGCGTGACGAAGACCAGTCGGTGGGGCTGGCGTGGCGTCGGCGCGAGGAAGGCGGCCGGGTGATCTACCAGCACACCGGGTCGACCAGTGGCTTCAGCAGCTACATCGCCTTCGAGGTCCACCACGGGGTGGGGGTGGTGGTGCATCGGGCGCGCCTCGACACCGATCTGGTGGAGGAGGTGGGGAAGAAGCTGCTCGATCGGCTGATCGCGGGGCCGGGGAATCACCTCCATGCCAAGGCCCTGGCCAGCTTCGAGCGACACACCGACGCGGTCCTCACCCACCACGGCAAGCTGGTGAGTGCGCCGGATCTCACCCGCATGCCCATCCACCACAGCCCCCACATCCGTGGACTGTGGGTGGCGCTGGCCACGCTCCGGGTGGTGCACCTCCAGCAGCTCACCCTCGACGAGCCGCTGGGCGAAGGCACGGTGGGCGATCACCTCCGCCGTGCATGGACCTCGGGCATCGAGGGGCCCGAGGATCCGCTGTGGAAGCGACTGGAGGAGTGCACGGGGCGTCCCCTCGACGAGCTGGTGCGCGCCGAGCTCGCCGGCTCCCTGCAGGTGCCGCCGTCGGTCGTGCCCGGGCTTCGGCAGCGCGATCTGGCGCGCATCGGCGAGCTCCTGCATCGGGGCGCCCAGCTCCAGGTGCTGGGCGACCGTGCGAGCCAGCTGCCGCCCCTGCCTTCGGGCGCTGCGTGGCACGACCCGGCGAGCCGCCTCAGCTTGTGGTTCGGTCCCGATCAGCTGGTGGCGGCGGTCGCCGAGGGGCAGCCCGCGCCGAAGATGGCCGAGCGACTGAAGAAGCTGGTGTCTCTGCAATGATGGGGACGTGGGCGCCGTAGGCTGTCTGTGGCTCCCTGTCCTCCGGAGGTCTCATGCTGTGGTGGTGCACCCTCGCCCTGGCGCTCACGCCCCGAGAGCCCCTCCCGCCGGCGCCCACGGCGCTTCCCTCGGTGTCGGCGGCATCGGCGACGGTGGGGCCGGCCCGCCTGGTGGTGAAGCTCCGCGACGGGCAGCGCGCGTCCGCGGTTCCGGGCACCACCCTGCGCCCGCTCGTGCATCACGACGTGAGCGCGCTGATCGCCCGAGCCGAGGAGCGGTCGGGGCGCGCTCAGCCCGACTACGGCAGCCTCTACGAGGTGGTCGCCGCGCCGGGCGCGATGCAGGGCCAGGCGGCCCCCGACGTACTGCCCCTGACGGTACCCCTTGAGCGTCTGCGCGTGGGCGGCTTCGGCCGCGGGAAGACGCGCGAGGACATCGTCGGGTACGGGGTCGGGGCTGTCGGGGATGTGGAAGGCAGCGAGCACGCCGTGAGCTGTGGCATGCACGAAGGCGGATCGAAAGAGACTCAAGACCCGTGCACTCTAACCCAGGTAGGGGTCGGAGCCCTCGCAGGGTTGCGACCCGTGCCGAACGAGGAGAAGGGCCGACCGAGGAGCGGCGTGCCGCCAAGGTTGTGGCGCCGACGAGGGGGGGGCTGCGGCAGGGGGGCGGTGAGGGCTCTGCCTTGACCGCGGCGCGACCAGGCCCTATGACCTGCGGCCTTGGGGGACCGAGTGGGCAAGCAGCTGGTCATCACAGAGAAGCCTTCCGTAGCACGAGACATCGCCGACGCGATCGGCGGCTTCGTCAAGGAGAAGGAGTTCTTCGAGAACGACGACTACGTCGTGACGTGGGCCGTGGGTCACCTGCTCAAGCTGGCCGACCCGAAGGACTACAAGAAGGAGTGGAGCTCCTGGGCCATCAAGAACCTGCCCATGCTCCCCGACCAGTGGGACCTGAAGCCCCGCACCGGCCAGAAGACCCGCCTGAACTACATCAAGAAGCTCGGCAACCGAAAGGATGTCGACGGCGTCATCAACGCCTGTGATGCCGGTCGCGAGGGCGAGCTGATCTACCGGCGGATCGTGGAGTACACGGGCCTCGATGCGAAGCCCCAGCAGCGCCTGTGGCTGCGGTCCATGACCAAGAACGCCATCATCGAGGCCTTCGACCACCTGCGTCCGGGCGCCGAGCTCGACAACCTCGGGGATGCGGCCTTCCTGCGCTCCATCGGCGACTGGCTCATCGGCCTCAATGCCTCCCGTGCCCTCAGCCAGCGGCTGCGGTCCCGCGGCGACGGTGCATGGTCGGCAGGGCGCGTCCAGACGCCCACGCTCGCCCTCCTCGTGGGCCGAGAGCGCGAGATTCTCGCCCACCGCGCCCGTCCCTACTGGGAGCTCACCGCCACCTTCTCCCACGGGGAAGGCGAGGCCGCTCAGGAGTGGGAAGGAAAGTGGTGGGACCCCGCCCGCAACGGCCCCACCCGCGACGAGAAGCCGAACCGCTTGTTCGACCGCGCCGAGGTCGATGCCCTCCTTGCCGGGCTCGCCAACGTGTCCGAGGGGGCGGCCGACGAGAAGCGCAAGCAGAGCAAGCAGAGCCCTCCGCTCCTCTTCGACCTCACCAGCCTGCAGCGTGAGGCCAACCGCCGCTTCTCCATGAGCGCCAAGCGCACGCTCCAGGCGGCGCAGCGGCTCTACGAAGGGCACAAGCTCACGACCTACCCACGTACCGATGCCCGCCACCTCCCCGACGACTACGGTCCCGTGGTCGACGAGCTGATCGACTGGGCCGTGGGTCTCACGGGTGTCGACGGCATGGACGACATCCCCGGCGTGGCCGGGAAGGTGAAGGCCGTCGGCCCGCTCAACCTGAAGAAGCTGCTCGACTCCGACAAGGTCACCGATCACTTCGCGATCATCCCCACGGGCAACCCCGTGGAGAAGGCCCTGGAAGGCGACGATGCCCGCATCTTCTCGCTGATCGTGCGGCAGTTCCTGGCGGCGCTGATGGGGCCTGCCACCTGGGCCACGGTCGAGCGCGTCGTCACCATCGATCTCGGCGACGCCAAGCCGCGCTTCCGCACCACCGCCCGCAGCCTCGAGGTGCCGGGCTTCCTGGAGGCCCTCGGCCAGGAGAAGGGCAAGGGCACCCGCCTGCCCGCGCTGGTTCCGGGCTCCGATGCCGTCACCGGCGTGTCGGTCAGCTACGACAAGGTCGAGGAAGAGGGCAAGGAGACGAAGCCCCCGCCGCGCTACACCGAAGCCCAGCTCCTGCGGATGATGGAGACGGCCGGGGAGCGCGTCGACGACGACCAGCTCTCCGACGCCATGCGTGGCCGCGGGCTGGGAACGCCGGCCACCCGCGCCGACACCATCGAGAACCTCGTGTTCAAGGCCTACGCGCGCCGCGCCGAGGGCAAGCTCGGGCCGACCTCCAAGGCCATGCGCCTGGTCGACATCCTCGAGCGCGTCGACGCAGCCTTCCTGGCCTCTCCCAAGCTCACCGGTGAGTGGGAGAAGGCCCTCAGCGAGGTGGAGGCCGGCGAGCGCCCACGCGGCGACGTGCAGCAGGGGCTGGTCGACTCCACGCGCGAGCTCACCGAGAAGCTCGTGGGCTTCGACCACCGCACCTTGTGGAGCGAAGAGGAGTCGATCGGGGTCTGTCCGTCCTGTGGTGGGAGCGTGGGGGAGAGCCACTGGGGCTACCCCTGTGAGCACAACAAGGGCCGCGACGACGGCTGCGACTTCATCATCTGGAAGGACCGGATGGGCCGCTACATCGACCGCGATCTCGCGGCGCGGCTCATCGCCCACAAGAAGGAGCGCATCGGGCCACTAGAGGGCTTCAGCTCCCTCGACGGCAAGCGCTACCTCACGGGCCACATCACCCTCGAGCCCGACCTCGAGCACGGCTGGGTCCTGAAGGTGGAGTTCGGCGATGCGCCCGACCAGGAAGAAGAGGCCGAGGTGGTCATCGGGCCCGCGTACAAGTGCCTGTGCGGCCAGGGCGAGGGCGACGACGCCGACCACATGGTCCTCGAGACCAACCATCGCTGGGTCTGCGAGCTGAAGAAGTACGGCAAGGTCAAGAAGGGGCCGGTGCTTCCCAAGTTCGTGTGCAAGCGCCCCATGACGGCGCCCGAGGCCGAGGCGTACTTCTCCGAGGTCGGCGAGACCGAGATCCTCGAGGAGTTCATCTCCAAGCGCGGCCGGCCCTTCAAGGGCAAGCTCATCCGTCAGCCCCACGGTCGGCACAAGTTCGAGTTCCCGCCGCGGGGCAAGAAGGCCGATGCCAAGGATGGCGAGGCCACCGGCAAGGGCGCCGCCAAGACGACCAAGAAGGCGCCGGCCAAGAAGTCGACCGCCAAGAAGGCGCCGGCCAAGAAGTCGACCGCCAAGAAGGCGCCGGCCAAGAAGACCAGCACCGCCAAGAAGTCGACCGCCAAGCGCACGACCAAGGCCAAGGCGGAGGAAGAGGTCAAGGTCGGCCCGACGAAGGCCCGCCCGCGGTCTCGTCGCTCGTCCGCAGCCAAGGCCATCGCCTCCAAGGCGGCCAAGGCGGCCAAGGCCAAGGCCGACGCCGAGGGCTGATGTCGACCCGGGGGCGCCAGGATAGGGCGTCCCCATGTCGCACGTGATCACGATCGAGACGCCCGAGGGTGTCGCCGGGTCCACGTTGTACCGCTGCGTCCGCCCCGATCGCTCCCCGGTCCCCGGTCCGAGGGTCGCCATCATCGGCGTGATGCACGGCAACGAGCCTGTCGGCGCCGGTGTGCTGAGCTACCTCCACGAGCACGTCGAGGCGGAGCTCTGCGCCGGCGAGCTGCTGGCGGTCATGGCCAACCTCGAGGCTCAGCGCCTCGACCAGCGCCACACCCCCGACGGCACCGACCTCAACCGCCTCTGGGGCCCGGCCACGCTCACCCGCCTGGGCCATCGCGACCCCGCCGAGCTCTGCTACGAAGAGCGCCGGGCGCTGGAGCTGGCCCCGCTGCTCACCACGGCCGATGCCATCCTCGATCTGCACTCCACGTCTCGCCCTTCGGCACCCTTCGTGCTGTTCCGAGACGATCAGCGCCACGCGGCGCTGGCGCGGAAGCTGGGCATCCCCCACCTGGTCACGGGGATGCACGAGAACGCCATCATCACCGGCGGGCTGGGCAGCAACGTCGGGCTAGCCCCCGGGGAGCACGCCGATCGCATCGGCTTCACCTTCGAGGCAGGCCAGCACACCGATCCGAACAACGTCGCTCGGGCCATCGAGGTCGCCTTGCGCCTCCTGCATGCCCTCGGCGTGTGGGCGTCCGAGCCAGCGCCGGCCGACGTCGAGGTCGGGGTCTTCGAGGTCACGGAGCGGGTGAAGCAGGCGCCGGCCGACGTCCCCCAGTGGGGCTTCGTGGGCTACACCGGCGGGCCGGCGGGCGGCGGGCGTCGAGGGCCCCTGCGGCAGCTCCACTCCTTCGAGGAGGTGCAGGCCGACGAGATCGTCGCCCGGCGCGACAACCACGTCATCCGTGCGGCCTTCCCGTTCACGATGCTGATGCCGGCGCCCGATACCGCGCCGGGCACCGACCTCTACTACATCGCCCAGCGCCGCCACGGCGGCCTCACGTCGGGCGAGGCGCGCACCCATGCCGAGGCTCGGCGGGAGGCCCTCGCCATCGAGCGCATGCTCGACCTCCTCGCCGACGACGAGTTCGTCACGGGCACGTCGTGGGTCGCCTTCGACTCCCGCCGCCTGTTCGACCTGTGTGCGTCCGTCGTCGGCCGCAACGTGCGCCTGCCCGCCGGCCATCCTCACCGAAAGGTGCTCATCGTCGGGCGCGGCGATCCGCCCAGCACCGACGAGCGGGAGCGAGGGGTCGTCCATCGGTATCGGCAGGCCATGCAGGAGGCCATGGCCGAGGGCCTGCCGGTCGAGCGCATCCAGCTCCTCCGCGGGGCCTCCCTCGCCTGGCTCGACGCCCTCACCAGCCACGCCATGCTCGAGCGTCTTCGCGCCCGGGCCGCGCGGTCGCCCAATGGTGAGGTGCAGGGCATCGACATGCGGATCAGCCTCCGCCAGCCCCACACCGTGTCCATGTTGGTCGCCGGCGACCTCGACCTGGCGCTCTCCACCGGCGACACCCGGCATGTTCGCGTCGCGGTGTTGGTCGAGGCGGCGGTCGTGGAGCCCGATGGCGCCACGGCACGGGTCCGGGTGCTGCGCACGGGGCTGGTCTCGGCGCGGCGTGAGGTGCTGGTCGCCGCGCGTCGCCTGGTCGCTTCCCTCCGCGACGAGCACCGCTACGACGTGGAGCATGGCGCCCTGCGTGACTGCGAGGCGGTACACGAGCTGCTCACCCCGGACCTCGCCATCGGCTCCGTCCCCGATCCCGAGAAGCTCGTGGCGCTCCGCTCCGATCTCTACCGGGTCCAGCTCGGGCTCTGGTGTGACCAGCTGCGGCTGGAGCTGCGGCAGCCCGAGGTCCTCTCCAGTGACCTGGAGCTCGGGCGCTGGCTCGCGCGCACCATGACGGCCACGGGCATCCTCGACGCCGACGCCCTCCAGGCCCTGGCCGTCCGTCGTCACGGCGACGAGTGGGTGGCCGACCCTGCCAGCGTGGCCCTGGTGGAGCGCCGCATCGCCGACGGCGCCCAGCAGGCCCCAACCGCCGTGCTCTTCGGCCCTCCCTCGGCTCCCGCGCCGCCGCAGCCCTTCATGGCATCCGGCGTCGACGCCGACAGCCTGGAACGCTGGGTGGGATGGAAGCGCTTCGTGCGGGGGGTTCGGGCGGTGCCCGACACCCGTGGAAAGGACTTCGACCTCGCCTTCTCCGGGGCCAGCATCCGGGCTCGGCTCGCCCGCTGGTACCGCGAGGTGCGTGCGCAGGCCCTCGCGGGCGACCGAGAGATCCTGGTCGTGGCGGCCGGCGACGGCCTCAACCCAGGGCGCGACCACCTCAACGGCGAGCTGTTCGAGGCCCACCGCGCCTTGATGACCGAAGGGGCCCTCCACTACCTGCGGATCCAGCATGCTCAGGGCACCCACCTGTCCTGGATGAAGGGCTTCGTGCGCCTGCTGCAGCGCCGGCCTCGTCCGTCGCGCTCCGTGGCGCTCCAGTGGGAAGAGGAGCACGGCGCCACCGTGTCCGTCGTGCTCGTCGCCGAGCGCCGCAAGGCGGACGGTCCCGCGCGGCCCTGGTCCCTCGACGACTGGACCATCCGCCGGGCCGGGGTGGTGCTCTCCGGGCTGGAGTCCCACGGGGAAGACACCGAGGTGGGGCTGTTCACCGAAGACAACCCCGGCTACGGCGAGGGCTTCAACCAGGAGCTGGTGGCCTTCGGGCGCGCCCACTGCGATGGCCTCATGGCCCAGGCGGGCTGGCGGGTGCGCGGTGAGTCGGGCCCCCCCACCGAGGAAGAGGTCGAGAGCTGCCTCGTGCAGCAGATCGCGCGATGGATCGAGCGGGTGCGGGTGTGGCAGGGAAGCTCTCGCACAGCGCCGGTCGAGCTCCAGGACCGCAGCCAGTGGATCGCTCGCCGGTTGGGGCTGAAAGACCTCCGCCTCGCCCGGGCCTTGGCCGCCGAGATGCAGCGCACGACGCCGGCCGAGGAGGCGGCTCGGGAGCTGTGGCGCAGCGTACCGGAGTGGCCCGCCCCCCCGTCTGCCTGAGGCTTTCGCCGGCCCCATCAATGCGTTACCCGGGCAGACTACTGGGGGTAGTCCGTGGGTTTCGTGGTCACGAACAAGGCCGGCAAGTCCGTTCGGCTCGACGCCAAGAACTGGCTGCAGGCCTTCGCCGATGCACTCGACGAGCTCGGTGTCGACGTGAACGGCGAAGCGCAGCTGGTGTTCACCCACTCCTCCGATGGGCATGTCAGCGTGGCGCGAGGCCAGGGTGGCGGCGAGGTGTGGCACATCGAGCCCCCCCCGCCCGACCTGCAGATCGTCGTGTCCTCCCGGTCCCAGCTCGAGGAGCAGGAGCTCCCGCCGATGGAGATCCCCACCGGTGAGCTCGGTCTCGACGGCGTGGTCATCCAGCCCATGATCCTGCCGGAGTCGCAGCTCGCCAAGGAGGCGCCCGAGAGCCTGGCCGAGCGTCTGTTCGACCTGTCGATGGACATCGCGGTGGCCGAGGGCGACGAGCCCTACGATCTCGCCCTCGACCTCCTCCTCGAGTTCGTCCCGGCCGATGCCGCCAGCGTCGCTCGCGGCACCCTCAACGACCCCAGCCTCAAGTTCGTGTCGGCCCGGGGCCCCGTGGCCGACGAGATTCGCGGTCGCGAGGTCGCCTTCGGCGAGGGCCTGGTGGGCATGTGCTTCGACGTTCGGAGCACCATCGTCGTCGACGATGTCGACCAAGACACCCGCCACCTGGATCAGTTCGACACCGAGACGGGCTTCGACACCCTCTCCGTGCTCTGTGTGCCCATCTTCGACGAAGCCCAGGGGCTGATCTACGGCGTGATCCAGCTGCTCAACCCGCCGGGCCGGGCGTTCCGCCCGGTCGACAAGGAGTCCGCCGAGGCTGTCGGCGAGACCCTCGCCCGCGCCTTGTCCGCTCGCGGGTAGGCGGGTACACCTCTGCTTCTGTGCCGGTCGTTCCGGCAGGGAACCCCTCTCGCTTCGCTCTCGGAGACCACGATGACGGATTGGCTCGACGTAGACGTGAACCTCGACGCCTCGGCTGCAGCGGTCATCGCCAGCGGAATGCGCCAGGTGGCCCAGGCCGACGGCATGATTCACCAGCGCGAGCTGGCGCTCATCGCCTCCTTCGAGGCCGACCTGCCCGGAGGCGGCGACCCCTCGTCGTCGCTCCCCACGGAGGCCAAGGTCGTCTACCTGCGCAGCCTGATCATGGTGGCCCTGGCCGACGGCGTCATCACCGACAAGGAAGAGGAGCGCATCAACGCTCTGGCCGATGCACAGGGCATCGGGCGCACCGAGGTCCACACCGAGACCCTCGAGGTCAAGCGGTGGTTCCTGCGCGCCTTCCAGGGCGTGCACATCTTCCGGGATGCCGTGGTTCGTGTCGCCCGTGACCTCGGCCTCGAGGAAGCCGAGGTCGACGCGCTGCGGGGCGAGGCCTGAGCCACGCGCTCCCCACCGCGGGCCACCCGGTGGCCGGCGAGACCCTCGATCGCCTCGTAGGGCCCTGGCACATCCTTCAGCTTCGCCGCGGTCATCGGTTCTCCACCGACGACCTCGTCGCGGCCTATTGGATGCCGGGCGACGGGACGACCAATCCGACCGATACCGCCCAGGCACTGGCGAAAGGCGCGCGCGCCAACGGCGCCACCATCGCGGAAGGGGTCAAGGTCACGAAGATTTCGACGAATGGCGGGCGCGCGACCGGCGTGGTGACCGACCGGGGCGACATCGCCGCCG
>ENA-OWNT01004716-OWNT01004716.1-seawater-metagenome-genome-assembly--contig:-NODE-4716-length-11720-cov-4.614618_pt1 | contig 11720 bp, 16 predicted proteins | sample MGYA00238136_ERZ651165 | MGnify/ENA primary metagenome ERZ651165 (study PRJEB26861, sample SAMN08777766) | seawater metagenome | isolation source: coastal seawater | place: USA: Florida | collected... | reverse complement strand
CTTCGTTCCTTCGTTCCTTCGTTCGTTTGTCGGTGGCACCGCGCTGGCTACTTTGTTGTTGCGTAGCTCGAGCGCACGACCACACGACGTTTGGTGAGGTAATGCGATGTGCGTGGTGTGACTGTTTTTGTTCCGAGATTGGGTGGTTGGAGGTTGGTCCTTGATGAGGTTGCGATCTCGTCAAAGCGGTGGTGGTGGTGGTGGTGGTGGTGGTGGTGGTGGTAATGATGCTAGTTGTTGGCAACATTGTCGTCGGTGTCTTTATTGTGGCATGGTCGTTGCCGTTATCGTCATCGTTATCGTTATCGTCTGCCGCGTTAGTTGCTGGCAGTGGAGTGTCCTTTGTCGATTGGAGACAACGAGTGGAGAGATCCTGCAGACGTCACGCGTTCCTCTTTTTAACAGCGGTGCCTCGTTTTGTCCCAGAAATTCCAGCGTTCGCGTCCGCTCACGTCAAGGGGGGCAAACACTCCAACGCCACACGCGCATTCGTGCCGTGAACATCGTCTCGCAACCAGTGCCAGAGGTAGGCTTCGCACGACCATAGAACACCAAAGCAATATGGTCGTACTCAGGTCGCTTTGGGTGGTACTTCTCGTGTGGGGTGCGACCATGTCGGGAACCAAGCCGATGACGGCGCCGGCGCCGGCCGCACCTCCAGCACCTCCAGCCCCGGGGTATGATTTCCAGTACACTGTTTCACAAGTGGGAATTACCACAACGTTGGCAAACGCGAATAATTCACAGCTGTTCCAAGATCAACTCCAGGTGCGATTCTGACCGTGACACGTGAATGAATGACACTTCGACACTGAATGCAACTCGAAGATTCCCGCTTTTGGGGCCCTTGTGGCCGCGTGGTGCCCACTCCAATGCCTGTGACACACATTGTCTCATCCTTGTTTGCCAACGAAATAACTGTTTTCGTTTTGCACTGAATTCAGTACCTCTTCGTTGTGTGTCCGTATACTTTCTCATGACGGTGGTGTGTAACATTGCAGGCCGCATGGCTTACGTACGCGCCGTCCATCGCAACTGGGAACGACCAAGCTGGCTACTGGTGGCCGTCTTGGGACTTCATGTCCGAAGCTTCGGAGCGCACGCTAGCAGTGCACGATTCAGCGGTTACTATCGGGGGTCCTGACACTGTTGCTGGGTCCAAGGGTAGCTTCACGTTCTCAGGGTCCATTCAAATGCAAGCCCCCGGCACGTTTTCTATGCAAGACGACGGGGACTGCTCGTGGTGGTTCGTAATCTGACTTACTCGTTTAATGTTCGCTGTGGCGATGCCAAGGGGGCGTTTCGTGGCGCTTTTCAGTTCATGACATCATTTGCGTTTTTTGCAGGTCCTGTGGTTACGAAACGTATTGCTCGAACAAAGGAACTGCGGCAATCACCGTTCCACAATTTTCGTATAAGGTCGACTTCGTGCAGACGCCCACCGTTGGAGTCTACAATCTCACGGCTACTTGCTCGGTGGACCTAATCGCTTCAGATATCGTTTTCCCTTTCTGCAACTCTTATGTGGCTGGACAGGCGCCGCAGTACATTATCCCTGCAGTACAAACATTTGTTTGTGATAACCTGGAAGCGGCTGTTTTGCCGTCGCTTCAGGACTGGATTGCGCCGGGAAGGGTGCGTACACGCTGTGATTCTGAAGTGCGCACACACGACCATGACGTCTCAGTTTAACCTCATTGTTGTGGTGCCGTGTGCTCCTCAGGTGGTGCAGCTCGACGGAACTGCAATTTCAGCCGCGTTCACAATCACAGAATTAGAATTCCAATCTAGCTTGTCTGTTGAAATGCAGGTGCGAAAATGACGATCGCTTTGATTGTGGAAAGGGTGCCACCCCGCAAGCTGACGTTATGCTGCATTTTTTGCTGACATCCGGCTCGTGTACTATCTCGGCACTATCCCCGTCCTCTATTCCTTGATTTGAACGCATTTCAAACTCCACCTCCCTCAGTCATCTGTCGACTTCAGTGTCAAGCTCCCCCAGGGCGTGCCTGTTGTGTACGACACTCACCGCACCACGCCGCTGCCGTCTGTCAATCAGCAGTGGTATGATTGCTTCTGTTCTCAAACACCACAGTACTCGCCCTTCACCACGTATCCTGTGTCTGACCGCGTGATGAACATATGCTGCTAGGCCGCCAATTCCGCATTCAAATTCAACAACATCTGTGGTTTCGGTCTCACGTGAATTCCTCACAAACCTTTTTAGTGCCGCCAATACGGCCGGGTACCTGAAGTACAATGGTACCTTCGATGTCGAGGAAACCCATTTATACGTGAATGGATCAATGGACAACGTGCAAGTGGTGTTCCCAGCCAGCGGCGCCAATGCACATTTGTCAATCCACACCGACCGAATGTAAATTTTCAATCTATCGCACTGTTGATAGGCTCGCGCTGCTGCCTCCTGATAATTTTGATGTCTCGTGTGATGCAATGCCGCAGGCACATTGCTATTCATTGTGATGAATACACTGGATTTGATGTTTTGGGCGTGGATCTTCACAATGTCATTACGGTACGTGGAATCTCGTCTTATCACACCACGCTTAACCGCGCGATGTGACCAACTGCACCACACCTTTTAGACTGGACTAATCATGTGTGACTCATGGAGCGCTGGACTTTCAGTTGGTTTTGCCGACATGCAAATCGGCAATGCTACCATTTCCGGCATGAGCACTGATCTTCAGCTCCCCCCACCCTTGATCAAGCCATTGGTGGAACAGAGTGTTTCATTCGCACTACCAGTATGTCGTTCGAGTGCGGTTGATTGCGGCGGTTTGGACGTGCTCATCTCAAGTGGAATTTGTGTTGCAGATGATCAACGACCACCTGAAGACCCTCGCGTTCCATTTTCCGGACAGCGTTCAATGGCTTGCTCCCCTTGCACCGAATCCTGTACGTCACTTATTCATGTTCATTTTTTGGTGTCGCCTTGATACTTTTCGTGAAGTTTGACTCATTTCATGGTTAGAACACGGTAACAACGGGGGTCTCGTCAACTGAAACAGAAGGATATGTTTCCGTGGTATTCTACTGCAAGTGTGGGGCCGACGTCCCAGCGGACATGCAGTGTGCTGGGGGCTATTGTGACACATTTTGTGAAGACGGTGATAAAGATTGTGGTGAACAATCACCTGTTCTTTCTGAGACTTGCGCTGCAACAGAGTCTGTCGCACTCTCAGGACTGGAGTTTGCCATGCTGGGTGACGACGCTGATAGGTTCGTTTGCTCTTCTATTGATGTCCTGCTGTCTTCTTGTCTGTTTGTGCGCTTGCTTGCGTTTCTGCTGTCGCCTGGTGGTGTCTTTGTTTCAGCGTCCTCGTGTAATTTCAATCAACTTACATCTGCGGCGTCTGATCGTGTGGCATGTCAGTTGTTTCACAATATCGCTATACCCGGGTTCAACATGTCAAGTTCTTGTGCCTGGTCAAAACTTGACTTCAGCACGCCTTTGTATTCCAAGCGCGTCCCCGAATGTAACGTGTCTCAACATGTCATCGGTAGCGGGTGCTGCGCTTGCAAGTGTCTTGGGAGATATTGTGTCAGTGCAGAGTTTGGGACGCAACTTTTCCAAGTTGAATGTTGGCTTCTCGTGTGCGTGGGGGGTCTCCCCCAGTGACCACGACAAGAGGCCTCATCTGTCCTGCTTTGACTGCGTTAACGAAGTGGAAAGCTCAAATACATGTAACGCCGGCATGATGATTTCGCCAACGTTTGCAAATGGATCCTTGGCGTGCGGCGACGGCTACGAGGTCGTGTACAACAATGAGTCAATTATACTTGACATGCACGTCCTTTCTCCTTATTACGAAGAATCCGCGGACCCCGACATTGATGTGCAAGTCACAACGAAGGGCCCAGCACCGCCTTCGGGACGCGCACAATCGCCTGAATTTTCTGTGATGTCTGCCCTAGCAACTGCCGCCAATGGCGGCTCTTGTCTTCCATGTGTGCAAGGAGACATTGCGGCTCTGATTTCAGGGAATGACGTTTTGTATTGCCAAGTCACGTCAGTCGGTTCGGATTTCGTCGTTGCAGACCTGTTTTGCTCAAGCAGTGACTGTGACTCAAAGTCGTGCTCCGTGCCTGCCGAAAAAATGTATTTGGGCTTCCCATCCACCCTCGAGTTGAAAGATTCGAGCCTGCTTAGATATTCGGTGAGGTCGCGTTCGTATCGGTGTGATTGTCCTCCAGCCCAAATGCAACTCGAACTTGCGTTTTGATTGTGATGTGCACTGTTGCTCATAGATTCTAAGTCCAGAGTTTGCCGGCTTTTGTCGAAACATTCCTTCGACACTGTTCGGAGTGCCGATGACATGGGCTGTAGTTATCATTTGTGTCGTCGTTGTTCTATCTGTTGCCGGCGCTGTTGTACTTGCCAAAGTTGGCCCGCAAATGGAATTTTTATTTCGAGGATTCCGCGTTTCGGCGCTGTTTGCATCAGTGGCTGCTTATGCAGTGGCCGCGGTGGCGTTGTACTACGCTTGGACTTATGAGAACCCGGCTATTTTGCAGTCGGACGAGCTTGTGGCCAAAATGTCGTATGCTACCACCAACAACTCTAATTCGAGCTATGCAGTGAACTTGGCTGGAATCGACCCGCAGCTGCAAAGATTTATCTACGGAGGGCGCATTGTCTTGTTCGTCGTGTTGTCGATATCTTTCGCCTTTGTCGCGTTTAGCACGTTGAATTGGAACGCGTGCCGGCTGGTTCGGGTGATTGGATTGATGCCGCTCATGCTGTTCGGGCTTGCCGGCTTTTGTGGTTTTATGATGCAGTCAAATTGGCTCAGCGTAGTCTATATGGGTGCGTTGTGCGTGGCATGCCTTGCACAAACCTGTTGCACATGTAATAATGGTGCCCGTTTGCCTGATGTTAGGTTCGACAAATAGCAGTGCCGGTGATTCTATTGGTGCAATGTTGTCGGCCTCTTGGCTCGAAACTATTGTCGTGAGCACAATGAACGCAATTTCAACAACGTTGTTGGTGATCCCTCTGGGTATAGTAGGCGCCATATTAATTTTTGATGAGATGGTAAGTGGGCATGTGAATCGAATTGGAAGAGGTGTGCTCCTCCACTCACCTGTTTGCTGGCTTTTGTCGTGTAGGCGATCGTGGGTGGACCTTTGCGGCCTGAACAATGGACGGCATGGGTGGCATCAATAGTGACAATTCAGTTACTGATGGCCATGCTTTCTCTGCTAATCAAAATGCTCCTACTAGTGACGGGATTTGAAGCAAATGGCACTGAGATGTTCGAAAGTTTTGCACTGCTTACTTGCACGCCCATGGGAGCATTCATTGTGCTTGGTTTTGATCGTGTGGTCCGCGGTTTCTGTACGAATAGATGCTGCTCATTTGTCAGACACAGCATTAGGTTCATAGTTGGCCTCGGCCTCATGCTTGGGGGGGTGTACTACCTCGTTTTTGCGTTTGGCGGCATCGCCGAGTACACGGTGTCACATCTGGACACTGCGTGGTGGGATTTGACATGTGTTGTGCTCACGATGATTTCATCTTTTTACATTGCCATGGAAATTCTTCGCATGGGCAACGGCTATGAAACTGGTGCACACGAAGACTCGAGTACCCAAGCCAAGACCAACATTCTCAAAGATGTTGCTCAAAATGACGTCGCCTCTGATGAATCTCCCCCGCAACCAATTGCGATTGTGTCGTTGAAGTGGGCGCTACAACACGTCGATGAATCCGATGAGGGTGAAGCCGCTCAAAATGATCGCCAGTCTGTTGACTTGAGGCCACAGCACATTACAACCGATGGAGATATGACTACGCGGCATCGTATGATGTCTGTTCTTCGAGGACTGGGCCTATTTTGGAAAGAATTCGCGCTTTGGCTTCTGGAGCGACAGTTCGTGACCTTTGTGACAAGTGCCCTGCGTGAAGTGTAGCGTGTCAAGAGAATTGAAACGAGAATTTGCTTTTGCATTGCAACACAACAGGCAATACCGTGATGTGACAAAAGGAAAAATCATGTTTCGAAGAATATCAGCCATCGTGGCCGCTGTCCCCCTGTACTTTTATGCAGTTAGCACGTATGCATATCCGTGCGAGCCGTATGGATATCCATCGGTATTTGATATGACAGATGCACAGCTGTTCAATTGCAGTTTGGATCAGCTAACCGACGAATTGAGTCAGTATGCCGACACGACGGTCCACATTGATCCACGACCCGGTGCTGCTTTTTACGACATTGTGAAGGTACGTTCCCTGTTGTAGATGTTCCGTAAACCGCTGCAGGTGAAAGATTTGAACCACAGCGATTTTTTCAAACCAGATGAGGCAAACGAATATTTTCGAAGGTGCTGCGCTCGGCATGTTGGGTGTCAATTTATTTTTCTGCATGGTTCGAATCCTCTCCGTCGTACTTGTGCTTCTGTCTGAGACTATGTCAGTGGTTATATGCCTAACCATGGAATTCGCAACACGTAGGCCTTGGCTGCGATCGTTGAAGGCTTTGAGATTCCAATTCGTCGATTCTATCAGTCACGTTTTGTACACAGTTGCATTGGCCGTGAGATTTCACCTTACCCACGCTGTTGCAGCAGAACTTTGGGGGCCATATCGCACTTTCTTCTTGTTATCAGCCGACTTCTGGTGCGAACCGCACAAATTGTTTTCTACTGTCGCGGTTTTCGGTTTGTTTACTTGCGCAATTTGTGCCCTCTTTTCGTTTTGTTGTGGAATTAGGGAATTGCTGCATTGGGAGTTGTTTGTATTGCAACTTTTAAGCCGTACACCTTGGCTTATGCGCAACTTTTGAATATAACATGTTGCTGCAAGGGTAGCTTTTGCGAAATGGTGGACGATTCATTGACCGTACGTTGTTGACTCGTGCTGCGCGCATGCAGTGTGGAATTCGGGGTTCATCACATTGCGTTTGCTTCACTTCATTGCCACGCAGTCAATATTTCAAAACTTTCAACTGTCATCTCTTGGAATGGAAGTCTTTATACTGTCAGTGTCAGTCCCATGGACACTTGGGAGGATTGCCTACTTTGTTCTTCAGGATTCCGTTGACGAAGATACCCGGCAGTTTGAGGAAAGCCTGGCTCAAGCCCTCGTTGCCACGCCTGATGCGTCCGTGGCGGCAGCTGATGCCAAAGATTCCCCGTCAAGTGCCAAAGGCGAAAAAGTGAATCTTGTTCCCATTGTATGGGTGATTTTCGGTTGTACGTTTGTGTTCATGGCGTTCACTGCCAGCTTACTTGGTGTCCTTGGTGCCATTGCTGGTGTCAACCCTTCTAGCTGGGGTATGGGTGTATTCCTTCTGGGCGGGTTAGTCCCGCTGTTCATCGTTCTCGTGGATGTGTCTTCCTTCACGAAGTCGGTGGTGTCCGCACGCACGTTTTCCAGTTCAAAGTGGAGAACTGAGAAAAGTCGCAAAGTTTTGTTTGGGGTTGCCGGCAGCATATTGGTCGTCGCTGTCCCTGCCACTCTGTTCATTTCACTGCAGACGCGCGTTGGAGAGGAGAGCCTTGGATTATGGGAATATTTAGCAATCGTGTGCGTGTCTGCATTCGGTATCGCAGTGTTTGCAACCGTGCTGTGGCCTGCAATCACTGCAAAACCAACAATGGAAGATAGCGTCTTCGTGACGCAACTTCCGGCAGCAAAGTTCAATTTAGTCACAAACTTTTTTGCAATTCTCTCCCTCTGCGGTGCAGCCGCGTATTGCATTTCTTCCAAGTGGTCTGTGACAGACGAATGGTATTCCATGGCTCTCGTGTGCTTGCTGGGGCTGATTGTTATAGTTTGCTTGATGTTCGCGACTTGCCACCGATTACCCCGTGCTGCAAAGTATCCGTTCCAGGAGGGAACACCCTTGGCATCCATGCGCGCCGATGTTGAAACTTATCTTACCGAAAAGTTCAGCCCGCCTGATGCAGAGGATGATCCTGAGTCAGGCGATTCGCAGCAGTCAGATTTTGGATTTGCTCACACTGAGGACGTCACTGTTTGCGTGGCAACGCACACAAAGGAAGGTGGGCACCATAAACCTCGAACTCACCTGGTGGCGACAGTGCGAGTCAGGAAGACCGGGGGAGCACTCGCTTTCCAGTTTTCTATCGTAGCAAATTTTGTGCAACGATGGCTGGAACAGAAGACCTTGCTTTTATACATAGCGTGGGGGGACGCTTGGTTTTTGTTCGCGATGCTCTTCGTCGTGTCGAATATGCTCGTAACCGCGGATGAGTCATTCGCCCAGTCCGAATTCAACATCTCCTCTGAGCAACCTAGCTTCGACCTTCTGGCATATTTGTGGAACCAGTTGTTTGCCGCAGATTCTTGGCCACGAACTTTGGCGCAATTCTTCGGAGCTGATGTGGTCATCACTGACATTATCTTTGGGTGTATGGCCCTGTCCAAGCTCTGTGCCGTCAGAAGGTATGTGTGGTTACAAAGGTACTACGCCGTGCTTTATCCCCTGCGTTCACATTATTTTGTTTTGCTGCTTCTGCCTGGATTAACTTGTGGTTGTTGAATCCGGCCAAGAAAACATACTTCCTCAAAGAGCGGCTTGCACGAGCCCCTGCTGCGACCAGCGCAGTAGAATTGAACGCGAGGTTGTCCAGAGAACCTCATTAAAAGCGGGCCAGGATCATTTTAGCGCAACGGCAACTCCGACAGAAGCGCCCGCCGGTAGAAAGCAAATGTACTTGTGACGATGTAACTCTGTCTTGAGTCTTATTCCGGTTCCACCTCTGAATGAGTAACAACAAAAATAAACTATGTGGCTTTGTATTGACTTTGCTTCCCTGGCTGTGCATTATTGGTGACCGTGCGACATTCGCGAACAGAAGATTGACGAGCCAGTCAGGAATCCAACTACGGTTGGGAATCGGACCGTCAATCAATTCTCACTTAAAACTTCGCACGCACTCACGTGGGAATTCCGTAGTTTGTATTCGCATTCGAATGGTCAACATTCTAAACCAGCACAACTTCAATAACGTCGTGAGTTTTTGGCCTTCCAAGGGTCACCTTGCTTCTTCCTTGATGATTGGGATGATGGTATTGATGGTAGTGGTGGTGGTTGTGGTGGTGGTGATGATGCGACTGTCAGCAAACACTTCTTGGCATTCCACGGTCTTATTGCTTTGATCATGGTGCTGATGATCATGATGATGATGGTGGTGTGGTGGTGGGGGTGACGACGTGACGACTGACGAAGCTGCTGATGATGGATGATGGGATGATGATGATGCGCCTGGCAGTAGCAATCACATTTCGACAGCGGATTGCATAATAGTTTTATTCCGATATCATCAATACTACTTGTACCACTGTTACGTACTAGTATTTGTATTTTCAGTATTTTACTGAGTGGCTTGTTTTCGTGGTGGCCAACGACGCAACGAACAAACGAACGAACGAACGAACGAACGCTGAGTATTTGTGGCCATTCGCCATTCGCCATTCGCCATGCGGCCATTCGTCGGCGTCGCGAGTCGCCAACGTTGCAACAGCGCTCTTTGGCTGTGGAGATGTCGAGGTGTCGAGGTGTCGCGGAGATGCACACCGTAGATAGATTGTCGATGATCCTGTTGGCGTTGGGTGCGTGGTGTCGGTGTCTGTCAGTTGTGATACTTGTGAAGTTTGTCTTCTGCCTCTCTGTCGCGTTGGTGTTCATCTGTTCTGCAATCCTGCCTCGTGACTAACTTGTGTCGCCGCCGGTCCCTTTCCTCTCCCTTCCATTCCTGTTCCTTCCCAAGCTACGCGCCCGCATGGCAAGTCGTTCTAGTTCCATGCAGTGTGTGGCGTACAACCAACGTGTCTGTGATGTGTGTGGGGAGCGGGCCAGCTGCCACTTGTGCGTCGAAGTTCACTACCAATGCAAGAAGTTTTGGCTTTTCCTTTCGCACTGAGATTTTGTTTGGTGTTACACGCGCTTCTTATTCTTTTTTCGATGGCATGCGTGGACCAGTAGCTATTCAAACAGGTCACGGGACTGACGCAATTGTCCCCAAAGAAGGCCGTGGCAGTTTTGTTGGTGGTGGTTGACCGCACGGTGGTGCAGGCTTACGCGTTTCCGATATGTGGCGACAGCTTCTTTCGCCAAGCTCTCTGAGTCGCCGGTTTGGTGTCCAGAGACTTGTGAGAAGCTCATCGGCGCGGGTTTTGAGTTTTCCGGCAGTTTCAAACTACGAAAGGGGATTTTTTGATCGGGAAATTGCTTCCCAGGTCAGGAGTCTGAGTTCCGATGCAGTCGATGACGCAATCTATGTCGACATTGAGGATGATCCGCCACCGTCCCACGTGCACGTCGCAGGAATTGGTGGCGGCCATGACGTCGAGGGGATTGTTGTCGAGCACCCAGACTGTCCTGGCCAACGATTGGTGTGGGGAAAGTACGCAGCTTTAGCTGGTGCGTCTGTTCTAGCTTCCACAGGCAACACTCAGGTGCTGATCACCGTCGTCAGTGAGAAGCCGAAGCCTGGGCAACCGAGTAAAGGGTTCTTGCCGCTGACTGTTGAATACAAAGAAAAGATGGCCGCAACTGGCCGTATTCCCTCCACATTTATGCGGCGCGAAATATTCTCCAAGAATCACGAAATACTCGCCGCGCGAGCAATTGATCGGTCGATTCGACCTCTTTTTCGCTCCGACTATCGGCAGGACACACAAGTAATTTGCACTGTGTTGTCATACGACCCTGAACATGACCCTGTGATTGTCGCTCTCAATGGAGTGTCAGCGTGTTTACACGCGAGGAGCGCTGACTTTGGTTGGGACGAACACGGGCCCGTGGCGGCCGTCAGAGTTGGCCTCCGTTCCTCTGGCGAGTTTGTAGCCAATCCTCCACTCGCAATCCAACGCCAACTTGACATGAATGCACTCGTGGTCATGCGGGACAATGGGAGAGTTGTAATGCTCGAAGGAGCAAGTCGACAAATTCCTGAAAGCAAGTTTGTTGAAGGTATCGAATTTGCTCAGGAACGACTTCATACGTCACTCGCACTGCAGCATGAACTAAAGAAAGCGGTTGGTGTTGATGACGCTAACGTTGCCGCTCAGAGCGCAGCTCCTCGGCGTTGGTCATTCAGCAAAACCGATCAAGAAACCGACACGTCTTCTGAAGGTGACAATACCTCCGATCTTGACGTGATTTTGGGGGATGTCCACGAACAGATTTATTCCAATGCGGTTGCAATGTGTCGTGTTGCAAACCGGACTAAGAAGCAGCGGGCAGTCGCACAAACCGACTTTTGGGCGAACTCTCACTCTTTAGTCGCGACAGCACTCGCAGACGCCGGAGTTGAAGCGCCAGCTGGTGACGGGTCACCAGCCGACAAAATTCACTCCATTCTTAAGAAGGCAATTCGTGACGTGGCCAAGGGTCTGCATGGAACGCCCGTTCGCCCTGATGGGCGTGCCTTAGACGAGGTTCGACCGCTTGAATCGGAGCTTGGGATTCTGCCATCGGCTCACGGCTCGGCACTTTTCGGTATGTCAGTACACAATTTTACCAATTGATGTTCTCGCTCCGTCTCACAATTTTCTTTTGACCGTTTTAGGAAGAGGCGACACGCAGGTGATTTGCTCGGCGACGCTGGGTCCTGTTGATGATTTGCAACAAGCAGAGAAGGACAGCTTGCTCGGCGTCACGGCTGAGCCACAGGCCGCCATGCTCCACTACGAGTTCCTACCGTACTCCACAAATTCAACG
>ENA-OWNT01004715-OWNT01004715.1-seawater-metagenome-genome-assembly--contig:-NODE-4715-length-11722-cov-3.927866_pt1 | contig 11722 bp, 10 predicted proteins | sample MGYA00238136_ERZ651165 | MGnify/ENA primary metagenome ERZ651165 (study PRJEB26861, sample SAMN08777766) | seawater metagenome | isolation source: coastal seawater | place: USA: Florida | collected... | reverse complement strand
CAGCGATGACTCGGACTCCATGACCTCCACGTCCGTCACAGCCACGTTCATTCTAAAGCTGGCCTTGGCAACAGCTTTCCTTGCTGGCGTGTGGGTGGCTTCCGCCTTTGGGGTGTTGCCAACGTGGGACACGGTTTGGCCCATCCTTGCTTGTTGGGTCCCGGTGGAGGTTCTGTGGGCCATTTATTTCAGGGTACGTCCGTGCAAGCACTCCGCCCACCCACCCAAGCACTGTCCCTGCATGTTTCTTGTTCTGACCGACTCTGCATTCACTTTCTTTCGTGCCAAACATTGTTTTGACGTCTTGCAGGTGTTTGTGGTGCCCTCGCTGGCAAGATTTCGCCCGGAAGATGCCGGCAAACCGTTGGTCCAGGCGGATGTGGACGCTGTGATCGACAACATTGTATTTCGCATTCGTCGCGACCCTGCCGCTTTCTGGGCGAGCTCGTCCGGTGTGGCGATCGAAGAGTTGCAAACTCGCAAAGTACCCATCGCGACCGCTCGCAGTTTTGTTCGCAGCTTGTTCATGGTGTACCCAGAATTCAGGACAAAGTACGAAAACGACCCACAGCAAAAGGCCATGTTGGATGGCGCCTTGGACCGCCTGGAGGCTGCATCCGGGGGCTTTGATCACGATTACCACGGCGACGCCGATGGTGGAGCAGGTCCGCTTGATGTTGACGATCGGAGACTGCGTCCGTTGCGCAAACTAATGCCGTCGTCTTGCTGTCGTGTGGTTACTGCTTTATGTTCAGATGAATTTGAGGCCTCTAATGGTGGCGACAACTGGGACAGTGGTGGCGGTGATCTCACGTCGCTCAGCCATCCAACCATGCTGCCGGTCCCCAACTTGTTGCGCGGCTGGTACGATGACGAGCACCTGATGGCCATCGTACGATCGCCGCCGCTCCTCGTGATCCTCGGCGCAGGCGTGGGCATCTGGTTCCTCTTTGTGCTCATGTTCGCGTTCGGCTGGCGCCGCGCGTATGTGGACCCAGTCACAAGCCTCGAGTGCTGGGTATGGCACGACGGCAAGCCGCCGGCGACGCATCCGATGCACCCAAAACCACTTGTGTTGATGCCAGGCGCTGGTGCAGGTAACGTAGCGTAACATGACTGCGGTGCTCACTCGCTCAGCGGGACCAATCGATCGCACAGTGCGGAGCTCATGGCCGTATTGTCACATTGTTTCGCAGGCTTCGCTTCCTTTCTGCCACTGGCTGCGCAGGTGCAGTTCGGTGGAGCTGCGGTTGCGAGGGGCCGCGTTGTCCTTTACCGTCTACCGTGGGCTGAATTGTTCCGACTGCGGTACAAGTTCCCGCAATGGTCCGTTTTGATGCGGTCGATGGTAGACAGTTTGCACGCGGCCGGCGTGCACGGGTCCTTTGACATGGTTGCGCACAGTTATGGCACTGTCGTGACGAACCGCTTTCTGCGACATCTGGGCGAAATCCACGCCAGAGCCGCTCAGAAGGATGGCGCCGTGGCGGAGGCTCCTGTAGTTAGGGAGGACGAGCAGAAGGAGCCGACGGTGCGTCCGGGACCTTGCGTGCTGGTGTGCGCGACTCTTGTTCATTTTCTGCCCACTGCCACAGGGAGACGACTGCTCTTACCTCCGCGTTGATTTCCTCGCTCTGTTGGACCCGATTGTGTTGGGTAGTGCCACAACGGGAATCATCGGCCAGATCAATCATGCAGGGTACGTGACGGCGTGCGCCGGCGTTATGGCCACGGAACCTCGATTGACTTTCTGATTGTTTGGTGTGCATGGTTCCGATATAGACCGGATCTCTCTTTCGGATTTTGCTGCAACCGCGCTGGCGTGGCCACGAAGGAAGTGCTGAACTTTGATCCCCAGGCCCTCGGACAGTGCCGTGCAGGCTTGGCCATTTACGTGTCGCAAGACGACACCTTGATCGACATTCCGTTGGCTCGGCATATTTTGCGGAAGCACACGCAGTATGACGGCAGGTGCACGCCTATCGCGGAGACGTACTCGTGCGCAAACGCCAACCCAGTGATGGTGCCACAGCTGGACCCGGCCGCGGCTCCCGCGTGTGGTGTTGAGTTTGTTGTTGACAACACTCCCAAGAGTTTCCACGGACGCTGGCTGGTTGAGATGTGGGGCATGGGTTCGTAATACTTCGCTGCTGTGGCGGCGCGACGACACCCCTCGCTGCACGCCGCTCACGACATCACCCTCTTGTTTTCGGTACTCTTGCACCAACAGGTCATCTATGGGGATCACCGTGTGCGACGCAACTTGTGGATCTGTTGAATCCACGCCTTGGATTGGCCAAGGCTCGCGCGATGACCAAGGTACGCTTGCGCACATGCAATCGTTTGGCACGAGGCTGCGGCCCAGCCTGTGTTCATCCCTGTGCACTTTGCGACTCGCCGTCCATTGACATTGTTGTTATTGTCTTGCGCTCCAGCTGCGTGCGGCCATGCGGCTCAAGACACAGGCGAAACTCCACAAGGCCAAAGCCATGTAAGGACGACACCAACGCATACGCCTTGGCCCTCTGGCACACCGCCGGCGGAAGCTTGACAATACGAGCAGCTCTCAACTTCTTCAACCCGCCCACATCGCACTTTGTGTGATTTTGTGCTTTGGTAGTTTATCCCTGCCTGTGATCACTCGCAGCAGGGACTTTTATTAGTAGTAATTCGTTAGTAGTTATTAGTTCCGTTCCAGGGGTACGCCGAGCATTCACGGCACGGAGTACAGCTCGAGTGCACTGTCCTTCACTCAATACATCAATCGACATATCAATCAATACATTGACGCCTATGGTCCCCCGGCACTGTATGTCATAGCAAGGTATGGCATGGCACACATGGCAATCGAGCTACAATGCAAGCAAGCAAGCAAGCGGCACGTCATCGTTGCACGGTTCGTAGGGTGTAGTCGCAAGGTATCATAGTCGAGCAACGAATGGAAGTGTAGCGCCAACTCACTCGAAGTCACTCACTCTCAGTCACTCACTCACCCACTCTCAGTCACTCACTCACTCTCAGTCACTCATTTCAAAGCTCACGGTCACTCACTCACTCACTCACTCACGCATTCACTCATTCACGCATTCACTCAGTCAAACGAACGAACGAACGACGAACGAACGAACGACGAACGAACGAACGACGAACGAACGAACGACGAACGAACGACGAACGAACGAACGAACGACGAACGAACGAACGAACGAACGACGAACGAACGAACGAACTTTTGGCAATGACAACACGACGACGGACGACGGACGACGGACGACCAAAGAAAAAGACCAAAGACGGACGGCCAAAGATGGAGGACGGAGGACGGAGGACGGACAACGGACGACCAAAGTCCAAAGTCCAAAGACCATAGGCCATAGGCCAAAGTCCAAAGTCCAAAGTCCAACGTTCAACCAACAACCAACGACACGACCACGAACAACGACGACCCACGTTGAAGCCACGCTTCCCGTCTCCGTCTCGGCCTCTTTCTCTTTCTGACCTATCAACGCGTGATCTGCCGTCTCGCTCCCTCCCTCCCTCCCTTCGCCCTCCCCTTCATCCTTTTCCCTGTTGCTTCGTTGCATCGTTGCTTTGTTCGAACGGCGACGCCACAGCAGGAAGACAGCGGCTTGAGTTCATCGCGCTAGGCGACTTGAGGTCGAGCCTTTCGCTCTTACTTGCAAGTGCACTCACCGGGAGCGTGTTTTGTGTGCCTTTTTGTTTTTGCTTTCCTCGCTTCTCGCCCTCCCTTCGCCCTCTCCGCGCTTTGCCCTGCTTGTCCCTTCCCTGCTATTTGTTTGTTTGTTGTGGTGGTTCTGTTCGGTTGACGTGTCGGTGACGCGGTTATTCTGTTGAGCTCTCTGGACAACAATGATCAAGACTGCTTTCGTTGCCGCCACGTTCGCGTTGGCTGCCGTGTCTCAAGGCAGCGCGTCGAGGACATGTGATGCCAACAACCCCGACGCCGTGTGCACCGTGCACAAACCACGACAATACCAACGGTTTGGCGCCGGCGTGGCCGATGAAGAGGGCAACACGGTGGCGTACATCAAGCCGTGCGACCTGAACTGCTGCAAGAAGGAGTGCGACGCCGATCCCAACTGCTTTTCGTTCTCGCACCGCTTGAACTACTGTTACTTGAAAGACCGATGCTTGAAGCCCACAGACAAATGGTCCACGGCCAAGTACACGTCGTATTTCACCTCGGACTGCTCGGACAAGGTGTCGGAAGACAAACCAACCGCCGTGCCCGACATCGGCGCGAAGCGCGACGTCGTCACCGTGCGCGACCCTCGCGTCGGCGGCGCGGCTTCGCGCAAGCACAAGACCTCGGTGGACATTGAGGCTGCGCGTCGCGAGCTCAAGCTCAAACCCAAGGACGCCGCGGACACGTCGACTCCCAAAAAGATCATGGTCGGAAATGTTTGGGAGCAAATGGCCGAAGGCACGCGCTCCCTCAGCGCTGCCATGAGCCTCGCGCAAATCACGGGACGGGAGTTCGTCCTTCCGTACGTTCAAAACACTGACACGACAGACCGCGGCACCTCCATTTTCAAGGGTAACAAGATCGAGCCCTGGGGAGAGAACCCCAAGTTTGGAACCATTTTCGAGCCCGACGAGGTCCGGAAATGCTATCCCGAGGTCACCATCCACGATTCCATGGATGATGTTGAAGTCGGCGACGACGTCATCGGCATCTACTTCGTGTACCCTGGAGACCGCGATCGAGACTTCAAGAACATTGTCCCGGGAGGTTAGTATCCGGCACAGTGCTTTGCGGCACCTGCGTGCGTGGTCTGCTGGTGTAGTGGCACCGCGTCCAGCACGACTCGCTGGCATCGAATTTGTTGCGCCGTCGTCCGTAATTTGGTGCGTCACGCCGCTGACAACTACGTTTTGTTTTCTGTGTGTGGATGCGTTTCGCGTGTCACAGTGCCTAGCGGCATCATCGATTGCTCAGAGCGGGCGTTGGAGACTGGGCTTCATGTCCACCAGCACGATGCGTTCGGGAATGTGCCTCAGATGAAGAAAGTCCTATGCTTGGATAACGATCTCCGCCGGCGCTACACAACCCGAGGACTTTTTGAAGACGTACGACGACGGCATTTATGTGCTTTGATTGCTTTGCGTGCTCTCCCCGATGAACGAGTGCTCACGTAGTTGCTGCGCTACACATAGCTTCTTGGAGGATACAACACGTTGTACCTCATCAATTGGCGTGGAGTTCGCCTTGCGTCGCACCGAGTCCGCTTGCCCGACACCGATGACAAGGATCCGTGGGGTGCGTATTTATTGGTGCCACCAACGCAGCGGCCGTGCTTCGCCTAACAATTTCTGTTCTGAAAACCCACAGGGCCATTCACGGCATCGCGGGAGTGTGTCTTTGGTGGACCGCACGTGTTCAGCTCGGCTTTGAACAAGCATGTCGACGACTTCGTTTCTAATGAGATGGCTGTTGCTACCGGGGGCGACTTTTTGCTGGTCCACCTTCGACTTGAGAAAGTTCAGGCACGTCTCCGCTGTTGTGAGGATGCGTGGCATGCATGTTTGTGGAGTGCAATGCGCTGGAGTGGAGGAAAGGAGAAGGGCCGCGACGGAGCGACCGAATGTTTCTGTCACTGTTGACTTGAGTGAACCCCTGGTGTGCATTTAGGTTGCTCCGGGTATGAAGGATGGCACTCTGATTGGCAGGTTCATTGAATCTGTTCGCAACATTCAAAAGCACATGAGCCTTGAAGCTGGTCTGCCGGAAGGTAGGCAGTGCTCCACCGTTGAGATGCGTGGGCGCTCTAAGTTTAGTCAACACGCGTTGTGACCTGTGTGTGGTGTATTGCCGCTGCGCAGGGCAACTGGTCCCCATCTACCTGGCTTCGGACGCCCTGAAGAGTAGGAGTTTCCGAAATGGACCCAAGGAGCGTTTCCACGGCTTTGCGAAGCAATTTGAAGCGGCACTCGGTGCGCCTTCGTGCAGCAGCTGTGTATTGCAACTTGCACTTTGTCTCCTGTGCTGAGCCTGTGCAACATCGTTGATGATGCAGGAACCCACACGTTCGACTGCGTCGGTCATGGTCACCTCGACAACAGCATCGCATGTGCCGCCATTGAATTGTTGATGATGTACGTTGCTGGCTCCATCGCTGACGGTTATGTGCCGTGCCGCCCCCAAGCCGGCGTGTGTCGTTTACTCTTCTGTCCAACGTGTGGTTTGAAGGTCCCGGTCAAAGCACCTGGTGCAACTCGGAGCTTCCTCGTTCACTCGCTGGGGCACAGAGATGATGGTGAGTCGAACGCTGTTTCACGAGACACCCGTGTTGTGCTGAAATTAAAGTTGTCCGAATTGTTTGCCCGTGCAGAAAACGCCATCCACAACTCGCATGGTCAACAACGGCAAGCAAGGCGTGTGCGTCTATGCAAAGAAGGAAAAGAACATGATTAAGTTCGGCCAGGTCATTACCGTGCCCCCACAAGCACACGTAGCGCACACAAACGCCGCGCGTCATCCTCGTGTCACAATTGTTGCTTATCCTACTTGCTGTGTGTTGACCTCGTAGGTATACTCTGATTTGGTCTACCCCATGACGTTTTGCAAATGAGGGTTGTTACATTAGTTGCTTTGGAGTGGTTTCCCTGATTTCCATTCATGAAACCGGCCCATCTACAATACTCGACTTCCATAAAGTACATTACAGTTGTTCTATCGCTTGCGCGTTGGTTCCCACAGCCGTCGCTGCGACATGAAAGTTGTGGCATTGAGTAGAAGCGGTGTTGTTTTCATCAACAGCTATTTTTAATCATGTGCGCGAGTCTCTTCCATTTGTCAGCCGTGTCCTTGGAGTTCGCGCGCAGCCACCAACTAAGCGTAGCAACCCAGCACACACAAGCACAATGAGCGGACGGACGATCACAATGTTAACACAAGCCCAACGCACACACGGCGACACTCACCTGTACGAATCGATGTTTGTCACTGCAAACTCCACCGCACCTTGCGGTCCATGTCCTTGATGGATGGTGCTGACCGAATGAAGCCAGATGATGGCGCAAACCTGCGTGTGCCACGCGCAAGCAACCGTTGAGCACGCACGTGAGAGAGTGTGGTGATGACGGCGCATTGATCTCAACGTACTTTGTCGGGGCCACGACTGACGACCACATCAGGCACAGACTCGTCCACGGGAAGAGCTCTCAGCGGGGTAGAGTCCGCCTCGTCCTCCGCGGCACCACCATCATCATCATCATCACTACACCCCGTGGCTATTTTGGCTGTCCCGTTCTCGGGGTCGCGGTCTGCCGCTGACGGGATCGTGTAGTCATGATCTGCCCCAACTCCATCGAATGCGTGGCTTTGCGCTCTGCGGAACTCCGTACCCGACAGGAATTTACCCTGGATCGACGGATCCGAACTTCGCAACACGATTTGACCTGCGCAACAGGAATCGTCGGCCAGTCTCAGCCTCGTCGACAATGTCAACGTCAGCAACACACCAAGACGGCTCGAGCATCACACTTACCACCAACGGGCAACCTCACCAACGACGCAGTGAAGGGATATGCTTTTCTTTGTGACGAGAAAATGTTCAGGGATACGAATGACTGCACGCGCAGCTCGTCGTGCAGAACGGTCACAGGGGCAGCGAAGCTTTGTGGGCCGAGCCGGATGATCGAGTTGATCAGGCTCACCCTACGGCACAGAATCATCCTGCCTTTTACACCATGTGCGACTTAAGACGCTGGTGGTCACTGCGACACCCACACTCACCATTGAGAGCATTGTTGTTCGGTTGGGAGATTCACGACCCACACGTCTCCGTTCTGTGTGTCGAACGGGTTGGAGGCCTTCAATACGTGATGACAACAAGAAACAACACAAATAGAGTGTGGCGTCAGCGTTCAGGTCAGTTCACATATGGAAGCAGCGGCAATCGAATCAGACGGTTGCACAACGGACCACATAAAATCCCCAAGAGCGCTTCGTCTTGCCATTGGAATGGTGGCCCGTGGCACTTCGAAAGAACGCTCTGCTCTGGGACGTGAGCTGCAAGTACGAATATCTGCACCGCAGGAACGGAATCAGCGCGTGAGCACCTTGGAGTTGCATGCACACCCCAGTGGGCCAAAACACGCTGGCATGAGAACGTACGAGGAGTAGTCGAAGGCATTTTTAGAAACCAGGCTGCATCCACGCTTGGAAGGATACACGGAAAGGCTCTGAGTTTGGTGGACGCGTATTTTGGAAGTTGCGTTTTTGAAAGTGTTGCTCAATAATGAAGACGACTTCGCCTTCCCTCCCTTCTGACCGGCCTGGTCGCTGGCAGCTGTGGCGTCCTTCGGCGAACGATGCCGAGAGGCTTGCTCCACGAACGCCACTTTCGCCATCGACCCGTTCAGTTGTTGGCATGCTGCGAGCACCTCGTCAACCGTCAGCGACTTGTTCACGCAGTGAGGTGTCACTGCGGGAGCTGACGCTGCCGCGGCTTGAAACGACTCGCCAGCGCGAGTGAAGCCACCGCCAGCGTCGATGTCAAACCCGCGGAATTCGCAGTTGGTCAATGATGGCTCGCCGGGAAAGGCGCTGCGAAAGAAGGCGCCATGCCCCACAACAGCGATCGTTTGCCCTGGTGCGAACTCTCGTCGAAGAAACTCGTGGAAGAGATGAGCACGGAAGTCCACGCGCCAAAACGGCTCCGATGGCGACCACCTGCGAGGCAAGCGGAGAGCAATGCAGCAACGGCAGCAACACGGCAGCAACACAGCAACGGCAGCAGTGCATGAGAATTCCCGAGCAACGGCGGGCGCGCAATGGGGTCATTCATGTGTGCAGCCATGGAAGAGCAGTCTCACCCATCGTGCAGCTTGCGGGTCGGCGCAGAGCACCCCGTGGTCGAGACCGAGTCGTTGTTTTCAGTGGTGAAGGTCGATTCCAGTGACAACTCAGAGCCCAATTCCGCTGGGCCGACGACTTTGTCGAATCCCTCAAGGTGTGGGAACGTTTCCGTGGGGAAATGGGATCGCAACAAACGATACGGGGACCCAGCGTTCCCGACCAGCATCGAAGTGCCATGGAATTCGCGGAGTGCCGGCATGATATGCCAAGGAATCGCCGATCCGTCCTGCATGTGCATCACGCAGCCGCCCGCAACAAAGAAACGGCAAGGACAGGCGGTCAGAGGGCGGGCACACACAGAAAAAAACAGAATTGCACCACTCAAGTGGCACCACGAGCATGCTGCCGCCACACGAGTCCGACGGTTGACGTACCCTGCGCGTGGTCCTGCCGTGCAGCACCAGGGTGGCAGTTTCTAGCGTGCGGGACAACGGCGACACGAGGACGCGGTCAATGTGGACGGCGCGCAGGGCTGCGCCCGCGGTGAGGGCTTCTTCCACACCGAGAGACGTCAGGGACGCGTCTCGACTTGCGAGGCACCCCGTGCTGCTGCCGGTGTTGTGGTACCCTTCGCCGTGCCGTACGAAGATGATGCGCCAACCGTCGGCGGGTGCTGGCGTGGCAAGGCGCGCCAGCTCAGGCAGTGCTGTGGAGGAGGGCTGCGGTGCTCGCGCGTGGTGGCTGCGCGCTTGGACGTCCGTGGTGCCGGAGACGAGCTGTTGCATCACTTTGTGGAACTTCGCGCGCCGGCCGGCCGTCTCGTTCGTGGCAATTTGGAATCCGGCGATGGCGAACTTGGTGACCCCGGAGAAGAGGGATCCGAGGAACGACTTGGAGCCCGACGAGGCGGCGGGCGACCGGGGGGACGCCGCTTGTGCACCGGTGGCGGCCGCGCGCGCCTGGGCGTGTTCGCGAGCGTTGTTTTTGGAGGTGCGGTTGGACTGGTGCATCGAGCGGCCCTCGCCGTGGTCTCTGTCGTCCTTGGGGTATGCGAAGAGTTCCTCGAACTCGAGGTAGAACTCGCGGTTCCACTCTTTCGTGCGCATGACATTCTGGTGGAACTCCCACGCCAGGTCGAACAAGGGGAAGAGCGGCTGGCGGTACTTCTTGAACAGTTGCCGCGTCAGCTCGCACACGTTGGAGCCGTACTTCTCGGACAGGCCGGCGAGCTTGGCGGCACCGACCTGGACGCCGACGGACGCGTACAGCTTGGCCAGCCGCGCCTGCAGGACCACCTTTTGCCGTTCCGGGGGCAGCCTCAAGAAAGCTTCTAGTGTGGGAGCTGCGGCAGCGATGGAGTCTATGTCCTGCGGCGACGTGGCCGTGTCCGCCATGGCCGTGTCAGCAGTGGCCGTGTCCGCAGCCGTGTCCGTGGCCGTTGTAGTGGCAGTGGCGGTGGCGGTGGCCGTTGTAGTGGCGGTGGCGTCGACACCGCCACCGGTGCCGCTGGCTGCGCCTTGCTCAGCCGACATGATCGTTGACCTGCCGAAGTGCGCGGCCCCTGGAGAGCGCCGACTGTCTTGTCGTCGACGCTATGACACGCAGTTGCGCTATGGGGCGGAGGGGACGGGAGACGGACTTATGCTGGGTCGCGCAGTCATGGGCAATATGCAACGGCGGGTTGTCCAGATTGCTAGTCGCTATTTTCCTCGTGGTGGGAATTTCGTTGTTGCAACTGCAAGTTTTGTGTGGTTGGAGCTGCGTGCGTGGAGTCGGGAGTAAGGAGCTGGGCGGCGAGCCTCGCAAAGGTGGGCTCTGGATGCAGGCACGCGGGCGACTTCGTTCGTTCGTGCGTGCGTGCGTGAGCCCCGTGGTGGCTGTTGTGTTGGTGTGGCTGTGTTGTGTTGGTGTGGCTGTTGTGTTGGTGTGGCTGTTGTGTTGGTCTGTGTCTTGTTTGGCTTCCTTAGGAAGAAGACAGAAGAACGTACGTACGTACTTACTTACGTCAGGAGGTCGGTGGGTCCGCCCGGACGTACGTCAGCCAGCCAGGAGCCAGGGTCGCCGTGTCGCCGTGACATTGTCGTCGTCGTCGTCGTGTACGCATGTCGTCGTCGTCGTCGTCGTCGTGTATGTCGTCGCCGTCGTCGTGTTGTCATGATGTATGTACCCGGGTATAAAATAGTTAGTTGGGTCGTCGTGTCGTTGTGTCGTCGTGTTGGTGAGTGATCGTTGAGTGATGATGATGGATGGATGGATGGATGGATGGATGGATGGTGTGTTTGTGTGTTTGTGTGTTTGTTGAGACATTCATGCAACATGCTATACTCCTCACCAATCAATCCATCCATCAATCCACAACCCACAATTCACCATTCATTCACTCCTTCGTTCATTCAGTCATTATGACAGTCTAGAACAGTACAGTACAGTACAGTACTACCAAACATAATCGGAGAACATGGTTGGCTTGGTCGGTCGGTCGGTGGTGAAGACAGAACAGAATGACAGAACAGAATGATGACACAACAGAACAGAATGACAGAACAGAATGACAGAACAGAATGACAGAACAGAACAGAACTGTGTGACACAACAGAACAGAACAGAACAGAACTGTGTGACACAACAGAACAGAACAGAATGACAGAACAGAACAACAGGACAACGGTGTGAATGAATGGAACGAATTTACGAATTTGAATTTGAATGGCACGGAATGGAATGGAATTGAATGGAATGCGGAATGGAATGGAATGGAATGGAATTGAATGGAATAGAATGGAATGGAGAATGGAGAATGGAATGGAGAATGGAGAATGGAATGGAGAATGGAGAATGGAGAATGGAGAATGGAGAATGGAGAATGGAGAATGGAGAATGGAGAATGGAGAATGGAGA
>ENA-OWNT01004714-OWNT01004714.1-seawater-metagenome-genome-assembly--contig:-NODE-4714-length-11724-cov-4.731175_pt1 | contig 11724 bp, 13 predicted proteins | sample MGYA00238136_ERZ651165 | MGnify/ENA primary metagenome ERZ651165 (study PRJEB26861, sample SAMN08777766) | seawater metagenome | isolation source: coastal seawater | place: USA: Florida | collected... | reverse complement strand
ACTTGACTTGACTTGACTTGACTGACTGACTGACTGACTGACTGAGTCACTGACTGACTGACTGACTGACTGACTGACTGACTGACTGAGTCACTGACTGACTGACTGACTGTGTGTGACTGTGTTTGTCGTGCCGTTCGTTCGTTTGTTCCTTCGTTCGTTCCTTTGTTCGTTCCTTTGTTCGTTCCTTTGTTTGTTCCTTCGTTCCTTCGTTTGTTTGTTCCTTCCTTCGTTCCTTCGTTCCTTCGTTCCTTCGTTCCTTCGCTCCTTCGTTCCTTCGTTCGTCTCTTGGTCTGACTGTCTGTCTGTCTCTTGGTCTGTCTCTTGGTCTGTCTCTTGGTCTGTCTGTCCATAATCTCTGTCTGTCTCTCGTCGTTCCTTCGTTCCGTCCACAGTCAGCTTGGTTGCTTGGTCGGTGTTGCGTTGCTGCTGCATTGCTTTGGTTGCTTCGTTCCTTCGTGACCTCGTTGTTCCGTGACTTCGTTCCTCCGTGACTTCGTCAGTTTGCTTGGCTGATTGGTTGGTTGCTTCGTTGCTTTGCTGTAGCATTGCTGTTGCTTTCCTGTAGCTTTGCTGTTGCTTTGCTGTAGCTTTGCTGCTTGGTTGCTTCGCAGATCATTGGATGGTGATGCAAATAGTGGGACTGTGCCGTTCTGTATGGATGGCTCTCTGTCTGTCTGTCTGCTTTTCGCGTTGCTGCTTTTTGTTGCTGTTTTGTTGCTGCTGCGTCCTTGGTCGTCCACGCACTGGGAACGTTGCTTTCATCACTTCGGCCTTCGCTCTCGAGCCAGCAGAGCGTTCACCGGCCACCCGCTGTGCAAGCGGAAGCCCAGTGGGCAGCTTTCCTTGCTTTGATCGGTACAAGTCCACCCGTCAGTGCGAGTGCTCACACCCCAACAGCACACTCGCAGTCACCATGTCAATGAGTCCGCGAGTCCGCCAGGCCGCAGCTCATGCGAGTCGCAGAAAGGGTTGGGCGCAAGACGACAAGCCAGTGGTCCCCGTCCGACGTTCGAGTCTCGGTAAAAAATCCAGCGCCGGTGCAGGCGCCGAGACCAAGAGCGGTGGTGTCGTCACTCAGGCGTCCGCCCGCGTCGCGCGTCGACTGTCTCATGAGCGACGCCGATCGTCTGAGGGCGGCCCGCGATGGGCAATGTCTGCGGCAGCTGCGGCGAAGCAGCGCAAGCCACTGAAACGGCAATTCTACACGGTGCACTTTCGAAAAGCCGACTTTGAAATTGACGTGCGGTATCAAAACTGCAAGTACATGCGCTCTGGCGCTTACGGCCGCGTCTGCTCCGCCATCGACTCCCTGGACGGCCAAAAAGTTGCCATCAAGAAAGTCCCGGAGATGTTCGAGGATTTGGTCGATGCCAAGCGCATCCTCAGAGAAATCAAGCTTCTCCTCCACTTCAAGAACAACGGGGGCCACCAGAACATCGTGATGCTCCGGGACATCATGTGCGGCAGCAGATCGTCGCGATCGTTTGAGGACTGCTACATTGTGTTGGACGCGTACGAGTGAGTAGAGTCTTGCTCCTGAATTCGTTCGCGGCAGCAGTCACCGTCAACGTCCGAGCATGCTGCGGCCGAACACACTTTTCACCCCCTGTGTCTGCATATATGTGCACTCCATGATTTTACCCTTGTAGATGCGATCTCTCCACCATCATTAGTCGAGATCACAAACAGTTGGGCAAGGCTCACATCCAATACCTCACGTGCGTCGCTTGCACGTATATTTCGGGCGCTTACCCGTGTTTGCACTCTGGCGTTCTCACCCTCACGGTTCTGGTCACCGTTTGCATTCCTCCAGATACCAAATCTTAGCTGGCCTAAAGTTTATGCACACTGCGGGCGTGATCCACCGCGATTTGAAGCCGGCCAACTTGCTCGTGAAGTCCAATTGCGATCTGGTGCGTTCTGAAGCGGCTGGCCGTGTCAACTGCACGTCGTCCTCGGGTGTGATTTATTGACTAGGCATGGTGTATGAATAGGTGATTTGCGACTTCGGGCTCTCTCGTGGTGGAGCCAACGACACGGACGTGGCAAAGACTGCATACGTCGTGACTCGATATTACCGGGCGCCTGAACTTTTGTGTCGGTTGAACCGTTACGACGCAGGAGTTGACATTTGGAGCACGGCGTTGATTGTTTGCGAGATGCTCACTGGCGAAGTCGTTCTTCGCGGCAAGAGCACCATCGACCAGCTCCGCAAAACTCTCGAATTTGTACCAGAACCCGGGCAGCAGTACGTTTCGAATGTTGGACTGCTCCCGCCACACACGCGCGCGCGCGCACGAGAAGTGAGAAGAGAGTTGACAACCTGGCCGTGTTCTGCTGATGCTCACAGATTCTTGGACAACATTCCACCTGCGGCCGCTCGTGTGATTAGGGAGCATCCAACGAAAAAACCGAGCCACTTCAAGCGTCTGGTGAGTCACTTCAGTGACCTGTTGTATCGAGTATGTCCCACCTGTGTGACTGTTGCGACGTGTTGGTGCTTTTCATCAGTATCGCAAGAAGTTTTTGCAAAGAGGGGGCAGCAAGTGCATTGACTTCCTTGCGTCAACACTAACATTCGACCCGGTTCGTTGCAGCTCCTTCACCCCATGAACAATTCATTTTGGTTGCTAGTTTGTTCTGGGTCCTTATGCGTGGCGCGTGCTTTTCGTTTGTTGGTCTTTATTAACAGGCGGAACGACTCACAGTACAACAGGCACTGGAGCACCCGTACTTGAAGAAGATTCGCAAAGACCTGGTATGCTGTGCCACACGCGTGGTTTTTTTACCGTGCCTCCCTGCAACGCGTGCGTTGACTGTGTGCGCTGTTGATGGTTTCTCTTAGATTGCGGAGGAAAAGGCATGCCCAACCATCTTTGATGAATCCTTCGAAAAGGATTATCCTCTCGACATCGAAATGCCGAAGCGCATGATTCAAGAACAGGTGCAAACCAACATTTATGCTGATCTGCCCGTGCAGCGGCATAACGTTCTTGGTGTGTCATGTGCTATCTTTGTGTCCCGAATGTTCAAATCCAGCTTTACCAAATCATGGTCGACCTGACGCTGGACGTCGAGGGTGACAATACTGCGCCAGCAGAAGACCCAGCATCAGAGAGGATAGAGAAGTCTGCAACACTCGCAGCGGCTGCCGCATCTGCGGGCAGAGCAGGACGTGAAGGCTCACCCGGCAAGGGAGCCCCGGGCAGCAGTGAAGGCCAAGGCCAACGAGCTTCGCAGTCACCGCCAAAGCCCCGCAAAAACAAAGCGTGAGTTCCTCGCGTCCCAATCATCGCCATTGTCAGTGTGACCGGAAATTGCTGATGCCGTGCATTGTTTTCCGCGTGCTTCCTGCAAAAATATTCACTGCAGGCCACGTCGCAGTTTCGGCGCCTCGATGATTGGCGGTGGATTCCAGCCCGACGCCGGTCCGTTGTCTGGGCAGAGTCAGCCACCCATCACGACTGTGATGATTGTGCGATGTTCACTGTAGGAATGGTGATTCCCGTCGCCGGCACGAACGCTGCCGCTGCAACAGGACCCCCGCCAGCGAAACCAGCCACTACCTCTGATGGTTCTTTCGACTACGATGCCGAGGAACACACCGGTTTGTGCCCCTCACCTCGCATGGAGTTCGGTGACTACCTGTCGGCTCATTGCAATGTTCGAATTGTTCGCTTGATTGTGTGCGCAGGAGCCGCCGTGTGGGAGATGGCGTCGCCTCCACGTGATGTGCAGCTATCACGCAGAGATGTGCACGTGATATGATGGCCAGATCTTGTCGGTGGGCAACAACAACCGACGCATGACGACGATTCAGAAGACGTCTTCGCGGCCAAGGGTGTGGTTGTTGATTGTAATAATTTTTTATACTATAGTTTGCACCTGATGATGCTCTCAAATGTTTTGGTGCGGGGGCACTCTGGTTGCCGTGTTTGTAGCATGCTGCTGCATCCCACGACTCGTATGGTCCACTCTCCGTGGGATCATACATTGTGACTCGAGGTCTCTACTCCGGTGCCTCTCCTGAACGATGGGGATCCGTGCCCGCCGTCGACGACGCTCTGTTGCTCCGCGACATCTACATCGCGTTTGACCTGCCACAGGTAGTACGAGGAGACTCCTCCGAAGAAGTGCCAGCCCCCGTGAAAGATACGGTATGGGTCGGTGGCATCGTCCAGGCCGCGGATGAACGACAGAACCGCCAACACCAGCAGTCCCAACCCAACGGTCAACGTCCTACGACGCCAGCGGACCTTTGCCATCCACGAACTGAAGAGCAGCAGCCGGATCAAGAAAATAGCGGCAGCGGTCAAGATAGGACCGAACGTGAATCGCTCGTCCCAGGGGCCTTTCTCTTGACATATTAGAATCAGCATGAGGAACGTGTACTTGACGCGGTCCGCCACGCGAGGGTCACGGAATCGGGCGAGGTATATGAACCAGCACGAAAACGCCATGATGGACCCGATGTTGTCCAGGCGGTGCCACTGTCCAGCGGTCATCCACACAGAACGTTGGACGGAGTCGCATAAATGGTACATGAACGATGTGAGCGTGGTGAAAAACGCCACGAATGCCTCGAAGTCTCGCCCTTGACGCAACAAGGTGAGTGCTACCGGGACGTAGGCGACGTTGGTGATGGCCGTCACCAGCACGTACATCACCTGCTCATGAAAACTCCGCATGATGCCGCAGCTTCACGGCCTCAACGGCCACCGAAGAAACAACAGGGCAGCACACCCCGACCACACACACACACAGGGGGGAGAACCACGACAAAATTATGCTTTGTACGTGTGTGTTCTTAACTTTACTCGAATTTTATGTGGCGACCGAGCGCGTGGGGAAGTCGCCGACCGTGTTGTTGCCTGCTTTCAACCGAAATCACCACCATCCAACATCGCAGCGCTCATCATCCTTCCTACCCCGCGCACGCAGCTTTCAGGCCCTCAGTGCCGCGCTCTAAACAAGCGTCCACATTACAGTATCCATTCGTGGTTGCATAGATGCGTTCGGGCGACGCCCGGGAGGACGTTCGTCGTCGTTGTCGTCGTCGTCGTCGTCTTTGGCGTCGTCGTTGTCGTCGTCGTCGTTGGCGACTTTTGCAGTTTGTGGCCAACAGTCAGCCAACGAACGAACGAACGAACTGCCGCCGCCGCTGCCGTTACGCAGTACCTTCGCAACCCGTTCCACGCGAACGTTGCGTTGGAAGCCTAACTAAATTCAAGTCGACCAAGTCAGAACTGTCCCACGAACAGCGATTGCTGCTTCAACACGATGTGTGTGTGTTGGTGTGTGAAACAGAGCTCAACTAACTCGTGCACGTGCGCGTTGGTGCAGCGGAGCAGTGGTTGTGTGGAGATGGTGATGTTTGCAGGAGATGCGGATGCAGATGGATGGACCGCGGCGTTGCTTTCAAACCACGTGTGTACCAACACCGTTACCGTTGGTGCCCAGTCAACCACGCACTGGCAGGATGGGTTGAGGCTCCAAGTGACTCCTTCAGACGCCGCTCTTGTTGCGCGCGATCCACAGTGGAACAGAACGTGACGCCGACTGACTGTGTTGAACCGGTAGCCACTCGCGAACCATGCCGTGTTCGAGGACGAGAAATCAGCGATCAATAAAATTAGTCAGGCCAGTAGTGTGTCCGTGCACGGGGCTATCACCAGTCCATGTCACCGTCATCTGCCGGTGCAATAATCACGCCGCCTCCAAACGCTGCAGCAAGGCGCTCCTGCTGTGACTTGGATCGTGTTAGAGGTGGCTGCTGTATCTCGGGCTCGCCATCGTCGTCATCGTCAGCTGCGGCGGCAGATGCACTCTTATCGGTGTCGCTTGGAGTCGCGGTTGTGGTTGAAGCACCCGCATTTTCAGTTGGCTCCGACGACGTGACAGCTGCGCCAAGTGCCTTCGTTGCCGTCGCGGTTAAAGGGCTGCTGACAGCACTACGAGGAGAAGCCGCTGCTGATCCTTCAGTGTCGCGAGGAGTTGGGCCTTCGGGATGAAGATCAATGCGAACATCAGAGTGCTGTAACGTGCATTGATACACTGATGGCGAAAGGCCACACGTACCGGCGACGATGTACTCGTCCAAGCTGCCTGGCGAAAACGGGTCTGGCCCCAGCGACTCCGTGCTGAAATGAGCAGCGCAAAAGGATTAAATGTAAGTTCGAGCTCTGGGCAAAGTCTTGAAACGAAAAGTTCGAGTGTTCGACAACAACCATGTACGCCGGTACACATACCTTATGCAACGATCCAGCATGCGAGGTATCTTTCGCGGCGGGAAGTCGTCGTCGTCAGAATCATCGGAATCGCTTTCGTGCGACTGACCATTGGCAGCTGCCGATATCCCCGCAACTTGTTTCGCCTTCGCAGTCTTCGCTGCCTGGGCTGCTGCGTGCTCCTGCTGCGCGAGGAACTGACGCTGGCGCTCCTATCGCGAAACAAATAAAATTCAGGGTAAGTCGAGGCCAAGCAACACAGTGTCAATGCGAGGAAGTCTTACCGCCAATTCCCAGCCAGCAACACTCTCGTCGGTACCGTCATGCTCGACATGATCGTTCTGCTGCCGTAGCAACTCGACAAATCGTTGTGGTGTCGCCTGCATGCCCTCGGCGCCGATCCACTCCTTCACGGCGGCCTGCAGCTTTGTGCGGCGCGTCCTTATTGTGTTTTGGTGCACACCTCGTTTGAAGAAGGTATGGACGTCTGCCGTTGCATTGCAAGAAATTAGTTTTGGCAACGCCACTCGACCACGTGAACAAAGTGAACAAAGAAAGTACACGAACCCACCTGAGATCGCGAACGTGTGCAGTGGCAACATCCGACTGCGGATCTCCAAGAGCACCGCCGCAACAGTTGCCGCGCGATGCGTGCCTTCTTGGAAGTTGGAAAGTTGAACGAAGCGGACGAGCTCCATTCCTATCTGCCGTGCCAAGGAAGGTAACGGCCTGATGGTTTGGCGTTGCACACCTTGACCGGCGGCACCTTCCTGCACACGGCGAAGCGCACGGTCCAGCAACGTGTCCCAGGACGACTTGCGCAGAGTCTCGACGTCGGCGACGGAAATTTTACCAGCTTCAAGCAGAACAGCTTCGACACTGCGGCGCGCGTTGAGAATGATACGTTTGATGTCCACACTTGTCATGGTGGAAGCTTTGCGCTTTGATTGCTTGGCAGGTTTCTTGGACTTGGACTTCACGACAGCCGCGGCTGCGGCGCTTCCATCTTGTTTCAGCGCGGACGTTGGCGGAGGCGACCGCTGCGGAGCCTCGTCTCCGCGGACCAGCTGCGAACGCACGCAGCCGGCTTGCTCCATTGCATCCTCGAGTTCGAAGTTGAAGATATGCATCGGGGGTTGACAGAGGCGACACGCGATCCATAGGCAGGCCGCAGAGAGAACACCAAGTTTCTGACCCTGTGGTTGCAAAAGTCGCAAGAAAAGCATCCATGCACGTGCAGGACAAGTAGGTTGTGAGTCAATATAGGGAGCGGGGACTGAGATGCAAGTTGAGCCGCAGCAAAGCGCACCAAAAGCTACGTACCCTGGTCTTCTTCATGAGGTATATGACGTCCATGTACCCGAGCGCACATTCGGCGACGGGGTGGCCATTGTAAAATCCGATGGCGCTGGCGGCGGCCCTGAGGGCATTCCGGCGGCGGAGTGCGCTGCTCGGCGCGGAGGCAAACGCGTCAACGTAAGTCACAGTGGATCCGTTGCCATCGAACTGTTCGGTGATGAGTTGATGCTGGCCTTCGCGCCATTGCGTTTGCTCCCACTCCTCGGAGCCGTACTCCGAGGTGGCGGAGGCGGAATGGTCGTAGTAGTCCTGTTCCTCCTCGTCCTCTTCGTCACTGTAATAGCGCGGGGACTTGTGCGCCTGCATGTCGCGATGCGGCGGCACTCGTGAACCACCGCTCGAGGGCAGTGATGCCACTGTGCCGGAAACCAGCAAACGGAGTCGCTTGCTAGGCGGAAGCGATAGTCACTAATGTATTCCTTCAATTCACGGAGGAACAATTTGACAGATTGACGTGCTTGGATAACTGCCCGCAGGCAGCCAACACGACGACATGCTGTTTAGTAATGACTTGATACGACCCTGCAGTGGTCCATATCTGTTGCGACTTTGACGTGCACGTGGCAACGCCGCCGGCGGCGATCATCGCGCCGCCTCCAATCACTGCCGCGGAGGACAGACTGTGCAAGTGGGAGCCGAGACTGATAACAGTATTGCACATCAACGAGATGGGGAAACAGTCGCCCGGGGGACGGACAATCGAAAGACGGTTCGGTTGGTTGCGGGAAAACAGCAATGAGAGCAACGGGGAGTCACGGAGCAGAAGAATTGGTTGCAGAAAAGAGCACAAAATGGATGCCAATTGGCACAAAAAATAACCAAGAGTATGTTTTTCGCGTTTTTCCATTGGTTCTTTCTGTCTTGAACAACCGTCCAAAACTGGCTGGCAGGGACGCATGTACGTACGTGCATCACGAAGATCCATGCCTTGAAGCGAGCCTGTGCATCATCACTCGCTCGCACCTACATTGCATGCGTGTTGCCCGCTGCCCCACCGCCCGGATTCGCTGCACACTTGCGGGTGATGGAGGCCTGGCCAACCGTGTGAAGTGCCCCATCACTCGCACGGGGGCCTGCTGCGTCTCTGTGGCCAGGCAGGTGCTGTGAGGCTTGGTGCTCTGGCAACATGCATTGCAAAATGCCTTGTTGACACATCCACACACATCCTGCAACCGCATTGTCTCCCAACAAGTGTGTGATGCAACGACTGCAGAAGCCGCACACAAGAGGACCGTTCCAACCAGCGGAGTCCTGCTGTCACCTGACTTTTGCACTACACAGCGGCACCAGCCTTGTTGTCGTCGCAGCCGCAGTGACACGAAGCGTGGAAGGTGGGTCCCAAGGTACGTTTTCATGCATCGTCGTCCATCCATCGCATCGAACCATCCATCCATCCATCAGCGACACCACCACCAGGAGTTGGAGTGAGTCACTCACTCACTCACTCACTCACTCACTCAGTCCGTCACCCTCAGTCAGTCAGTCAGTCAATGTTGTCGCCACATGCGTCGCGCGAATACAGGCTACACGCGACAGGGTGCTTGATTACAGGCTATACTCCATAAACCACTTGTTGTAGTATGCAGAGTACAGGCTATGTCATGTACAGGCCCACACAAAGTGTCCAAGTAAGTGTTGGGAGGCCGTCCGTTGAGACCTCGTTTCCGCATTCGGAGGTGTAATCCTGGATGCGGAACGTTTCCTCGCCCCCACAGACGCCAGCTCACCTTTTCCGGGGTTGGGAATCCCGCCTCCTTGAGACGTCGTGATGCTCTTTGCGTCTGCCACGACAGACTTCGCGCGAGGTCGTTGCACGTCATCGCCTTAATTAATGCGCCACGTGAACGCATCGCCCTTGCCGTCTCTACCTCTCCATTGCAGCGGAGGAGGAAGAGACGGACGCTTCGCGGCCATCATCCTCGAGAGATCGATGGCAGTCCATGCACGATGTTCGTGTGGCTGAAAGCCGTAGGACCTGTTGCACTAACCAGGTCCTATGACGGCAAACTGCGTTTCCCTCTCATCCGTAGCGGCCAAGCGTTCTTTCCCATTCACTCCCAATGAATGGCACTGAACGCCGACTTTCCGTCAACTTCACTGGCGGTAGCTGCCTGCCACACTCACTCAATCACTCAATCACTCACTCACACTCAACTGACTGACTGACTGAGTGTGCGCTACTCTTTGGGCTCTGCAGCTCTCACCACGCTGAGCCACTCCTGGCACTCTCACGCACAGCTTCGCTCGCTTCGCTCGCTCGCGTTTGCCTGTTGTCTCACTCAACTCCAGCACCACGCCTGACTGTCGCTTGCTGGCTTGGTTCTCCTGTGTTGTTGCTGACGACTAACTACTAACGCTGTCTGGGCCCCCTTTGCTGCTGCTGTCTTGTGCCTTGCTTACACCCGATTCCAGCGGCACAGTTCTCGGACCTTTCACCTGCTAATGGCTACGGTTTGGCACGTTAGAGTTATTCTAGTCTCCGACTATATTTTTGCCTGTTTCTCGCTTTCTAAGCTTCGTGTTCCTCCAGAAACTCGCTTCCGCTGCATTCGCGCGTCTACGACAGCACCACCTACCTTCTGGTGGACTCGTCGACAGGCTGGTGACTTCACCAGCCGATACCATATTATATCCGTACCTGGGTCTGGGTCTGGGTCTGTTTGAACAACACTCGTACTAGTACTGAGTAAGTCAGTACTAGTACTCGAACTACGGCCTGAGCGCGGGTGAGTGACGGTGACTGATTACTATGGCCTGAGCGCGGACGAGTGAGACTGAATGATTAATGAGGACTGATTGCCGTCGAGTGAACATGAATGATTAATGAGGACTGATTGCCGTCGAGTGAACCTGAATGATTCATGAGACCTGACTGCGGACGAGTGACCGTGGCTGATTACTATGGCCTGACTGCGGACGAGTGATTCTGAGTGATTCATGAGACCTGACTGCGGACGAGCGAAACGGAGTGAATAATGAGACCTGACTGCGGACGAACGAGAATGATTGATTAATGAGGCGTGGATGCGGACGATTGACGGTGACTGATTACTATGGCCTGAGCGCTGGTGAGTGAGTGTGGCTGACTTCTTCTATGGTATGGCCTGAACGCAGGCGAGTGAGACTGACTGACTGATTACTATGGCCTGAGCGCAGGCGAGTGACTCACTTACTTACTCACTTACTTTCGCCACGCGGAGTGAGTGAGTGAGTGAGTGAGTGAGTGAGTGAGTTAGTCAGCTGACAACTAACTACTGTAACTAACTACCCGGGTAAGTACTGTAACTGATGATTGATGACTGGGTAAGTAAATGATTTTGATGACTGATGACTGGTCAATGACTGACGACTGATGACTGGTTGTTGACTGGTTGGTTGTTGACTGGTTGTTGACTGGTTGTTGACTGGTTGTTGACTGGTTGTTGACTGGTTACCGTAATAATACTTTTGCTGTGACAGCGCAATGAGTGAGGGTGTCAGTCATCAGATTCATTGAAGAACACTTACACTGCATGCCGATTATCATGTGGCATGTAGAGAGTAACCACATGTACAGTACGGAATATATATTCATCATATTGGCGTAACACCACATAGAAAACTTTAATTATAAACTTTCCCTGACTCTATTTTTAATTTTAAAATGTGGATTTTTGTCATTGGTATTTCAACAAAAATGACTGATGATGACAGGTGACTGATGATGACTGGTCAATTACTTACTTACTGATGACAGATGACTGGTTAGCGACTGATGACTGGTTAATTTATTTATAAAAATGACTGATGACTAATGACTGATGACTGGTCAATGACTGACTGATGACTGACTGACTGATGACCAATGACTAACTAATGACTGATGACCAATGACTGACTAATGACTGATGACTGATGACTGTTGGGGTGGTCAGTCAGTCGTTGCTTCGTTGTTGCTTCGAAGTTGCTTCCAAGCGTCACAGAGGTATCTATCTACTCGAGTACTGTACGATACCCCTTGTTGCTTCGTTGTTGCTTCGTTGCTTGCACTCAGTACAGTACTTGTTGCTTCAACGTTGCCAGCATTAGCATGATTTGTGTGAATTAATGGGAACATGTCGAGTTTGGTCCCACTTGGTTGTGCGAGATTTTGCTG
>ENA-OWNT01004713-OWNT01004713.1-seawater-metagenome-genome-assembly--contig:-NODE-4713-length-11726-cov-329.140355_pt1 | contig 11726 bp, 5 predicted proteins | sample MGYA00238136_ERZ651165 | MGnify/ENA primary metagenome ERZ651165 (study PRJEB26861, sample SAMN08777766) | seawater metagenome | isolation source: coastal seawater | place: USA: Florida | collected... | reverse complement strand
TTTTATATTTATTATTATTCTTTTTCTTTTTATATTTATTATTATTCTTTTTCTTTTTATATTTATTATTATTCTTTTTCTTTTTATATTTATTATTATTCTTTAATTTATTATTATTATTCTTTAATTTATTATTATTATTATTCTTTAATTTATTATTATTCTTTTTCTTTTTATATTTGTTATTCTTTAATTTATTATTATTATTTTTCTTCTTCCAAACTCTGATAACATAAATCATTTTCAGAATTTTCGGATACCTCATAACTACTATTATCTTCTTCATTATAAGTGGATTCACTATATATAGAACTTTTATCATCATCACTTTATGTATAAAAATTATCATTATTTTATTCTATGGATGATAATTATTTTTTATCATCTTTGGAATTTATTGTTGTAATATCTTCGTATTCCGATGAATTTTCCTCTTCAGTAATAGAATCTTAAATATTTTATTCAGTATTATCTTCTTTCAAAATATTATTATATAACGATTATTTATCTGATTCTGATATGCAATTTTTCAAAAGAGTATTCATATATATTATATTTTTTTCAAAAAACTTTTTTTTAAATTTAAAATTACATTAAAAAAAAGTTTTAGAATAATATATATGAATATAAATTATATAAAAAATATGAATAATTAATAATTATTTTATTTTTATTCTATCATAAATGTGATTGTAATTTCATTAGGAGGTAAAATTTTTAATTATTATCAATTATTCAATAATTAATGAAAAAAATTTTTTATTTTTTCTGCCTATTATTGCGGCCTTAATATATATTAAGGTAAATTTTATCCTGTAAGAAATTATAAACATTCATTTGTAAAATTATTACAATTATTATTAAGAAGTTTATAATTTTCAGCACAATATTTCTAATTTATCTATACAGAATTAATATATTCTTCAAAAAGTTATTAAGATATTTCTGTATCGAATTTTATTTCATTAATATGTTTTCCATATCCTGAATGACCAACTTTTGATTATTATATTCCTGATCCAAAGTAATATTCGGTCTCGTTGTATTATATACTAGTATGATATAAAAAATTTACCTAATTTCCAGATAATTATTATGTCAAAGATGGAATAAGTCCTTGTGATAGATCATATATTAATATTTTAATTTAATATTTTTATTACATTATATAAATATTTCTTGAATTTAAAAATATTTTTTTTTGTTTTTAAAAGTTTGATATTATATAATGGATGCAAGATAAAGATCTTTATTATAAAATTTTATACAAAAAGCAGTTGAGGTTCATGGAGATAAATATAATTATGATAATGTCGAATATAGAGACACAAGAACAAAAATAAGAATTATGTGCACAATATGTGAAAATGAATTATATCAAACTCCTCGAGTTCATTTAGATAATAAATTTACTGATTGTTGTAAAAATAAAATAATTGTTACAAATATAGAAACTTTTATTTAAAAATCATAATAAGTTCATGGAATAGAACATTATGATTATAGTGAAAGTATATATGAAGGTTCGTTAAATAATATTAAAATATTTTGCAATATATGTTAAGAATATTTTTATCAATAAGCTAGTATTCATCATAAGGGAGCCAATCATTCAAAATGTCTTGGAATAAATAGATTATAATAATATATCAAATAATCGAAGGAAATTCACGGAGAAGATAAATATAATTATAATCATGTGATACTTAAAAATAGAACAGATAAAGTAAAAATATTTTGTAACTAATGTAATTAATTTTTTTATCAAAGTTTTGATATGCATATAGGAAGAAAACATGGATGTAATAATGAATAATGTGCTAGAAATGTAAAAATGACTAGAGAAATATTCTTACAGAAAGCTTAAAAATTATATGGAGATAAATATTAATATCCAGATAGTGGATCAACTTTTGGAAGAAAAGTAGAGATAGATATTATATGCAAAGTTTGCAAAACTTAATTTAAAAAACGTGTTGAATAATTCCTAAGAGGCTATGGCTGTAATATATGTCAAAAATTTTAAGAAGAATATAAGGAAGAATTTAAAGAAGAAGATTATATACGAATAGAAAGAAAAAATATAATAGTAAAAGAATAAGAATAATTCAAAATGATAGATAAAATAGAATATATTAAAAGAAATGAAATAGAGTAATTAATAAAAGAAGTAGAAACTGATAAAGATAAAATAGAAGATTTTATCTAAAGATTTAATAATAATTTTATAGACAATAATACATATCTGACATCTTGGGAAATAGCAGATTATATAAAAAATGAAGATTAGACGCTATAATAAAGTCATACAAATTTAATTAAACATTTATTTAAAAGATTAGATTTTGAAGAAAATATCGATTATGAACTGATTGTGAAAAGATATTAAAAAACGAAAAACTAAGGTCCAAATTTGGACCATAGCTTTTTTAAAAAATTATTATAAAATTATGGTAATGAATAGAATACATATGTGGTAAAATTTACAGCATTTTAAGAAATTTTAACATAACGTGATAAAAAAACAAGAAGATTCTTTATTACATGTTAAAATATAATGATAAAATTATTATAGAATCAATCAAAAAATTTCAAATAATAATTACAAAATTAATAAAGCAGAATAATAAAATAAAATTTAGATATATAATGTCTCGATAATAGAATTAATAATTTTTAAAGAAAATTAATAAAAGAAAGCGATTTCGAAACTAAGAATAATACGAAATAATAAAATAATATAGGATAAAAATATAGATCAAAATCATAATAAAATAAAAATAATTAATATGTATATGCGATATTAGAAAATAAAGAACATGTTAAAAATAATAAAATAAAAGTATAGAATGAATAAGAATTTGAAGATTAAATAAAGATATAAAATTAAATTCTTAGATATATTGGACGTTCTGATAATACAAAAGATAATTATAAAAGAATGTTAAATCATGAAAAAGATTTAAAAACATCCTATTTCGATGATAATTTAGATTATTCATGGATAGATAGAAATAATAAAGATTTTAATATAAATTTTATATTTATTTATTATGATACATAATTTTCAAAAGTATAAGAATCTGATTTAATTATTAAACATAGTAATAATAATTTATTTAATATTACTCATAATAGAGTTAGAAGTAATAGCAAGAAAAAATAAAATTGAAAAAATATTATTCTAATTCCCAAATCAATTTATATATAAGATGCAGTAATAAAAAACATTTTAACCATTATTTGAACTTTTTTTTAAAGGTAAGAAGACAAAAGAATTTTAACCTTATTTATTTAATTCTTATTAAGATTATATCAAAAAAATTAGTAATTTAATAGAAAATCCTAATAATAATATAATAGCATAATAAAAATTTGATGACAAAATAGTGATAATTAAATTAGCATTTAAAAAACTTTAATTTTAATAATATCCTATGCATAATAATGTAGTAATGAGTCCTTAATAAGCGTCATTATACGAATGGACATATTAATCTTCATTTATTTTTAATTCTGTAGATGTTATTTAAGAAGAAATATTTTTAAATGACTTTAAACGTAATACATAATAAGTATTATGGACTATTGAAGAACAAAAATTTAATAAATTTTTTTCTGTTCCTGTGATGGTTGGATCTGAATATTGTGCAAGTAAATATTATGATGATATTATTTCTGATGATAATCTTGCTGGTTATTTTATTGTGAATGGAAAATAAAAAATAATAGTACCGTTTGAAAGAACTAATACAAACGAAGTTATAATATTTTATAATTAAGATGAAATATTAACAGCTTCAGTTAATAGCAAATCATTTATAGATTAATTTACAAATATAAATAACATATTAGTTTATATTAAAGAAGGCTAATAAGCATTAAAATAATAAAATTAATATTAGGATATTTGTATAAAAACACCATAATTTTAAATAATGGAAACAAAACAAAATAAATAAATATCTGTTTTTGTTTTGTTTTATGCATTAGGATATACGAATGATAAAGAAATTGTTGATATGTGTTCCATGAATAATCCAGAAATAAAAAATTTTGTATAAACTTGTCTATAAAATTTTAAATAATTTTATAGAGATAATTTATTATTAGGAAAATAAAGTGATAAACCAGAAATTTTATAGTAATAAAATTTATAAGATTTAGCCTTAGCATTTTTTGATAAAATAAAATTAGAAAAAATTAAATAAAAAAATACAAAATAAATCATTATAGATAATATTTTATAACATACATCTATATCTAAAAGTGAAATTGATAATTTTTAATATAAAGCATAATATTTAGGTTTTATAGTTTATAGTTTAGTTAATACATATATCAACAAATTGGAAGTATAAAATAGAGATTCATACCTATTTAAACGTATAACTACAGTGGGATAGTTATTATTTTAGTTGACAGAAGAAATTTATAAAGATTAATTAAAAAAAATTAAGAAAAATTTATAATAGTTAAAATTAGATAAAGAAAATTTGTAAAATAACAAACAGACCATCTACGAGTTTATTTATCACAATGATATTGGTTTAAAAATCCAGAAAGGTATCCAAACTGGACGGTGGAGTACACGCATAGAAGGCGTTTCACAGCAACTTAAGGGGGGGAGTCTTTTTGCAGGCTATTTAAGCAATAGAAAAATTTCAAACAACCCAACATATGGCCAATAACGAACAACAAAAATAAATTAAAGACATGTTGATGCAAATACTTTATGTTATATTGCTAATGAGGAAAGTACTGAGGGAGCTAATATTGGAGCAGTTTTTAGTTTTGCAATAACATGTGATGTGTCGGGAGACAACAATTAGTTGATACCAGATATATTATAATTATTTTCAGAATATCATGAAGAATTATAATTATAAAATTATTAATAAGCTAATAGTCATGAAACTAAAGTTTTTATATAAGGTCTGTTAAGATTTGTGACCACAAGTCCAAAATAATTTATTTAATATTTTAAAAGTATGAGAAACAAAAATTTAATTCCTAGAGATATATCATATTATATTAATGAATATTAAAATTATATATATATTTATACAGATGAAGGAAGATTTATCAGACCTGTAATATAAGTGGATGATTAAAATAGATCAAAAGTCACATAATAAGATATAAAAGATATTCTTAATGGATAATATAAAACATTCGAAGATTTTGTATTTAATAATCCTGGAAAAATACATTTTTTAGAATTAAAAGAAAGTACAAATTGTCTTATTGCTGAGAATGAAGACTATTTAAAAAAAAATAGAAGAATTAAAGAATAATTATATACAACATAAGTGCAAGGTTCTGGTAAGAAAAAATATTTTTTAAAATTAAAAAATAATAACAAAAATCATGAGGACGAATAATAATAATTATAAGGAGATGAAAATATATTTAATAATTGTTATAGTTAATATGATTATGTTGATATGCATCCAGCTGTAATGTGTGGAGCTATTTCTGGAACAATAGAATTTTTCAGTCATAATCCAGCAAGCAGAAATACATTTTGCGTAGCATAAAAAAAAAGAGCAGTATAACATTAACTTGTTGATTCTAAATATGTATTTAACAAATAAGTTTATGGATTAGTAAATGGAGATCGTTAAATTATAAGAACATTAATATCTGAATATACTAAATTAAGTAAATATCCATCAGGACATCTATTAAGAGTTATGATAACTACAGGTGGAGGATTTGATTAGGAAGATTCAGTAATTTTTCGCTAATAAACTGCAGAAAATCTTTATTTATAAACATATGAATATATTTATGATGCTGATACTACAAGAAAAAGTACTGAGGTAAATTAAAAATTTATGAAAGTACCAGAATAATATAGAAATCCTAAATATAATTATAATAAAATAGATGAATCTGGATAAATTTAACCAGGAACAATAGTATATAAAAATGATATTATAATAGGTAAAGTAGATATTTATGTAAGTACATCTAAACAATAACAGCAATATCATGATTAATCTGTAGTATTTTAAGAAGATGAAGGTATTGTAATTTAAAGTATATAAACTACCACAAAAGATGGAATATAAAAATAAATAATAAAATTAAAAACTTTTATGTATCCATAAATAGGAGATAAATTTGCTTATAATGGTTGTAAATGTACAATATCAGCCATTTTGCCAGATACAAGAATGCCATAATTCTCTGACGGTACATATCCTGATATGATATTTAATATGCATTCATTAGCAACAAGAAGAAATTTATCTATATTATATGCAGGTTTAATTACTTATTATGGTGTACATAAATTAAAAATAATTGATGGAACACCATTTTAATCAGCTACAGATATTTTAAAAGAAACTTAAGATTATTTAGAAAGTCTAGGTTTTGAGAAAAATATGTTAGTAGACAAGATAGATCCATACTTAATGAAATCTACTGGGAAAGTTTTTAAATCTGTGTTTTATTACTAGGCATTGGATTAAAAACCTGCACATAAAATTCATGCAACATCCTACCAAGGAAGTACTAAAAATTTATTGTATAGACATAATGTCTCAGGAAAGAGTAATAAGGGGTCCGTTAAGTTCTTGGGCGATTTGGAGAAGAGTGCGCTGCTCGCTTCAAATTCGTCATACATAGCATAAGAATTGTCATAGCATCATTGCGACGGCTCTTTTTTTCAAATTTGTCTGACCTGTTATTCCTTTGCAGACTCAAGAGATATATAATCTAATACATTTTATTGTGTTAAATGTGAAGGAAAATCAAGAGTATAACGTGTAAGTATGAGTTATGCATTACGATAATTATAACGTATGCTTTATAGTATGGGTATAGATTTAAGATTTCATCCATAAAAAAGCGCCCTTTAGAATTATATAGAAAATTTATAAATATTAAATGAAAAAAAATGATTCAGTTAATACTTTAACTTCTTATTTTAAACTTTTTATTAGATTTACTTCTAAATCTATTATATGTTTAATTAATCAATTCCTTAGAATTGTATTTTTATATTAATTATTTTTCTAGAGTCCTTGAACAATATTTTTATTCTGGTTTATATTATATATAAATAAAATTATCTTTAAATAGCGTTTAATCGTTTTTATTCTATATTTTTATATTATTATCATAATAAAAACTTTTTAAATCTTTTTCATGATTAAATTATCTTGAATCTTATAGATCTGTATTATCAGATCTACCTATATATCTAAGTATATTTGTATTATCACTTAACTATTGTTCAAATTTTTATAAAGTTGTAACTGTTATCTTATTATTTTTAATTTATTCTTTATTTTCTTTTATAGCATATACATATTATTTATCTATATTTTTATTAAAATTTAATAACTATTAAGATTCTGTAATTTATTATTATTAAAATTTATTAATTCTATTATTTAATAGTTTAATTTTTGTTTCAAGATTTTATTTTATATCTTCTGATTAAATTTTAAATAATTATAATAATATTTTTTCACATATTATAAAAAATCTTCTCATTTATCTATCTTTTTACATCAATATCTCTTTAAATGCATCAATTTTAACTAAATAAATATTACAATCATTACTATATTAATTAAATAAAAATTTCAAAAAGCTATTGGAAAATTTTTCCAATAGCTTTTCTTATTTTTGATATCTTTTTATAGCTAAAATATAATCAATATTTTCTTTCAAATCTGTTAAATTAAACAATTTATGTGTTAAATATGTGTGACTTTCTTATATAGTTTAATTATTTTATTTCAAAAATTTTGATATATCCCATGATGTTATATATGAATCATTTATTAATAGATTATTTCCAAAATATTCTATAAAATTTTTTATTTCTTCTTCATTATATTCATCTTTTAACCCCTTTATTAAATCATTCATATCTTTTTTTCTTATATATTCTACTTTGTCAATTATTTTAAATTCATCTTTGTCTTTTATTATAACATTTTTCTTTTCCAATTTTATATAATCATTCCCATCAAAATCATCTTATTTTAGATCTTATTTTTAAATTTCTAAAAACTAATTCATTTCTTTATATTATTTTTATTTAACCTCATTTATTTTTTTACAATATTTACATCCATATTTTATATGACCAGTAAATAATTATTTTATTTAACTTTAACATATATTACATTTTATTTTGATTTTCGTATTAGAATTTATATATTCAAAATCACTATAATCAAATTAATCTCCAAAAATTTCTTTAGATTTTTATATTTATTCTTCATTTGTCTTTTTTTAATTGCCAGCACAATTTCCACATCCTGATTTTAAATGATTATTTGGTGTAGATTCAAAAATAACTTTACAATTATTACATTTAATTTTCATTTTAGTATAAGAATCTTCATAAATACTTTCACTATAATCATATTTACCTATTCCATGAATTTATTCAGCTTTTATTATAAAATCATTTAAATTGCTTTTCTATTTTTAATATTAATTACAAGGACATCCTTATTTTTGAAAATGTTTCCCTGGACTTTGATAAAATATTTAATTACATCTATTACATAATATTTTTACTTTATTTTTTGTTCCATTAATAATAACTTAATCATAATTATATCGTTCAATTCCATGAGCTTTATGAGCTCTGATTAAAAATTCTTCTTTGTTTAATTTATGATTACCAGAACATTTAGGACAATTTGTAGGATTTTTCTTTTTAAGATGATTATTACTTGTTTATTCAAAAAATTCTTCACAAAAATTACAATAAATTTTTATAGGATAATTATTTCCTTGATAAATAGATTAACTATAATCATATTTATCTCCATGTATTTCTTTAGCACGTTATTTAAAATCATCTATATTAAGAATTCTATCTTTATTATAACATATTTTACAATTAATAGATTTTTTAAATTATTTATACGTAGTTATAAATTCTTAATTTGTTTATTTGCATATAATAGTTATAGAGTCATTTTATAATTTATAAATCATTTTACTATAATCATAATGATTGTTTTTATGTATTTATTATAATTCAGATATTTTTTATATAGTTTTTTCATCCATTATATAATATTATTATTTACTTAAATAGTTTTAATCATTATTTATTTTTAGAATTTGATCGTGAACGTGTTTTATTATAAATATCATTGATAAGATTTTTACTTTAATATTTTTATATTAATTCTTTTTCTAATATTTTACTATCGGGACATTTATATTATACATAGATAAAATTAGATCTAAAATTTTATTTATTCATCCATGTATTATCATAATTTTCATTAGATATTAAATTATAATAAAAACTTTTCAAATCTTTATCATGATCAAATTATCTTTGATTTGACAGATCTCGATTATCAGATCTTCCTATATATCTAAGTATATTTATATTATCATTTAACTATTCTTTAAATTCTTCTTATGTTTTTATTTCTATTTTATTATTTTTAATTTATTCTTTATTTTCTTTTATAGCATACACGTATTATTCACTATTTGATTTAGAAATTTTTGTAAGAAATTATTAAGATTATTCTATTTAATTCTATCTGAACTTATTTAGTCTATTATTTAATACTTGTATATTTTAGTTCATTTCTTATTTTATATTTTCAGATTAAATTTTAAATAATTTCATAATTATATTTTAACATATTATAAAGAATCTTCTAGTATTTCCATCTTTCATCATTGCTAATTCTTAAAAACCTTATAAAGAAAATAATCTAGGTATATATTTATTTCCAATTTTCTATTCGGTGAATTCACCGAATAGAGATTTATATTTTTCTTTACTAATTTCCACTATTTAATTTTAATCAAAATCTTTATATTATTTAATATTTCTAAACATAGTATCTCTATCGATATTTAAAAATTTAGCAACTTCTTCACTATCTATCCACGTATTATTTTATATAAAATAATTATAGAATTTTTCTATAAAATTTTTTATTTCTTCTTCATTATATTCATCTTTCATATTTTCTATTAAATCATTTATATCTTTTTTTCTTATATATTCAACCTTATTAGTTAATTTAAAATCATTTTATTCTTCTGATCTTATGATCAGATTCTTCATTTCTAATTTTATATAATCATCACTATTAATTTCATTTTATTTTTACTCATTTTCTTATTCTTATAAAAACTATCTAATCTATTTTATATTATCTATATTATATTTTTTAAACTTCCAACACCATGAACATCCATAATCCATATGATTTTTAGGTAAAATCTCTGATACCTGATAACAATCATTACATTTAATTTTTATTTTTTCTTTTAATCCATAATATACAGTATTATTATAATTAAATTTATTATTCCATTTCTGTTTACTCTCAGATATAAATTATTCATTGGATTTTTTATAATTTCCAACACATTGTTAACATCCTTTTCCTTATGTATGTGAGTTTGCTATTTAATAAAATTCATGACCTTGATTACATTTAATTTTTATTTTTGTATGAGAATCTATATAATCACTATCTGTATAATCATATTTATTTCCATGTTTTTATTATGCAATTTATATAAATTATTATTTTGTCCAATTTTTCTTTTTATTGCATTGAAAACATCCAGCGCCTTCTTTATGTTTTGATGCTACCTATTTAAATTTTATAAAACATCTACAACATTAAATATTTATATATTCTTTTGCGTTAATATATACTGTTTCATCATAATTATATAAAGACCCATGAACTAAACGACATTATTAAATAAATTCTTCCTGAGTAAATTTTCTATTTCCAGCACATTTTTTATGATTTTATCCCTTAAGAAAATTAGAAACATAAATATTAAAATATTCTTAACATTATATGCAATATATTTTTACTTTTGTATTAATATTTTTATATATCATTTTATCGTATTTATATCTATCCCCATGAATCTATTAAAATCTTTCTATATATTCTTATGTTTTATTTCTATAATTACATAAATTACATTGAGATCCATTAGAAAATATTTCTGCATTGATTAAAAAATATTATTAACAATTTGTGCAATATATTTCTACGTTTGATTTAAAATTTTTATATATTAATTTATCATATTTATATTTATCTCTATGAATCATAAGACATTTTTATAAATATTATTCCTATGTTAATTTTTTATTTTTAGATTCTAGAGGACATATTTTTGCAACTTTATGCACTCTAGCTAATTATTAAAATTCTTTTTTACAATCATTACAATATATAGTCACGTAGTTATTTGTTCCATTATAAATACTATTAGTATAATCATATTTATTTCCATTTTTTTATCTCATATAATCAAAATATTTTTCACTTTAACTTTATTTAATATTCATTATATATTTATATTGTTGTTTTAAATAAAAAAAATATCATAATTATTATAAATATTGCTTTATATCATTTATAGTAGATAATATAATGATACTTAATATATTAAAATCATCATCTTGTTTGATCAAACATAAAAAAGGTAAAAAAAATATAAAATATTTTAAAATCATACTCATAAATATAATAAAAAATAATAATTTAATATTAGATATAATAAAGTTTTACATTATATAATATTTGTTAATATTTGGAAATAAAATTATTGTAAATTTTAAATAAAATAAACTTCTGGTTGGAATTAAATCAGACTTAAAAAATACTAATTTTATTGAGTTTAATAGCAGTTACAAAATAAACCTAATAAAAACTAAATCAGACTTAAAAAATACT
>ENA-OWNT01004712-OWNT01004712.1-seawater-metagenome-genome-assembly--contig:-NODE-4712-length-11736-cov-4.233639_pt1 | contig 11736 bp, 8 predicted proteins | sample MGYA00238136_ERZ651165 | MGnify/ENA primary metagenome ERZ651165 (study PRJEB26861, sample SAMN08777766) | seawater metagenome | isolation source: coastal seawater | place: USA: Florida | collected... | reverse complement strand
GTTGTGTCTGGCGACGTGCATGCTAATTCTGTTGTACTTGGTGGCCCTGCTGAAGTCTATGACAGCAGAACTAATGAGGGAATGTACGGCTCCAAAGTTGAAAATGGGAATGTATCTGCAGAGTCTAACGTTACATTGGTTAAAAGTGAGATAAGCGGAACCGTTACAATGAATTCTGGCGGTACGCTTACTACTGATGGTGAATCTACTATTGGCGCTGAAGTGCGTGGCGAAGTAAAAAAAGCTACTGTCGATAATATTCAGTTTTCAGCACTTGAAGAAGAAGTACGTCAACTCTCTAACGACTTCCGTGATAGCGATATTAACGGAACGACTTTAGTCGAAAGTTCCAACAAGTGCTTTGATACAGACGATAACGTAGTAGATACGCAAAGCCAAACCTGTGCAGAGCAAGGTGGTACGGAGCGCGAGAAGGTTCACACGATCACCTTCAAGGGCGAAAACGATATCAACGTATTCGACATTGACGCATCTACGCTTAGCGTTGCCGACAAAAGCATATGGTACGATTTTACATCAACTAGCTATAACATCATAAATGTTAGAGGTGAGGTAGTTGAACTATTTAACACCGGATTTTTCAACGAAGCGTATAAGAACTTCTCGAATACAAACTACTTCACAGAAACAGGTCAGTACGCTGACAATGCGCCTGCAAGTAGTGATACACCCGAGAGACGTCATGATGGTAAGTTTACGAACAACATACTGTTTAACTTTGTAGATGCAACCGACATCACGTTCCATTCAGTGGGTATTAAAGGTAGCGTATTAGCACCATACGCTAATGTAAGCTTTTACAACGGCCAAGTAGATGGAAATTTAATTGCAAAGAACCTGTCGTCTCCTGATGGGGAATACACGGGCCAAATAAACAATTATCGCTTTGGTGCTATTGATGTAAGCGAACCAGCCTCATGGGCGCTTTTGTTTGGCGCAGGGTTCTTGATAATGGCACGTCGTAAAAAGGTATAAAAAATTGCTATTTAAACCACCTGCTTTGGTAGATGGTTTAAATTAGAAAAAGCGGGCTATTGCCCGCTTTTTTATAATGCATACCCACTTAATCGGGGTGAAGAAAGAATTAATTCATCGCTTGTTACACCCGCGCCTTTTCCAGCTCGCCAGCGAATTTGGATTCCTGCCTCAAAGTCCTCAAATTCAACAGCAAAAGACTTGCCTACATAACCTGCAACTATCCAGTTATCGCTCAGCCTGTATTGACCTTCGGCCATAATATTACCGCTTAGCCCTGTGTTGTTATCTTCACCTAACGTAGTGACAAGGTCTTCTTCGTTTAACGCAAAATCATTAAATGGAAAACGTAAATCGTCGTCTTGTTCAACACGCGATACCGCAAGCGTAGTGCGAAGCCTAACTTGCCACTGCTGCGCTTCAAGGGTTAATAACTCGGAGTAAGCACCGACACTTATGAAAGTACTTGGACTGAAATACCCACCGTTGCCGTAAGTAAACCCACTTAAGTTTTTGTCATACCCGTTGTAGCTTATAAATGGCCCAATGCGCCAATAATCGAGTTTTGGTGACAACTGTGACGCTATGTCATAGCTCACGTCCATTCTTAGCGACAGGGCATTATTGTCAATCACCCTTTCACCCGTTAATCGACTTACTTGTGCCGTACCTGCTACCGACCACTTAGGCGCTACAGAATGTGCTGCAAGCACTCGAACACCATCTTCAAGAACATAGCCCCAGGCCTCAGCGTGCTGATTGTTAAGCGTACCTGTGTTGCTAAGTAAACTGTCTTGCTTCGGCATTCGAAACACAGTAGCTGCAAGCGTCGTTTTATCAAGGAAAGTCGTCAACGACACTTGACCAGTTAATGACGCTTCTACGGGCTGATCAAACATGCCGTATTCAAGATTCACATAGACGTTGTAGTCTTCTTTCTGGTAGGTCGCCTCAGCGCGAATACCGGTGTCTTCGAATCCAGTAATACCGTTAAAATTAGGTGCAGACGTGTTGTCTTCAGTGGTCGATGTTTGCTGATCACCAAACCAAGCTCCAACAAACGGTGCACCGCTATAAAACTGTTTATAGTCGAAGGTAACTTGCCATAACCAATCGTTAATCTCACTTCCAATACCAACGTACTGGCTGTGTACATCAAAGCGCCCCAACCCAACCAATCCACTGCGTGAGCGCGTATTTGCACCGTACACTACTTGAAGTGCATCTTTGGTTTGTGTCAACGTTGCTTTGTCGTCATTATTAAGATATGCCAATAAAAACTGCTTTCTAGGCCAAGCAGTTTGGGTAATTTGCTCCTGTTGCACGGCTTTTACTGCTGAAAACCTGGAGGCTAGCAATTGCAACGTATCATCATCATTTTCGTGTAGCTTCACTAGCTCGTTAGCATAAACAGTATTATCAGGTACTTGAGAGAGTGCATACGAAAAGGCTTCAGTGGCCGTATCAACATCGCCAAACTCTTTCGCAGCCCAACCAAGTAGGGCGTGCTCCTCAAGTGTAAGTGCGCGAATTTCCTGTAACTGCTTGCCTGATTTTACGCTTTCTTTAAACGCGCCCTGCGCATAAAAATTAGCTTGTCGTTCGGCGAGCCCGTCTGCACACCGACGAAGAAATACCTCGGTGTTTATACTGCATGCCAGCGCAAACGCTTCTTCATTAAAGTCTTGTGCAGTTAAACTTAAATATTGACCTTCTGGATGCTGCAGCAGCGTAAACAAGTCATGAGCAGCTCCATAGGCCTTTTCGTCATAGTATTCCCACGCTTTTCCCAACAAAATTTCACTTACCACGGCAGAGTCATTGCGTAAGAGCTTTTCTAATAACGCCTGATCATTTTGGGCTAGCGCTTGCTGTACATTAAGTGAGGTAATTGCCCTAAGCCCTTGTTGCGCAGACTCACGCTCTTTTTGAAGCGTCGTGGTATTTAATGCTCTGGTGAATTGCTCCGTACCCAAAGTAAGTAACTTCTTATCTACTGATGTCCATCCAATAAGCAAATGGAAGTCGCTGCGCCCCAGCGTATTCGCTAAATCACCGAGCTGAAGCAATTTGTTTTCAGATGTTTTAAATCGCGCATCGGGCTTTAACTGCGCAAATTGCTCAAGCAGATATTGTGCAGTAGGAAGCGTCGCTTTTTTCTCGACTTGAGACTGTGCCGCCTGATCCCTGCCGCCGCCCTCTGCAGCTGGCTTTAGCCGCCCATTTATTCTATCTAATTCGGTAACAACATCTTTAGGCACACGCCAAGCAGGGTATGCTTCACGTAACCGTGCAAACTCTGCATTTGCAAGCGCCACCTGCTTTTCGTTGATGTGATACCAGAGCCCTGTTAAATCAGGTTGTTGCTCAAGCGTTGGAAGTAAAGGAAGTGCTTTTTCTTGATAGGTCGTTGTAGTTTGCGCCATGCTATATGATGCAATAAGCGGTGTTAAAACTAACGAGGTTAACAGCGACGTTTTTAAAGATTTCACAGGTCAGCGTCCATAACAGCTAACATTGAAAGCATTGTTAGGCTTGCAGAGTAATAATCGGTTTTTCGAGAAAAGGAAGGCCACGCCATATTGGCTTGAGTGGACGATTTACCGTTTGAAATCAAGCTCACAGCTTTCTTTATGGCGTTCATTCCCGGAGTTAGTGCGTACGTTGCCTTCTCGCCTGTTGTTAGGTTGATGGTGGCTGGCGTGGGTGACTGCTCCCACCATTTAAAATAGGGAGAAAGTAATTGCATAGCGTGCTGCTCGTTCTTCATAAATGAAGATGACCATGCAAGGTGTAGCGGTACGCGAACCGCATTAAAGCCGTATTCCGCAGAAAGTACGTTATCTAAAGAGACATTTTCACCTGAAAGCCTTACCCAATCACTAGGCAACTTATGGGCAGTAAATTGGCTGGCTTTAAGTAATGAAACACCGCTGGTATAAAGTGAATACCACAGTTGTTCGTTATCGCTATATTTTGCTATTGCCGTAATTGCCGGAAACACCCAGTATGACAAGTTAAGCTGAATGCTAGTGTCGTCACGAAATCCAAACTCACCGGGTAGCAAAACCGTATGCGTTTTGTTTGAAACAATCAGCTTTTTCTCTACAGACGACACGATTGATAACGCTTCAGTTCGGTATTGACTATCGCCCCATTTTTCAAAGGCGCGCAACAACGCCCAAGCAATGAGCAGCTCACCATCTGACGCATTATTAGGATCATCAATGCAGCGTTTGTCGTTATATTCACATGGACTAAAACGCCAGCCAAACAATTTGTCATCTCGCTGAAGGGTGCGTTGCGTCCATTGCCACAAAGCATCAAATGTTGATTTATCTGATGCCGCAACGGCAAACAGCAAACCATACCCTTGCCCCTCACTATGCGAGACATTGTTGTTACCGCTATCTATTACCCTGCCATTTTCGATGAACAGGGCTTTGTACGCTGCAAAGCGTTTCTCAAAGGCCGTGTTATCTTTTTTAGTGCAAGAGAACACTAAAAATAGAACAAGGAGTAGTAACGCTGTTAAACGCGTATTTACCATGAGTCCTGAACTTGTTGGTTTCTGCGTTTCAATAACAGATAGGTTATTAAAGTAACAATGATAACAAGTGTAATAAACCCTACTAACCAATACCATGGATTATTAGATAGCCATAGGCGTAAGTGAAGCCACTTGTCGTCGGTTTCACCTACTTCAAACTTATCGCTTACCTGCATCACTAATGACGGCGTTAGCGCATTCTTCCAAGCAAAGAAATCGCCACCTAACTGCCCCCAAAGCGACAAGCTTACCAGGTCCAACACGCGTGCTTCTAACAGTTCAGGTGTTTGTGCTGCAACAATAAACAACGTATCGCCGTCTGTGGCTGTAGGGTGAGGGTGAGCTGTCATTACAGCCTGCATGCCTAAATCACTTTCTTGGACAGTATGCCCATCAATGCGCATTTCCTTGAACGATTTGTCTTCCGTTAAATTGCGAATACGATTGTACAAATTATTCTGTAGGCGGTACGACCAACGCTTTGTTGCTTCTATGGCCGTGCTGAATTCAGTTTGCTCTACATTATCCAGTGTATCTGGCGTACCTAAAACAAATGCAGACGACGATTGGCTTATTTCATTGCCAAGAATCACTTCTAAGTTTAGCAACGGCACTTGAGCCACCTGAGCAAGTTTTGCCGACAGTGTAAGAGCACTATCTAAAAATGCCTCAGACGGGATATTTATTGTTGATATTGGCGCACTTTTAAAGCGCACAAACGGATATGCAGTTTCTGACAACAAGGCCAGATTTGGCTGCACTGCAACATGCCCTGCATCTGGAAGCTTGATTGCTGAAGAGTCGTCTATTTGAAATACCAGGTGCGACCCTGGAATATCGTCACACTCCACGCCTGCTAAAGGTGCACGCATGGTGATGTCGAAGTCGATATTGTTAATACCACCTTTGAAGAAACGCGCGGGTATTGTGAGCTGATAATCTCTAAACGATTGTCCATTTATATTGTTTAACGACAGCCCGTGAACCAGTTCACCATTTATGCTTATATTCATTGTAGAGCCTGGGCCATAGCCTGCGCCGTAGGCGAAGTCTAACAGTAACTTCACGCTGGCATTTTCGGGTACGTAGAAATCAGCAGGCAGACGGAAAGGAACACGTTTTTGGAAATCGCCCTCGTTCCTAAACTGTGCCGTAGCCACACCAAAGTCTTGGAATGTGTAGGTATTATCTGGCGTCAGCACTTTGTGCTTCTGAAGCTTACTCGCTTCCATTTCGGTTTGCGAAACAACGGTAAGCTGCGTAATCGGGTTAATAGCATCGTCCATCACTGACAGTGCTTTTGCCGCCTCGTACACTTCATGTTGTGTTGTGCCGCTTACAATTAAACGTTGGCTCGAAGGGGTAATAACACGATTACCTACCATATATGCTGGCGTATTTTGTGTTTTTAGAAATGCGCCATCAATCTCGTTAACAGTGTCATCTGACAATACCGGCGAAAGCTCTTCCTTTGTACCAACTAACACGTGAATTGGCTGCTCTTTCTCCGCCGCCAAATACCACGCGGTTCGTTCGTATCTTGAGACGTTGTTATCTGTCCAGTAATCGCCTTCTAAATCGCTGACCAATGCACCTACATCTGGCAAGACATAAGTATCGGCAAACGTTGAGTGTGTAACGTGAAGTGGCTGATATTGATTTCGCAGCGCAAGTGACTGGGCAACTAATGGTAACGTTTTTTGATAAATAAGATTGTCTGGCTCGAGCGCTGTGTATAGTTGAACCTTGCGCTGACCACCAATGCCGGGGTTAAAGAAGTGGCTAAGAGATTCCAGCATAAATGGCTGGTTGCCCACTTCAGTGTGCATCGTTAGTGTGGAGTTATATACGTTAATTTCACTCCATAACTCTGGCGCATTGCCATCCACACATTGCATAGCATAATGTTGGCTTACGGCAAACGTAAGCGAGTTAAAGCCCTCACGCCATAGTGCGTTGGGAATATTTATCTCTGAAACCAATGACGGTCTGTCTGGGTCGTAGCCTACCTGCCCTATAGTGGCATTATTAAATCGTATATAAAGCTGCGAACGCTTTTTAATAAGCGCTTGAGAACTTGTTACCTCAATGCGAAGTTTCGCCGAGTTTACTCGTGCTGCACCACTAAGCGGAATTGGAATATCAATGGCATCAGCTTTACCTTGTAAGCGAATAACGCCGTCGCCACCATAAAACTCTGTGAGACGATATGTGTCGGATTGTCCAAATGCCGAGCACGACATAATTAGGCTGATGACAAACAAAAGGTAAGTTCTTATCATTGTTTTTCCTTTACCGGTGTAAATAGTAGCCCTAGTTTTCCGGCGAATTTCCTCAGTAACACTGCAACGTGCAAAAATACAGGCTTAAGCCCTACTTTTAACACGTGTTTAGCCCCAAACCAATAAGATATTGCTCTTGTTCTTCTTCGTTGAAACGACATCCAACGCAAGCTATCACATAGGGTAAAAGCAACAATCTCATCTTGCTCTGCGTCATTTCGTGGTGTAAATCGCACGCGCAATATTTGTGATTTTTTGTCAAAATGTAGCGCTTCAACGGAAAGCGCTACATTGCGCTCTAACGCATGACTCCATGCAGAAAGCGTTACGTGTCGAGGCACGTTTGTACCTTCTCCTTTAATTCGCATTCTAGCGCCACCAAGCGATAAATCGACCAAATCCCCAACCCAAGCCTCATCATCAGACGTACGCAATACAACACTGTTAGTAGCTGGTAATCGCGACTGGCTTCGCACTTGCTTGCGCTCGAGAAGCACGCTCATGACAGAAAGGAGCAAAATTAAATTAAATATGTTCCAAAGCATAACCACTACGGTAAGCTCTCGAGTTAATGGCTCAGTGATAAACTTATAAACACCAGAGCCCAACGCAAAAGTAATGAGAAGCGTTAACCAATAAAATACACCTGAGAGCGGTGAAACAAAGGTTTTATCAAGGCTTTCCCCTTTTGGGGTAACCACAAACGACGGAGCCCTCGGTTTTAAAAACACTTTAATCAGCGCATTTAACGTAAAGGCACACTGAAGGATTTCATACAGCTCAGAAACCAAGGGCCATCGAGTTCGCCCAAAGAGCATGGTGGATATCATATAGGTGGCAATAACGTGTGGAATCGTAAATGCCATAATTTCAAGCATAGATGCGTGATAAACCTGCAGGCCAAAAACAAGATAGGCTAACGGCATTAGAAGAAATACTATCCGAGCAAAGGGGAAAAGCCAGAACATTATTGAGCTCATGTAGCCAACCCGTTGATACCACTTGAGACCTTCAGCTTTAAAGGGTTTCTTAAGTAATAAAATTTGTGTCATGCCCTGAGCCCAGCGCATTCTCTGTTGAATAAACGCATCGAAAGTTTCTGGCGCTAAGCCACTTACCATGGGACGGTCAACATAAACCGATTCATAGCCCATCTTATGTAAGTCAAGCGCAGTCTCTGCATCTTCGGTTATGGATTCCCCCGAAATACCGCCTACAAGATCAAGATGGGCACGACGCATTAGAGCGGCCGAGCCACAGAAAAAAGAGCTGCCCCAATAATCCAACCCTTTCTGAATAGTGCCATAGAACATGTCATTTTCTGATGGCATACGGGTGAATGCAGAAAAATAATTACGTTCAACGGGATCTGGATTTGCCATAAAATGTGGCGTTTGTACCAAGAATACTTTTTCATTCTTGAGCATCCACGGTACCGTACGATCGAGAAAATCAGACGTCGGTACGTGGTCAGCGTCTAAAATGACAATTAAATCGCCGTGGGTGTTTTGAATGGCGCTGTTGACATTTCCTGCTTTTGCAAACTCGTTTCTTTCCCTTGTGTGATAGGTTATCTCCAGCCTACGACAAAGTTGCTGTAACGCTTCCCGCCTTTGCCTAGCAGCGGCAGCCGCCGTTGGGTTTGCTGCATTAACTTTCTGATCAGTTCCACCGTCGTCGAGCAAATGGATGAATAACTTTTCTTTTGGGTAGTCGAGCATTTTAGCTGCGCGTATTGTTACCTCAAGAATCTCTGCATCTTCGTTATAGCTTGGGATCATCACATCTACAGTGGGAAGCGTTGAGGGGTCGGTACCTTCAAGTGTTAGCAAAGGTCGGCTTAAAGGAAACGCATTCACAATCGCGCCAAGTAGCGATGTAATACCCGCGTAAATTTCGGCGCCAAACAGCAACCACACTGCAATCATCGACAACACATCTGAATACGTAAGCGTGTAAATACCACGCCATAGCAAATAACGAACGCTTAAGGCTATTGCCAAAACAAGCGCAAAGGTTCGAAATAAGTGCTGATGCTTTTGCATGTGCCTTGCCTCTCGGCTGCACAATGATATGAGGATAAGAACGACAATAGAGGATATGAGCTGCCCAAGAGCGTCCATGGGCGCAAGCAAAAGCAGCCCTAATAATAGCGCTGCTACAAAAAGAACGGCAATGTATTGTGTAGTGTGGTGATGTCTACGGGTTTGTGAATTGTCCAAGTTTGCGATCCATTACGTGTAACTCCGTCACACTTGCATAGCTCGCCCTGTCAATGAGAGTGACTTTACCATCCACCATGTCGACTTCGTGGTTACTCATAAAGAATAATCGCGAAATTGCATCACGTTGCTTCTTGTTACTTTTCGAAGCTAAGAACCACGCGGGATAAGTGGTAAAACCAAACACTGCTAGCGCTATTAATCCATAAAACACAGCCGGAGGCATGGTAGGCGCTACGTACAGGGAAAATAAAAACACAGCTATACTAGCCACTGTGAATATACCAGTAATCTTACGTAAGCGTATAACTTTTATAAGATTATTTTCGGCAGCTCGCAGCATATTCAGACGCTTTTTCCACACCTGCTCTGTTTCGAAAAACGACTTTTCTTCAACCAGATGTGGCTTTACATCATCCGCTGCACTGCGATTTAGTAGCTCGTCACGGGTTGGAGCGACGTTTAAATCAAATAACTGCTGTGTGTTGTCTACTGTTTTCACTGCGCAAACTCTCCTGTACATCATCCGAGAATACTTCGTCTCTTCCTGAGGAAAAATTGCTGAAACCATACTTAATGATTGTTAATTATACGCTTACATACACACCGTGCCATTGAACTTTGGGATAAGCCTTATATCACAAGGCCTGTAGGCGTTCCACCACATTATTTGCATTAAACAAGAAAGGCCATAATTTATCTTTTTTGTATATTTATCGAACGCCCGCCTGCATAAAGTTTACTCAAAATACTGATTAAATTGCTTACGTTAAACACGGTACCGAAAATACTGCCGACAGATATTGCATAAATAAGGCCCAGTGTTTCTGCCACTAAAAACACCTTTCTGATTTTGTCGGTATCGCGAATAACAATTGAGCCAACAGTAAAAATAAGAGAAGAGGCATAAGCAACTAAAATTATCCAATGATGTTGCAACACAAACCATTCATAGGCCAAGAACCCTACATTAGCGCCAATAAACGCGAACAAGATTAGATTGCTTCTATTCTTTATGGCGATGAAGTTACGCAAACTCGCAAGAAAGGTCCCCACGCCTGCCGCCATGGCATCAAGCATAAAAAAGTGTGCACTTAGCGCTGCAAGGGCAAACGCCGAAATTAGCAGATATCTATCAACGTTCGCTTGTCGATAGCCAATAAAATTTAAAATAACGGCCAGCGCACCAAACGCTTCAGCTATAACAATGGTCAATGTATTACTCTCTAGAACTTCAAATAGAAGGGTTTACACAAGGCTTTGTACGCTTCACTGTACTCGCCAGCCTTATTTCGTATAAATAATGTTTCTTGGTATCTGTCTAACGACGACTCATGTGCGTGCTGAAAACGAAATGCGCATAAATACGGAGCGCGCGTATCATCATGGCTAATATCCATTAAGTGAACGGCGCGAAGGTCCCACTCTTCAGCTTGAGCAAGTATTTCTGCTTTATCGGCGTATGGATAAACACAATTTAACCATCCATTACGCGCTAACCATCGCTGACTGTAGCTAAACAGGTCTGCTGGTGTTAACGACCCTATCTGTCTTGCTGTTGCCCGTTGAACACTTTGCTCGTCGTAAGCCTTGGTATCAGCATGAGCAGCTAAAAAGTATGGTGGGTTAGAAACGATAACATCATAATGACCTCCATTGTGTTCCTGCAGAGACTTGCAGAGCACGTTAATTCGATGAGGCCATTTTGAATTTGCTGCATTTTCACTAGCTTGCTGCGCAGCATCATAATCTACCTCAATGGCGTCTATCAGCACACATTCAGGCGTCCGCTGTGCAAGCATTAACGCTAGAATGCCGGTGCCAGTGCCAACATCTAATACAGAATTAGCACCTTCAACGTATGCCCAGCTTCCCAGTATTAAGCTGTCAGTGTTCACTTTCATTGCACATTTATCTTGCCTAATGGCAAATTGTTTACAGCGGAACATAAAAGGGACTAACACTCGCTACGACTGAAATTGGCGCGGCATTTTACACGAATTTACCACTTTTGCAGCGACATCATGTTTCTGGCTACATCAATAGGATGCACTGGGCGATACTTTTTCAACGGTCCTTTCATTAAAGACTGCCAAACAGGTGCTGTTTTTTGCGCGATGTCTTCAAAAAAACGAGATTCGTCGCGCTCACCAAGGAGCAACGAAGGTCTAACCGCTGATGCGTGAGGCAATTGAGGCATTCGCATAATAGCATTTTCTAACTCGCCCTTTACGCGCAAATAAAAGTTGTTACTTTTAGCATCTGCACCTACCGAGGAAATCCAAACAAAGCTATCGGCTCGCTGCGCTCGTGTAAGCTGAGCTGCAACGTGCACATATTCAAAATCGACTCTCCGGAAAGCTTTCTGTGACCCCGCTTTTTTCAGCGTAGTGCCTAAACAACAATACACATGATTTACACTAAAATAGCCTTGGTAGTCTTGCAGATTATTGAAGTCGATAACCACAGGCTTTAAGCGATTGTGTGGATCATAAAACATATTCGCGGGAAGCGGTTTTCTTACTAGACAGGTTACCTCACCGTATCGTCTATCTTGTAAAAGTACATTTACAAGCGTTCGTCCCACCAAACCTGTCGCTCCCAGCACTATTGCGGTTTTCATACTTCACACCTTGTATCATTATATCGTTTCTCTACAATCTAACCTTCGACAGTCAAATATGCA
>ENA-OWNT01004711-OWNT01004711.1-seawater-metagenome-genome-assembly--contig:-NODE-4711-length-11738-cov-3.942887_pt1 | contig 11738 bp, 14 predicted proteins | sample MGYA00238136_ERZ651165 | MGnify/ENA primary metagenome ERZ651165 (study PRJEB26861, sample SAMN08777766) | seawater metagenome | isolation source: coastal seawater | place: USA: Florida | collected... | reverse complement strand
AGTCATCGAACATCGACAGTCGGTCAACTATTTTACTATTTCTGTTCATTGCAATGGCCAACGACAACGACGACGACGACGACGACAACGACGACGACGACGACGACGACGACGACGACGACAACGACGACGAACTGGCTGTCACGGTTTCAAACATCGTCAACAACTTCCACCAACGACGGCGTCGGCTGTCTCACGATGCCATCGGCAGTGAGTGTTGCCAATCGTAGGACGACGATGACGGCGAGACGGCGAAGGGAGGAAGTGGTAGTGGTGGACGAGACTTAGTTACTCACACACTGCTTCGCAAGGCGGTTTGCTGGTGGATATCGCGGATGGTGCGATGGATGGATGGTCGGAGAGAACACTGTGGCTGTGGCTATCTGACAAAGCAGCAACAAGGATGACGACGTCGTGGTGATGGTGGCAGTGGTAGGCCGTGCTTATTCTACTGCCATGTTGAAGTGAGCGACGGTGCGTTGCAATGGCGGAGTTGCTGTGTGGCGGTTGACAGGGCTGAGACGGCGCGAAAAAATATTGCGGAGAATTTGGTGTGACAAACATTGAACTGCCGGCAACCCACACTTTGTGACTGTTGGCCAGGCAATCGAATGCGGACTGATGTTGTCGTCTGCCAGCTAAGCTGAAGTAGCGCAGTTGAAGGAGAGTCATAGTCATGAGGCATAATTACGACGCTCACGGAGTGGACGGGTACTACGAGTCTTACGGCGCCAGCTACAAGAACCCGCACGATGCACCGCTCAGAAAGTCTCTGTCCCAAGCACTTGACAAGTGGTACAAGTCATTTTCGCTGTCGTTTTCAAACACCCTAGACCTCGCGTGTGGCAGTGGCGAGTCCACTTTGGCCATAGAACACTGGTGCAACAAGCGAGGGATCGACGAAAAGGATGTCACGATCGCGGGTGCTGATCCCTACACACACGAGGCGTACAAACAACGGGTCGGTCGCGAAGCGCAACAGTTCTCATTCAGCGACATCCAGGCTGGGCATCTCGAAGGTCGTCGGTACTCCACCGTTATCTCATCGTTTGCTCTACACCTGCTCACTGACAAGTCGCAACTGTGGGCGACAATGCTGCAGCTTTCTTTCGCGACCAACCATTTGATTGTGATGACGCCACACAAGCGTCCCGAATTGGAGGAAAAAATGGGGTTCCAACTTTTGGACGAAGTGCGCGCTGAGAGGATACGGGTTCGATTGTACAAGAGCACCAACTTTCCGCAACACGCGTGGACGCATCCTCATGCACAAGCAACACCCGATAACACCCAGCCCGATGACAACAAGTCCTCAAGCGCCAAGCTGACGCTCCGTCAACGACTACGCATGTTTTGGGAGATCCATGCCCCAGAAAAGATCGCAAACATCGACCGCGTTTTGAAGAACTACGAATCAAATCCCCGGGTTTTGATTGATCGGCTGGAAAAAAAGTACAAAGCCCAGTTTCCAGCCGAAGAAGTGGCACCTTCTTCGGAGAACTCAAGTTCTGAAGCGAGTGCGAAGGCCGACCAAGGGGATTCGCGTGACGGCGGCAATGAAGCTGGCGTCCCACCGCTTCCTGCACCACCGCCACAGTCCAGGGATGGGGTGGCCGCCGCACCACTGAGTCACGTTGATTGCAGTGCAGATGAGAACTGCGAGTCGCAGGACGTCGTTCAGAAGTTGCATGGGATCTTGTTTCCACCGCACACAAGCACTGCTAACGCTCACGAACTCTCAGATGCTGAGCGCCGTGCCAACCAAAGTTTGGCAGTGAAGTCGCTGACTTACGGCGAAATACGCATTGACAGTTTCTATCACTTGCTGTGCAAGAGAGTATTGGGTTGTCACGCGCCCGCAACACCGTGGTACTCGCAATGGAGTGAGCACGGTGCCAAGAGTAGCCCGCGACTGAACTTTATGGATCTTGGTTCTGGGACTGGGGCAGCTGTGTTTGCGGCTGCACTCTGTTTTCCTTTCCACCAATGCAGCGGAATTGAGGTGCGTCTGGGTCGAGAGCACTGCGAAGCGCATTTGTGACTGTGCTCAGATGTTTTCGCTCTCATGATATGTGTTGAGCAGATTCTGCAGTCATTGCACACGCGAGCAGAGACAGCACTCCAAAAGTGGAACAGTGATTCCGACTTCCGAGACCAACTCCCAGCGTGGTCGAAAACCACCAAGATTAGCTTCGAGTGTGGAGACCTGTCGACGGCTGGTCCCGCTCTCGAGTCCGTGCACGTTGGCTTTGCCAACTCGACGTTGTTTGATCCCCAGCTCATGCAAGCACTGGCCCGGGTGGCTGGGAATATGCGTGTGGATTCCTTATTCGTGACATTCTCGAAGGACATCCCGTGTTCTACCTGGAAAGTGCTGGAACGATACCAAGCAATGATGAGTTGGGGTGTATGCGTTGTCATCATCCAACAGAAAGTGGCAGAAGGATACTCTCCGGCAGGAGCAGACAGCGGCAAGTTCTACTCGAATCGAGACGATCACACTTACGCTCCAGAGGGAGATGAGGGAGCCTTTTTGACATCAATTGTTGCGAGGGCAAGCGGGCGTGGGCAAGCGAAGGCCATCGAAGATGACGTGCTTGTAGCGACGGCAAAACAAGAGCGAGAGTTGCGAGAAGTTTTGGCAGCAGTCTGGGCCTCAAACTCAACCCAAATAAAAGTGCTGCAGAAACTCAAGCGTGTCGGCCTAGGCTCGATTGAAACGCTGCGACAAAAACTGGGTCATGTAGCAGGCGTCGAGACCAAGGTCAGTAGCGAGGAACGCTCGGTGTATGCGTTTGCGGGTGCAGTTGTGCTGATTTGGAGTTTGCGCTGCTGCGTGCTTGCAGGACGACAAGGACAGCATCGCCGTGAACGCTGCGCTTAGTTCAGCAGGTTATCGATCATTCAGCTTGGCCACGGTTCACAAACTGCGGCAGGCGTTGGCGGCACAGGCAGTTCGTCCCCGTTAGAGCAGCGCCGTCGGACAGACTCTGTCAATGACTAGCTTCCATCAATCTGATCATTAGATACACGCAGTATGTATGTAGTTAAACTCACAATCACACCGAACAATCATCAGGCCTTCCCAACAGACTGCGCAGGCTTGGCCTTGTGATCTGCATGAATGGCACGTGTGCTGAATCACTGGTCTGAGGGATCAATCAATAACATCCATGCCGTTTCCTCAGTTATGTTGCTTCATCCTTTCCTCATGCATTGAATGAAAAGTTCACAAGCTTCTTTCTTTTTCGCTTCGAAGCTAAATTCTCCAAGTCCCATAGTTCAGATTCTATCATCCTGGTGTGGCAGGGTTTATACAAATTGTGCTCTCTAACTAAAACGCTAAAAAAACTAACTTCGTACGTAGTAAGTAAGTAAGAAATACATCAATGTAGTGCTGCGCACCGCCGCAATGCAGCACTGCCGCAGCGTCGTGATGTGGTTTGGTGTTTGGTGGTGCACCAGGAAGGACATCACAGCAGACATCCATTTGCCGCAACTGCTGCACATCAAATTCCTGAAACATGATACATTATTGCGCAGTAACATCACACAATCAGCCCTATCCTTTATCAACATTATCATGTGTAATATCCAGTTACACGATATTATCACTCACCTAATATGCTCACTAAGTATATATCTACATTTGCGATTATGTATACAATAATACTAATACACCGAAATACCAATACACGATACTATGACACCCCTTTAGCGTCGCTACAAACTATCTACAAACAGTATATTGCGGTACATTCGGATGTCAAAATACACATAACAGCAGTTGTAGATATACCAAGGTGTGGTGACAACAGGGCACTCATTATTATCTATAAACAGTATTACGACGTAAATCACACGGCAAAACTCATAAACTCTCAATTATAGATAATAGACTTATAGTGGATAATACGCGAGTATAAGATATCTATTTTCGGTACTTTTCATTCTCGCTAAGATGGGTGAAGGCAAGGGGTTTATATAGTGCGTGTGCGACACGGTGGGATGTACGACTGGGGGTGTAGCTCAAATGGTAGAGCGGTCGCTTAGCATGCGACAGGTAGTGAGATCGATGCTTACCACCTCCACATACAAGAACGAACACGGTTGGGGACGTGAGGTCGGGTGCCTTTCGTTACTCTTTTTTGTGCGGTTATGCCATACTTGTCGCGTTGAACGCGAGAGTGGGCCTGAAGCGTTCCTGGGTACGGCGCACGGTGTGGTTGTCCTGGCTGTAGCTCCGCTTACAAAGATGGAAGGTGCGAAGTTGCGACAATTTTTGTTGTTGTCGTTGTTTTTCTTTTTCTGCCACGACCTGTACTTTCTCAATGGCGTGTCATCGCAAATCATTGACGATAAAAGACAACAAACAACAAACAAAAGACCGACACAGCTGGCGAGTCGCAGGTTGTAGTCGTCGTCGACAGCGGACAATGCTGTTATGTAATATAAACTTTAATTTGATTGACGCAAACAAAGCTCCATTTTTGGCAGATGGTTGGCGGATTATTGGTTTTTCAACTTCAACAGGCCTTTGGCTCTGCCCGACTTGAAAGCAAAGTAAAGCATGACTGCAAATACGATCAATCTTTGAGCACCAGCACAGACAATCAAGCGAGGTCAATGGACTGCTGAATTCAGCGACTTTCAGCGAACATGCGAACATCGCGTACCGTGTTCGTGGGTCGCTTCCGGTTGTGTCCGAGTAGATCCACTCCACTTGAGGGGAGACGGAAAGAAATGCTGAGGCACACGCAATTTGACATCCACCAGCGTTTAATTCTAAAGACCAACAACGGTCCTCCCTGAAAACACAAACATAGCATCGTCCTCACCTAGAAATGCGGCTCGGAAGAACAACTTTGCGGTCGGTGGCATGGCGTTGGAAACTGCAGCACAAAAGGGGTCTGAGTGAGACAACTGAGGCCATCACACACGCTTGCGTGCCCAACTTACTCGGTGTGATGGACTTCATTAGCTCGGCATAAAACGCTGCGGTCCCTGCGCCAGCGATGGCGATGTACAGTCCTTGCTTGACATACTTCGACATTTTTGTGGACTACGGATCGCGTCAAATCCACACAGATTCGGTACTTTCCCGGAAAAGCCGACTGAAAAAGTGCAGAATGACTTCCGCCCTAACTTTCTCGTCGTTTGAATTGAGCCGTCGTTCACACTTGCAGCACCAGCCGAGCACGGGCAAGACAGTAGTATTCAAACCTGGTGACTCGTGCAGATTGCCAGTCATTCACATTCGACCTGCACGCGTCAGCAAAACCCCACCGTCACCATTTGCGTGGGCGATTGCTGCCGCCTATCCGCCTCGCACGCTCCAAAATGCTCTGTCGCACCACCCCACCACCATTCACCCGCACCACACACACTTCCGCTCCAGCAACAATAGAAAATGCATCATTACGCCACTGCTTACACTCCCTTCCTTCACACACACACACACACACCGACCTTCCCCATTCTATTCTCGGCTTCCCACAGGCAGCTTAGCTGTTCTGCGTCCGTCCTTCGTCCGTCGTTCTTCGTCCGTCCTTCGTCGTTCATCGTTCGTCGTTCGTTCAATGGATCTTTGGTCTTCGGCTGACCGCTTGCTGACTTCACCACAACGAACGAACGAACGAACGAACGAACGAACGAACGAACGACGGCCACTGACACCAAAATCCACTGCATTTCTATTCCAAATAGAACAGTACATTTAGTACCACTTCCAGTACTAAGTACCATTAAAAACCTGAATAGAATCACAGAAATCTAATCCGACGTGGGTTGGTTGGTTGAGTGAGTGAGTGAGTGAGTGAGTGAGTGAGTGAGTGGGGGTGAGTGGGCGTGAGCGAGAGTTCCGTTGCAGAGAAGGCGCTCACTCGCTCCCTCACAGACACTGTGTTTCAGTCAGCTGCGTTCGTTCGTTCACTTCGCGCGTTCGTTCACTTCGTTCGTTGGTTCGTTCACTTCGTTCGTTCGTTGACTGCGTCGTCGTTGTCGTTGTCAATGTTGTTGTCGTTTACTTCGTTTACTTCGTTCGTTCGTTCGTTCGTTCGGTCGGTCGGTTGGTTGGTCGTTGACTTCGTTCGTTCGTTCGTTCGTTCGTTCGTTTTGTTTTATTGTGTTTGTTGTGTTCGTTTGGTCGTCGTTGGTCGTTCGCTTGCGAGTTGTGTAGATCACTGGTAACTTACGATTTCAGTCGTTACAAACGCAACACACGTGAGTGGTCGATCTGTATCTCTTCGGTGTGTGTGTGTATCCATCTATCCACTTCGTTGAGACTGTGGAGCTACGAGCCGATGATGTCACCCTATTGTAAGACACTCGATCAATAGTGGAGAGGCTGAGAGGGACGGAAACGATGGACGGATGGGTGGGACGTGTAATGCCGCGCGACAGCAGCGGGTTGTATTGGTTGGATTGCATCGTGTATGCGTTGGTCAATGCCGCTGCTCTTTCCTCTTGGTTTTCCTGGTGTGCTTTTTTTTTTCGGGCGAATATCGAAGCCGGCTGCATCTTCTCGATCGCTGTGAACGTGCTTCCAGTCGCAGTGATTTCACAGACAAATAACACCGCAATGAGGTTGTTGGGGTAGAAAGTTGCCGTCACTGTTTTGCGCCTGCCCGTTTGCATTATCCAGTACAATGTCGACGCGATTCAAAGCTGTTCTCGGTGCCTTGGCAGTTGCCGCCCCGCTTGCATTTTCGGAAGACTGCACGCAAATTGACGTCTCTGGTGCGAGCCTTTCAGCGTCTCATGACAACACCATCAATTCCAATGAGGATTACACGCGGGCATTCGATAGCGATGTGACCACCAAATGGCTCGTTTACGAAGGTGTCACGGAATCTGTTTGGGTTCAGGCAGTGCTCGACGAAGCGAAAACTGTGACGAAGTATGGCATTACTAGTGCCAATGACGCTCAAGAACGCGATCCGTCATCGTGGACGCTACTGGCTTCGAACGACGGTGTTTACTTTGTCACTCTGGACGAGCAGCTGGGGGTCACCTGGAGCGAGCGCGAGCAGCGGCAGGTGTTCTCGTTGTCCAACACCTTGGCGTACACTTACTACAGGTGGGAATTCAACAGCGTTCGAGATTCGGCGACCGCAAACTCAATGCAGCTCAATTACATCTCCTTATTTGAGGGCGACTGCGAAGACGCTTGCTGCGGAATCGATTGTGGCGACCACGGGTCTTGCACGGAAGGCACTTGTGAGTGCGACGTCGGTTACGAGGGCACCCTGTGTTCTGACATCAGTGCTCAGTGGGGAGAGTACACTGGTCGCACGATCTCTGGGGTAACCGCTTCCACCACCACCACTGCTTCTGACATTGACGCGTGCAAGACACTTTGCGTGGAGGGCAACGATGACGCAGCGTGCATTGGTGTGAACTTCAATTCGGACAGCTCGTCTTGTAGTGTGATCACTGGAACCTCGAGCGGATGGACCCTGAAGTCGGCTAGCGATGGAGACAACACTGTTGCGGCCATTCTAGTGAGCGAGAATTTGTTGGACAGTGCCACACCAGAGTCGCTGGACGTTGCGGAGCAGGTGGATTACACCGTGAATTGGAACCCCCAATACCACCAAATGCCACGTATCGACATGTTCATCGGCGAGTCTGTGACGTTCGAATGGGAGGATGTCAATATGCGAAATCTACCACAGTATTCGGCGCCGAACCATCATGATATTTATCTTTTTGCGGGAGAAGCCCAATACCAGCGCTGTGACTTCCGTGGTGCCAAAGTCATCGCCGTGGCTCCGAAGAGTCAGGAAAACATGGCAGTGACTTGGACCAGCACCACGACAGGAACCTACTACTTTGGTTCCAATTACGGCACGGACTGCAGTGTCGGCCAACTGAAAATGATTGTGCAAGTCAAACGACGACCATCGCCGTAACATTACAACTACAGCACACGTGTACTAGAATTTTTGTTGGTAATTGTTAGCCAACTGCATGTTGCCGCACTGTACATATCCTGCTCGCTGGGCCCCCATTTGGGCTCAACGTTTTCAAGCGAATTCTTTCAGTGCATTGATAATATTTTGAGACTCCACAACAAAGTCCACGGGATGTGCTCGACGGAGTGTGACACGCACTTGCATTTCGTCCTTGTAAGTGTCAGCCTTCGCAGACAATGTGACGACTCTCTCTTGGAAAACGGCTTTGGAAAACTTCGCTTCGAAACCGGCGGTGTCGTTCGCTTCTTGCAGCTGCTTCAGTTCACCAGCTGTGACGCCTTGCATGATGTCAAGGGCCACGTCATTGAACGCTGTCACGAAGGTGCTGCCGGTGTGGTCATTCAAGACCAGGGAGAGGACATAACGCCACTCGGGGTGGTCGTACGTTTTGCCGTTTGCCTGTTGTCAGTGCGAGGTGATGAAATATCGAAGAGCGGCAATCAGGCCACCAGCTTTCAAGCGCTATGAACAAACCTCACACAGCCAGGATCCGTCGGATTGTTCGATGACTTTCTTGTTGTTGCCTTCTTCAGGACAAGCAGCATAGCAGTAGGTACCATCGTGTCTGATGAAAGTAACCGTCGCTTTGGTGTTCAGCCAGTCGGGTTTCTCGGAATAGCCCAGGTTTTCGTGCTTGATGCTTGAAATTCCCTTGCGATCATTGAAACGGTTGCCGCCGCCGCCACCACCTACACAGCAATGAAACGTCACGACGCTATCGTCAGCCAAAGTGTTTCGGACTCCCGTCACGAAAAACGATTGCATCACTTGCCACTGCTGGAGAGCGACTTCGTCGGGGCAGTACTGCCCTTCGTCTTCCACCATGTTTGGACGCCAGCGACTTCGGGCACGGAAGTGTCGTTGTACCTGGCCGCAACAACGTCAAACGAAACAAGTCCGTCAGTGGAACCATGTTTGGTGAGGTAGATCAGTAGATGAATACACCTCAAGGCAACAAAAAAAGACGAAAACATACAAGATGGTGCTGCCGAACCCAGACGACAAGTTCTTTCCTTGGAATTCACCAACGCGAGCACCCTTCATCACCAAGACTGGGTTGTCGCCGAACGTGGCGTCGTCTTTTTGGGCCTCCGCTCCCCACAGTGTCAGGCGCACTGCGACTCCGGAGTCATCAACAACTGTCAAATCGCGCTTGAAGAGTTCACGGCCGGAACTCTTGGCGGTCAACGATGTTACTGGTTGGAAGTCCTTGACAACGCCAATGATATCGACGTTGGACTGCAATTCCATGTTTTCGATGTCAGCGAGCTTGATGAAATCGAAGTGCATCGCCTTGATGGTGTTGTCGTCCTCGGAGATGGGGTTGATACTGGCGGAGCGATCGAACGACAGTTCGTATTCGTTCTTGAGCGTGTTGAAGCGCGCATTCGCTTGGCCCAGCTTACCACCACTGAAGGTTGCGATGGTACCCGGAGAAAGCATTTCGTAGAACAAATCGACTGCTTCTTTCCAAAATTTAGCCCTGATTTCGGTTCCTTCGGCATCGAGCAGGTCGACCGTGAACAACTGCCCTTCGCCCCTGGCATTATTCCACTTCTTGATGTCACTGCGATTGGTCACCCGTGCTTTGATGGTCCATCGGTTGCGGTACGGGTTCAGGCTTCTGATGGCGTCGTACGCACCGCTCGATTGCTTTTTCACAACGGCCCCCGACGATGAAGAACCATTGTTGGCAACCTGGCGCTTGCGGATTGCAGTTTGGTCCTTGGTGATGTCAGTTGGGTTACCAATACGCTCAACCATCTGTTGAACGGGCTCCATGCGAGTCGCCAACACAAGGCGTGTGGTTTTTCCGGGAGTCTTCTTGTCGTTCACCTCTTTCAAGGCGTACTCAGTGACACGGACGATGTCATTCTTCTCCACTTTTCCGTCGCCGGTCATCATAGTCTCCATAACGGCCTTGCCAGGCATGAACGTGTTGATGTAGTTCTTGCCATCCGACACAATGAGGCGGTATCGGTTCTGTCCGGTCGGCAGCGGAGTTGAAACAATCTGGCCATCACAAAACAAGTGTACGTTGATAAATGCTTGATTGGTGCGGACACAATAATAGCCAAAAACGACCAAGCCAGACACGGACCTTGAGAATTTGAATCACTTTCGCGCTTTTGTTTCTCGTCGAGCAAGGACTCGAGAAGAAGTCAAGCACAGCGTTTGGGGTCAGGATGTCCATGGTTGAGGACTGCGTGGCAACGGGTTCAGGAAGCGCAGCGCAAAATCGGTGGAAAGCTTCCGCAAAAATGTCCTCTTTTCGGTGCGAGCTAGCCCGGTTTAATTCCGGCATCAAAGCAGCCCACGGACTCGGCAGCTCACCATTCTCTCCGCCGTCTCCCGCACCATGTTCGATCACCATCACGATACTTGACAACGTCACATGCCGTCGTCACCACCACCGATTCCAACCATGCCTCGTGAGCGAGGTCAGTCACAGACTGCAGACACGCCGGTCAGTGTCCTCACAACCTGCCGCGTGTGCCCCCCCGCTAAAATCATCATCCCTACACCCATCGCCATCACCACCACCACCACCACCACAACACTGCCGTCCCCAACAACAGTACACTGCTTCACCCACCCCCGACCAGTCACCAAAAGTGTTCTCCGGCTCCCTCGACACGTCTTTCGCGTGTGACTTACGACTTACGACCAGTCCAACCCAACCCAAACAAAGCGAACCCAACCCAAGCCAAAGCAACAGCGTCGACCGACCATCATCGAAAGCGACCGTCCGCTGAGAGTTCGTTCGTTCAAACGGAGCGTCCGCCAGTGAGTGAGTGAGGGAGTGACAGTGAGAGTAGAGCGAGTGAGTGAGTGAGTGAGTGAGTGAGTGAGTGAATGGCGCCACTTTCAAACTCAAAACACAATGAGTGACTGTGAGTGAGTGACTATGAGTGACTGTGAGTGACTGTGGGTGAGTGAGTGAGTGGGTGACTGCGTGGACCCGACTTTTTTGACTTTCGGTTTTGGCGCGCACGAGCGTGTTGAGACGGCGGACCAGACTCTAACACATCGTTCACTCACAGCCACTGATATTCAGTCAACCCACTCACAGTCAGTCAGTCAGTCACTCCGCCCGTCAGTAGCACCCACCCACTCACTCACTCACTCAGTGCGCTGTTGCTGCTGCTGCTGTTGATGCTGTTGCTGTTGATGCTGTTGTTTTAACCCAGACAATACATGCCTGGCATTCAAGGATCGTGTCAGACAAACGACTAGCCGTAGGAACCTGGAGAGGTCTGTGACCCAGTTTCTGACTTTGTGTCCTCTCCAGCATCGCTGAATAGATACAATAGCCACTGTTCGGATTCTCCACATTTCCTGTCGCCAGCGCCGTGCTTTTTTAATCATCAGATATTGTTGAACACACTGTTGCATCAGATGTAGTGCTTTCAATTTTAACAATTGCCGTGCTGCACTTGCCGCTTCCACGGCGATACAACGTTTGTTGTGCCGAATACGCTGCTTGGAGGCTGCTTCGAGCTTGATCCGAGTGACTCTCTGAGTGACCCGCACTGTGTGCTCCAGTTGTTGTCTTTTCAATTGTTGAAATTTCTGTTCAATTGCCTTCCGAGCTTGCAAAGCGCATCTAATTTCAAAGATTTTTTGTCTGTATTTTTGTCTTGCAAGCCACCGACGAACATGGAACTGCAGTTTTCGCGCCGCTTGCTGGCTCCGGGTATCCCGCCTTTTTGCGCACAAATGTTGAGCCAACAAACTCCGGCTGAAACTTTGGATGCTCAC
>ENA-OWNT01004710-OWNT01004710.1-seawater-metagenome-genome-assembly--contig:-NODE-4710-length-11745-cov-4.404954_pt1 | contig 11745 bp, 8 predicted proteins | sample MGYA00238136_ERZ651165 | MGnify/ENA primary metagenome ERZ651165 (study PRJEB26861, sample SAMN08777766) | seawater metagenome | isolation source: coastal seawater | place: USA: Florida | collected... | reverse complement strand
AGCCCATTTTACGGGCAGACTGCCAAATATTATGCATGATGCGCTCCTTCTTTCTTTGTCGTTGCAGGTTTTAGTTGGGATTTGTTTTTATCTTTTTGATGCTCTTTTTTTCTTTTATTTTTAAGAAAGAGTGGCGAAAGGTAAGACGACACCAATACCCCCGAGAACAAACTGGTTAAGATCCCAAGTGCTAACGTAATGGCAAAACCTTTGATGGGGCCATAACCCACACCAAGTAAAACCAGCGCGGTGATCATAGTCGTCAAATTCGCGTCAATAATGCTCGACATGGCATGTTCGTAACCGCGTTTTAATGCGCCAAGGGTGCTGGCCCCTTGCTGTTTTTCGTCACGAACGCGTTCAAAAATAATCACATTAGTATCAACCGCCATGCCAATGGTCAGTACTAAACCCGCAATACCCGGTAAGGTGAGCACCGCGCCCGGTAATAACGACATTAAACCCAGTAAACACACTAAATTTATGACCAAAGCTATGATTGCCACCACACCTAAACGGCCATAACACAACAGCATGAATAATAAGGTCACGGCTAAACCCAATTTCAGCGCGTTAAAGCCATTCTCAATGTTTTGCTCACCAAGGCTTGGACCTATAGTTTGCTCTTCAACAATGGTGATCGGCGCTTGCAACGACCCCGCTCTAAGTACCAAAGCTAGCTCTTGCGCACGCTGCATGGTGCCTAAATTCGTAATGCTAAATTGGCGATTAAGCGCTTGCTGAATGGTGGCGACCGAAATCACCTCTTGTTGCTTTACCACTTCGCCTTTTTGATTTTGGTGATATTCGCCATATAAAGTGGCCATTGGCTTACCAATGTTTTGACGTGAGAAACGACTCATCTTGTCGCCACCTGCTGGCGAGAGCATTAGCTGCACCAAAGGCTGACCCGACTCATCACGCCCGGCCTGCGCAGATTCAATATCTGAGCCGGTAAAAATAGGCAGAGGGTTTAGGTTCGTGGTGCCGCCTTCTTTATACGCATAAGTTTGCCCGCCAATGTCTTTCAGCGCATGAAAAGACAGCTCAGCGGTTGCGCCAATTAAGCGTTTTGCGGCAGCGGGATCTTGCACGCCCGGTAACTCAATTCGAATATGCTGCTTGCCTTGACGCTGCGTAACCGCTTCTGTGATCCCCAATTGTTCTATACGAGAACGTAAGGTACTAATGGCTTGACTAATGGCCTGCTCAGCCATTTGCTTTTGACTGGCTTCGTCAAAACCAAGTTGCCAAATGGTTTGACTTGCAGTGCTTTGCTCAAGGCTAGTAAGGCTAGGGTAGTCTGTTTTTAATAGCTTAAGTAAGGTCGCGAGATTGTCGGATTGGGCATTATTGGCTTTTATGATCACGCTATTATCGCGTGCCGCTTCAATTTGAATACCGCGTAGTTTGTGTTCAATGCGATAATCTTTTGCAACCAAGCGTAGCTTTTCAAGGCGCTCTTCAAGGGCTTTGTCAGTATCAACTTTTAACACAAACAGCACGCCGCCATTTAAATCTAGGCCCAACTTTAAAGGCGACAAATTAAAACTTTGCAGCCAAGCAGGTGTGGTTGCTTCGCTTTGCACGCGAATACTCGCAGCATCTTGCAATTTCGACTGCAACTTTTTTTGTAATACGGCTTGCGCAGTAACACTCGCGTTTGGATGTTCAAGCAACACGCGTATATCACCGGTTTGATGGTTCATTGTTGCTTCGCGCACAGGCAACTGCGCGTCTTCGAGATATTGACTAATTTGATTGGCCGATAACGCATGGTTATGACCGCTGACCTTTAACACCGTGTTATTTGGATAAAGGTTTGGGAGCGCGCTAATTGCCAAAAATACAATGACTATCAGCAGCGCCCACGGTGTCAAACGGTTGTTTGACTTAGGGTTTAATTGATTTTTCATAATTCACTCATCTAGGGCAGCAAAACGCAGTTTTGCTGAAAAAATTAAAATGTTTTTTTGCGATAAGTGAAATTAAGCGTGGTAGGTAAGCCTAGCTTTATAAACTAAATTGGCGGGTTTGCAGGCATCAATAAAGCCGTGGTTTGGCCGCGTATTACATTGATACCAAGGTTGCTCGAGCTTGTCAGTTTGCAAGCGGGTTTCGCTAATGTAAGTGTCTAACACCAGATCAAAAACTAAAAGAAATTCGCTTTGTTGTTTAGGGTGTAAAAAACGAATGGCCTGTTGTTGAGAAGGGCGTTCAATTACCGAAAATAGCCCAGAATCATCGGCAGTAATATGGTGCTTTTGCGACTGCTGTTGAGATAAAAAATCGTGGCTTACAGCAATATCAAACGGGCTTTGATAACTAGTCTGGCTTTGAAGATTTTTTTGCGCATGTGCAACCTGTTCTGCAGATGACGGCGCATCGGCAAACAGTAAAAACAACACAGCAAGAATTTTTAAAATTCGGATCAAAGCAATAAGTTCAAATTAAAAGCGTGCAAGCATAATAAGGGCGGATTGGTTTTTATCAAGATGAAAATGAGATTTAGGTGATAATAAGTAAACATTTTCAAAAATGGCAAGTTGAGTAATGTATTTCTTAAAAACTTGATGTAGGTCGTAGCAATTGTCTGTATTGCTTGAAGGTAATCTATAAGGTATTGAGTCTATTTAGGAAACAAGATAGTGTTTATGAAATAAGGATTAATTACCGTAAAAAACTGTGAGGCTTCAAATACGAAGTATATTGCAATGGAAAATAATGAAAAAAAACCGTACATCTTTCTAAATTCATTTCTCGTAAAAGATGAGTATAAAGACCTTAATGTTAGTGACTTCTTAAAGAAAACTGCACAAGTTAATTCATATAATATTGACTCTCAACATGAGCTTGAGGGGAACCTATTTGTGAAAGTTCCCTCGGAGAAGAAGCCTAAGTGGGCTACTTTTACTGAAGAAGTAACTGGTGTTGGTTTGGGTGAGTTGTCAAATAGATCTAGCTCTGCGGTACTAATTATCAAAACTCCAGAAAATACAATGGCTTTCGCTTTTGGGTATGGTCGCTTTCTCTTAGATATCAAGTATTTCGTTCATGATTTTGGAATTAAAACAGCATTAAACACTCTTAAACACGACAGCTTGAAAAGTGTTAATCTTTTTACTTTAGACGATCAAGCTGTACAAAAGAAATCTCAAGCAACGAGGGCGTCAGATGTTGGTGTTTTTGGAATTGATATTTCAAAAGATGTATTGAGGGCAGTGACAGGTTCACCAAAATCAGGTGTCAATTTAAAGAATATCTCAGGAGGCGATTCTGTATTTTCTTTTGGTATAGAGTTAAATATTTGTGAAATCAATGACTTAATCTCGACACTTTCTGGTTATTACAACAACGACTCTTACAAAGGTGAATTTTCATGGGTAGATAACATCCGTAAGATTAAGGAATCGTCTGAAATTTCAAGTCTAGATGATCATCTTGTTAATGCATTGAAAGCCAAAAGCCCTGATGTATGCGTCACTATCCCTGAATTAGCAGATTGGGATTCTATTTGGGGCTTTAGCTTTACTCGCTCCAAAAACACTATAAACCCTACAATTGAAACTAAAGACTACTATGCAAATCTCGATGTTGGAGCTGTATCTATTGATTCAATAAAGAGAGACCGACTATTTGTATACGATACCCATGAAAATGAAACAGAACACCAAATATATAAATCTATCTACTTTGAGCATAAAACAAGCGACAAAGTATATGTGCTGTTTGCTGGGGCATGGTACGAAATCGCTACTGACTTTATGACTAGAGTAAACAGCACGCTTTCACAAATACCTATATCTGGCTTGTCATTCCCTGAAGTTTATACATGGAGTGAAGTTGTTGATGGTAAGACAAAAGCTAAGATTGAGACCGAAGGTGACTACAATGAAAGGGCTGCCAATACACATTCTTATTACCTTTTGGACAAAAAATTAATTAAAAGCAACAGAACAACAACTTCCATTGAGCTTTGTGACCTAATGACTGCAGACAAGCAGTATATTCATGTCAAACACCGAAAAGGTGGTTCGGCCGGTTTGAGTCATTTATTTGCGCAAGGTAGTGTATCTGCAGAAATATTGTTGGGTGATAGAGAGTTTAGAAGAGAGACTCGAAAAGTTCTTAAACGTGTGAGTAATAGACTACAGAATACCGTTCCATTAGATAACTTCAAAAGTGATGGTGTAAAAATTGTATTTGTAATACTTGGCGAAGAATCATCAACCTTGAAGGATAACTTACCATTTTTTAGTAAAGTGAATCTTTCCAAGGCATTTGAAAGTCTTTCTCAACGAGGATTTGAGGTGCAAATTGCGGGTGTAGGTACGGTGCAGAGACCTTGATATCCAAAAAACCAAAAGTATAGATGAATTTAATGTAATGTTTTAAGTTTTTATAAGGTAGTTTTAGTGAGTTTTTTTTATGAAATTGCTTATGCAGCAGAATCTGACAGGTTGTGTTTTTTCACCGGTACTGGTTTTTCGAAAGCCGTGACGAGAAATCGAGCTCCTAGTTGGCAGGGATTACTCGAAGACTTATGTGGATTACTTAAAGTTAAAGGTGAAATAAAAGCCTCACTCTTTCCAGAAGGGAATGTAATGCCTTTAAGCCTAGAAGAGACAGCTCAAGTAATTGCAATTGAGTTGCAAAGAGAGGGAAAAAGTATACATCAAGAAACCGCGGCTTTAATAAGCAAAGTTGCACTATCTACAGAAGGAAACGAAAAAATTGCAGAGTTTTTTAAAGAAAGATCATTTCGTATAGTAACCACTAACTATGACAAATTGGCTGAGTCATTATGTAGTGGTGGTGACGTTCAAACTTTTGCACCGGGTTTACCAATACCAAGATCGAAATCTAAAGTGAAGGTTTATCATGTTCATGGATCAGTGGATTCGCCAGAGGATATGGTAATCACTTCAGAAGACTACTTCAGGTTTTTTCATGCGGAATCATATTTTTCTCGAAAATTAAGTACTGTACTTCATGAGAACACTGTAGTTATTTTAGGTTACTCTCTTGGAGATACTAACTTAAAATCAATAATGAATGATTATAAAAAATTCACTAGCAATCACTCAATTGGTTCTAGTGTGATATTTGTTTCTCGATCACCAGTATCTCAGTACTTGAAGGACTACTACTCTTACTGTTTCGGTATTCGTGTTATGGATAATATGGAAACTATTACTTTTTTTGAGTTATTGAGTGATGAATTGCCAAAAGTAAAAGGTAAACATGAAGCAAGTTTAGATAACTTAAAAAATGTATTGTTCCGTAATCACTCTTTTACAAGAGAGTACATTAGAATCGAAAATTCGTTTTTTGAAATTATCGCTTCAATAAATGCATCTGGCTTATCTTTGGTTAATGAAAAAGTAATAACGTTGCTTGCAAATGTCATTGAAGTAAAAAGAAAATTGACAGGTGAATCTGGGGCATGGGAGCAATACGAGCAACTAGCTAAATGGTTAGTACACCTTGGTAGCATTCTAGATATTGAAAAGACACCTTTGAAAGGTATCTATTTAGAGGCCGTATTGCTATCAATGCAAACTATGAGAAAAGAACTTTATTACGGATATTCATGGCATGCGTATAAAATTTGGCAGAATAGTTGGACGTCTATGACTTCTCAAAATAGAGCTATTGTACGAGCATATATTCTTGAAAAATCCACTTGGGCAGACGCGCATAGTGTCGTAAATACAGCATAACATTCAAGAACTATAAACAAGGAGACTTGCTTAATTTTTGTTTAGTTATTCTTTTTAAAAAGTAGACACTTGATATGGTAAAACAATAAGAAGGCAAGGTACTTTAGTCCTTCTTAATATTCTCCTCCCAAATCCTAAAATCCAATCCAACGCTTTAGTCAACGTCTATATTCATTACTACAAAAAATTGCCCCCATTAATGAAACATTGTATTTTTAGCAAAAAATAAAATGCCGTTTAATTGAAGCGGCTTAAATAATGCAATTTTAAGTTGCCTTATGTCTCTAGTTGTAAGGAAAATAATGAAAAAGCTAATTGTACTTTGCTGTGTGTTAGGTCTCGCTGGTTGTAAAACAACAAGCGATTACATTGTCGAGAAAGAAAAAGAGCAGTTAATGCTACATTACAGTAAACCAGAAGTAGGGACGTTTTTGACAACAGAACAGCCTTTAAAAGCTGATTATGATTTATGTGCGAAAGATGCTTTTAATGGTGCAAGTTACACATTCGGTGACAAGACGGTGAGTGATCCAAAAGTACTTATAATGATCTCTTTAGATTATGTTCAGTTTTTAGTGAATAGGTATATTGGTAAGCCAAAAGACGCTAACATTTTTGATAATGCTGAAATGAAAAATAATATTAAAAAAATCCGAGTGCATACCCTTGCTTTAGATAGCTGTTTGCAAGAAAAAGGCTGGAAGACTTCAGAAAAGCCGAATAGCTAAAGTTAATAAATAAAAAGTGAATTGAGAGCTGCGTTTCTCAATTCGCTTTTTATACACCCTTAAAATCAGATATTTAAAAGTATGCAATTTAAGTTGCTTTATCTTTACTGTGAAAAGGCACGATATGGCGAATTTACTTTTACTTTGTCGAATAAACCTAAACTATTTTTAACCAGTTTCAATGGTTACATGCAACAAGGAGAGGTTAGTTGTGAGTCATTTATCTTTTAAAGAAAAAATAGCTTCAGTTTTGTGTGTAATTTTTTCTTTCGTCATTTTATGTTCAGGGCTTTATGACTTCCTGATCGTTGATACTGCAATAAGGGAATTAATTTTGTCAGTTGGGGTGTTTTTACTTTTACTGAGTGCAGGGCTAACTCCCAAAATGTTCTTTTCGCCATTGGCGGAAATCTTCAAAGGAGAAGCGTTTCCGTCTATCGTAAATTCCAAATTACCTCAGTGGTTTTCTTTATTCGGTATTTTTTGTTGTGGCATTGGCTTAGTGAGTTTTTAAACTGGACATTGTCTTTAGCTACGATCTGTATTTTAAAAACGTAATAATTCAATTGAGTCAAGGACGAAATGAAAGTAAGTATAAACATAAGGGATGCAACGCATCACGATGCTACGACATTAGCGGTTTTAAGTATTCAAGTTTGGCTCACAACCTATGCAAAAGAAGGTGTAAAAACTGAATATGCTGACTTTGTGATAAATACATTCAATACCAGTTCAATTCTAAACGACATCAATAACCCCGAAAAAATCATTTTAGTTGCTGAGCAAGCGGGTGTGCTGCAAGGCTATTTACTTGCAAATAAAAAGAGCCATTATCAAGGTCAGCCTGAGTTTGGTTATGAGGTTGAGCGCCTGTATGTTGATGCTAAGTTTAAGGGGCTTGGGATTGGTAAGGCGCTATTACAAAGGGTTCAAAAAGAGTTTGGCTCGAACTTTTGGCTTTATACTTGGGTTGAAAATGACGCTAATGGCTTTTACCAGCATATAGGGTTATCTAATATCGGACAATTTGTGTTCAACTTTCATGGCGCAAAAATTCACAATTGGGTGTACTCGAGTACTAATTAGCTCTAAATTCTTTTCTATCAAAAATCCATAAACTATTTAAATTTTATAAATCATAGGCTTATACTTAAAACTAGCATGTTATTAAAAAGTTAAAACTTCCTTATTTGCTCCATATTTTGTTGAAAATCCTTCTTTAGCATATGCCCGAATGCGCATTCCATTGATTTTTCTTTGGGTGCTTCTTTATCGATAGAAGGAAACCAACATGAACATTAAGCTTTCAGGCCTAGGAGGCAAGCCACTTAAAGTGCTCTCCGGTGCTTGTTTGCTGGGGTTAACGGGCGCTGCAATTGCAAGCCCAGTGCTTTACCCAGCGCAGTGGCAAGTTGCTGAAAACACGGCGAGTAATCAATTCGTCGGGCAGGTTGTGGCAACTAACGCCAGTGCGACAAAACAGCTGCAACTCGAGGTGGGCACAGTGTCGACCAAAGAGTGGATCACCAATGGTGGCACATTCGAAAGTGTTAACTTTACTGCGCCATTTGCGACTCAGCCAACGATTGTTTCTCAAGTACAAAGCTATGGTAACTACACGGTGATGTATCGTGTCGATACGTATTCGTACAAGGGCTGGCAGTCGAAAAAAGGCTATGAGATTTTCTTTCGTCCGCGTATGCAAAACGCCTCGAATACGGGCTTTGAAACCATTTTAGAAACCGACATTGATATGAAAGGCTCTAGCGTGGTTGAAGAGTTTGGCAGCATTGGTGGCAACGAAACCATAGGTTGGTTAGCAATTAACAGTGCCGAGCAAGGTCAACTGAATGGCTTGAGTTTTGAAACCATTCAAACGCCGGTTGAAGTGACGCAGGCGAATAAAACGGTGAATTTCTCTGGGCCGTTTTATCAAGCGCCCAATATGTTTAGCAGTGTGACCACGACTAACGGTACCGATCAGGTTGGTGTAGGCGTTGAGCACATTCGCGACAACAACAGCAAAATCTATATGGATGAATTAGATGACGGCGACCACAACGCCGAGGCTGTATCTATGCTGATGCTGCAAGGTGCGGGTAACTTGTACGATGCGCAAGGGCAGTTGATTGGCGAGGTTGGCAGCGTGCAAATGGAAGATTCGCGTCGCGAAGATGCGCACACTATCACGCTGACGCGCAGTTTTAATAACCCAGTGGTGTTTGTGCAAGCGGTCGGTGTTGATGAAAAAATTCACGATGCGGATTTTCGTTTTACCAATATCGCAGCAAATCAATTTAGCGGATATTTGCACGGCGATAACGAAAGCACAGGCTATGGCACATTCGGTACGTTTGAGTTGCAATATTTAGTGTTAGAAGCGGGTAGCTGGCAGCTTAATTTAGAAAATTACAGTTATGAGATTGTGGCGGGCAACGACAGCGGCGCATTTAAAATTGACTCGAATACGGGTGAAATTTTTGTCGATAAAAGCACAGAACTCGACTTTGAAAGCGGCGTTATTCAGTACAACTTAACGGTGCAAGTTACTGACGGCACAGGCGACAGCACGACTACGACTGTGACTGTTGATATTACCAATGTGTCAGATTCTTTAAACTCAGATTCGCAAGCCATTTATGGGTTAGGTAGCAATGACTGGTTAGGCTATGGCGCAACGGCTGCAGGTGATGTGAACGGTGATGGCTTTGATGACTTAATCATTGGTGCGCCAAATAACGATACCAATGGTGGCGATGCGGGGGCGGCGTACGTGTTATTTGGTAACGCGACCGGTGTTTTAGCCAACCTCAGTGACGTGGTTAACGGCATCGGTGGTTTTGCAATTTATGGTGAACGCGGCGGTGATAAAGCGGGCTTTGCGGTGGCGGGTAATGGCGATATTAACGGCGACGGCCTTGCTGATGTGGTTATTGGCGCACCTTATGCCGACGATAATGGCGACCAAGCAGGTAAAGTGTACGTGGTGTTTGGTAAAGCCGACAGTACGGCTGTGCAACTGAGCGATGTTGCCGATGATAACAATGCCTCGGGCTTTGCCATGTTAGGACGCTCTACATTCGATCATGCTGGTGGCTCATTGGTGGTGTCGGACTTCAATGCCGATGGCTTAGCGGATATTCATATTGGTGAGGTAGTGCGCAAGAGTACCACAGCGGGCTGGGGCTTTAGTTCAACACAATATGGCGTGCCAAATTTAAATTACACGGTTTTTGGTAAAACTGATGGCGCGAGTATCGCCTTAAGTGATATCGCCAGTGATGACGATAACCGTGGTTTTGCAATCGTTAAAAGTAATCGCAAAATTAGTGACAGAGAGCAATATGGTGCGCAAGTATTACCTGTGGGTGACTTTAACTCAGACGGTTTGAATGATTACATTTATAACCAAGGTGTATTTGGCGCTAGTAATGGTCGCAACTATGTACAGTTAGGTCGCGCTACCAGCCACTCTTTAACAAAAACTGAAGCCGAAACCCAAGGCATTATTATTAATCCAGAGCCTGCCAGTTATGTGTTTAACTGGGTGTACAAAGGCACTTCAACAGCTAATACGTTACCGAGTTTTATTACTTCGCCCGCGGGTGATGTAAACGGCGATGGCATTGACGATATTGCGGTTATTTCAGCTGACAATAACTGCTGTGCAGGGTTTAGCAATCCAAGAGCGTATATTGTTTATGGTTCAACCACTCCAAACTCGGTAATTGAACTGGCCGATATCGCGCAAGGTATAGGCGGTTTTGTTATTGAAAACGATTATTCTCAAATCGCCCATGAGCAGTGGAAAATTGTGTTTGGCGCAATTGGTGGCGCGGGTGATTTAAACGGTGACGGCTATGATGATGTCGCGGTCGTAGGCACGCTTTGCAATGGCCGCGAGGCCGTGGACGATGCCGCAGCCCTGAACCCGGACGTGATCCTGATGGATCTGAACATGCCGAAACTGGGTGGATTGTCGGCAACCGAAATCTTGCTGGAGCGAGCGCCCGCAACTCGGATACTGATCCTGTCGATGCACGACAGCCCAGAATACATATCATCAGCGCTGAGCCACGGTGCGATGGGCTATGTCCTCAAAGACGTGCCAACGGATGAGATCAAACAGGCCATTGACACGGTGATGCGCGGCGAGCGCTATCTGTGTACCGGTGCCAAGGGTTCACTCGAACCCAAGGAAGACGGCACCCGCGAGGCGCTAACAGGACGCGAACAAACCATCCTGCTGCAACTGGCACAGGGCAAGTCGAACAAAGAAGTCGCCAATGCGCTGGATATTTCGGTCCGGACCGTTGAAACCCACCGCAAGAACATCAAGCGTAAACTGGGTATTTCCACGACCGCAGGCCTGACCCGCTACGCGCTCGAACACGGGGTTCTGCAAGGGACCGGGGTCGGTCTGTAGATCTCACCGCGCTCCTCATCTTGGCGGTTATTTCGCCGCACCCCAATTTGACGCAAGAAAATACCATGTTTTCCCTTGTCTGCGTCACTTTTTTCACCGATTTGCCGGTTGACGCCCCTGCCCACCGGCCATAATGTCCGCGCCAGCAAGAGGAGCCGGTGTCGATGACCGCACTAGTCGTAATCGTAGGAACCAAGCGCATGGGCCGGTAACGGTAGACCATATTTCGACCCATGCGCCTCCGAAAATCTTCGGGGGCTTTTTTTTGCGCAAATGAACACTGACGATGTCGCCATGGAGCAAGCAGATGACACGTGAAATGACCGGAGCAAAGATGGTGGTTCAAGCCCTGAAGGATCAGGGTGTGGACACGGTATTTGGATACCCCGGCGGCGCTGTCCTGCCGATCTATGATGAGATCTTCCAGCAAAACGACATCCGCCACATCCTGGTGCGCCACGAACAGGGCGCGGTGCACGCGGCCGAGGGCTATGCCCGCTCGACCGGCAAGCCCGGCGTGGCCCTGGTCACCTCCGGCCCCGGCGCAACCAATGCGGTGACCGGCCTGACCGATGCTCTGATGGACTCGATCCCGATCATCGTGCTCACCGGCCAGGTGCCGACGTTCATGATCGGATCTGACGCCTTTCAGGAGGCCGACACCGTCGGCATCACCCGCCCCTGCACCAAACACAACTGGCTGGTAAAGGAAACCGATCAGCTGGCCGCAACGTTGCACGAGGCGTTTCACGTCGCTACCGCGGGGCGGCCGGGCCCGGTGCTGATCGACATTCCCAAGGATGTGCAATTCGCCACCGGAAAATATGCGCCGCCAAAACCATCGACCTCGCACTACCAGCCTCGGCTG
>ENA-OWNT01004709-OWNT01004709.1-seawater-metagenome-genome-assembly--contig:-NODE-4709-length-11750-cov-3.404523_pt1 | contig 11750 bp, 8 predicted proteins | sample MGYA00238136_ERZ651165 | MGnify/ENA primary metagenome ERZ651165 (study PRJEB26861, sample SAMN08777766) | seawater metagenome | isolation source: coastal seawater | place: USA: Florida | collected... | reverse complement strand
CGCCGCGCTCGACGACGAGGTCGAAGTCGATGAGGCCCGCGACCTCGGCGAGCGAGCAGTGGCTCGTCACGCGCGCCGTGACCAGCTCCGGCAGCACGTTGAGCTCGGTCGCGGCGGTGCCGTCGTCGAGCACGGTCTCGAACCACGACATCTCGTCGTTCTCCTGCATGCCGGCGAGGTGGAGCGACGACTTGTTGAGCGGGGCGAAGACGATCGCGTCGACCTCGCCGGCCTTCGACAGCTCGAGCGCGGTGCGGAGGCTCGCCATCGCCCACCGCCCGCCCTCGCGGGTGGCCTGCTGGCGCACGAAGCCGCCCTCGGGGCGCTCGCCGCCGTTGTCGATGAGCTGCGGCACACCGGTGCCGGCCTCGCGCGTCCAGGTGAACTCGACGCCGGCATCCGCCATCGCGTCGGTGAGCTCCTGCTCGTCGCCGATGAGCAGGATGTCGGCGGCCTCGGTCGTCGAGGCCTGCGCGAGCTGGCGTGCGACGAGCTCCGGGCCGACACCGGCCGGGTCGCCGAAGGTGAGCGCGATGCGGGGTCGCGAGGTCTGCTGCGTCATGTCACTCCGTCGTGTCCAGGGCGCCGATCGGTGGCGTTCTGAGAATCCTATAGGAAATAGCAGCGAGGATCCACACTTCGCTCTGCATCGATCCGGTAACGACGAGGACGGGGCCGGGAGCGAGCTCCCAGCCCCGTCCAGGGGTGCGTGCGCGACGCGATCAGTGGCCGGGGGCCACCGTCTCGGCGTCCTCGTCGAGCAGCGAGTCGGCCTTCGCGCTGAAGAACTTCGTGCCGAAGAGCATCGCCGCCGCGAGGAAGGCGAAGACGCCGAGCGAGACGACGCCCCAGGCGCCGGAGTCGGTCGGCACGGCCTCGTTGATGCCCGTGCGCATGAGCGGTGCGACGAAGCCGCCGAGGTTGCCGAGCGAGTTGATGAGGCCGATGCCCGCCGCCGCCGCCGTGCCGGTGAGGAACGCCGTCGGGTACGACCAGGTGATCGGCCCCACCGAGAGGAAGCTCGCCACCGCGATGGTGATGAACAGGATGCCGAGGATCGGCTGGCCGTTCGCGCCCGCCCACGCCGAGGCGAGGATCGAGACACCGGTGATGATGTAGAACGCCGTGCCCCAGTTGCGGCGGCGGACGATCGTGTTCGCGGCCCTGCCGAAGAAGTAGCACGCGAAGAGGCCGACGAGCCACGGGATGGCCGCGACGAGGCCGACCTGCCAGCCGACCTCCTGGCCGATGAGGTTCGAGACCTGCTGCGGCAGGTAGAACGTCGTGCCGTAGACGGCGATCTGCAGGCAGAAGTAGATGATGGTGAAGTACCACACCTTCCAGTTGCCCATCGCGCGCCAGATGCCCGTCGGGCCGTCGGACTCGCGGACCGTGTCCTCCTTGGCCATCACGTCGATGAGCGCGCGCTTCTCGTCCGCGTTCAGCCACTTGGCGTCCTGCGGGCCGTTGATGAGCAGGAAGATCGCGGCGATGCCCGCGACGACGGCCATCATGCCCTCGACGAAGAACATGACCTGCCAGCCCGCCCACGGCGTCAGCGTCTCGCCGAAGCTGATGAGGCCGCCGGAGAGCGGCGCGCCGAGCATCTGCGAGAACGGCTGCGCGAGGTAGAAGATCGCGAACATCTGCACGCGGTGCTTGTTCGGGAACCACTCCGAGAGGAAGAGGATGACGCCCGGGAAGAGGCCGGCCTCGGTGACGCCCAGCAGGAAGCGCAGGACGATGAACGACGTGTCGTCCGTGACGAACGCGAACGCGGCGGCGACGATGCCCCACGTGATCGCGATGCGCGCGAGCCAGAAGCGGGCGCCGAACCTCTTGAGCAGCAGGTTCGACGGGATCTCGAAGATCGCGTAGCCGATGAAGAAGATGCCCGCGCCGAGCGCGAAGGCGCCCGCCGAGATGCCGCGATCCATCTGCAGCGCGTCCTCCGCGAAGCCGACGTTCGTGCGGTCGAGGAAGGCGACGAAGTACAGGATCACCAGCATCGGCATCAGATGCTTGGCGGCCTTCTTGATGGCGGAGTCGAGGGCGGGGTTCGCCGGGGACTTCGCGCTCAGAGCCGTGTCGGACACAGAACTCTCCTTTGAGTGCGGGATGGGTGGTTCGTCAGAGGATGGATGGGAGCAGCAGCAAGGCAAAGTCAGCCACGGCAACACTCCATTCCTTGACTTGACCCTACCTCCTCCAAGGCCTGGATGCACACAGTCGTGATATCGGCGTCAATCATGCCTTTGCACGCGGTCTTGCCGCCGGTTGCTCCAAGATTCCTGAACCACCACCACACACACCACAACAACATGCATGCATGCAAGATGTTGCTGGACGAGAACGAAGCGGAGGAAGCAGCAGACAGACGCGCGGGCGGAGCACGAGGACCACTCCTTCTACGAGCACGCGTTGGAACCCACCAACGACAGAAAACAAAAAACGAACAACTCCCAAAGCAAAAAGGCGAAAAAAAGAAAGAAAAAGAAAAAGGAGCCCAAAACAATCAGCGGTGGGTGGTGGTGCAACCAACGACGGAGCGGGCGTCCGCGAGCGCCACCAATCCCGATGTGAGTGCTTCGCGTCGCAGCGGCGCTGCTGCTTCATGGGTTGCGACCGCCGCCGGGACAACGCATCGTCGTGCTGCTTGTTATCCACGAACGACCGCCAGTGACCGCCTGCACCTGCCGTCGCACCAAACGCCGAATCCTCTCCCAATCACTCGCACCCGGAGAGCTTCCTCCCGCAGTGCAGTGCCGAGGAGTTGCTGTGTTTAGGAGTAAGCGTGTCTGTCATGCATGCCCCGAGCACACCTTGCTGCCCTTGCTCAATAGACCCAATCACGCCGGAATCACAGCAGCAATGAAACAGCCTCCAGTCGGCTGACGCGTGGGTGCAGACAGGCGGCGATCCGGCGCGCCCCGGAGATGATGCGAGCCACGAGGTCGCTGTTGGTCTGCGACCCATCAGGGAGTCGTGGGCGCCGCACCGCGAAGAAGTTAGCCCGATTCGTCGACGATGTCGTGGTGGTGGAGACTGTCAACGAAGCCAAGGTCTGGACGCGCGCGGTCGGTGCGCACGAGAACCTTCAGCGTCACCACCGCTCTGGCAGCAGCGGATCCATCCCGTTCGGCTCCGGCACCGAGGCCGCAAGAGCCCACAGCAGCGGTACCCCAGGGGCATCGGCCGTGGTGGTGGTACACGAGGCGTTCTTCACAAAGACAAAGCTGCTGCAGGAGCTGGTGGACGTGCTTCGAGTCGCCGACGACGCCGTCGGCGGGACCCAACGCACGCACGACCAACTGCAGCGCTTCGCCCTGATCGTCCAGTGCGAGGTGCGAAACGCTCCCCCGACACTGAAGGCTCGACGCCGCATGCGCCGGGATTTGCTGCAGAAGCCGGCCTTCGCCGCGTTCGACGATGCCCTCATCCAACCGTTTACGACCGAGCAAGCCCGTCTCTTGCTCCGAAAGTGGTTCCGCAACAGCAGCTTCTCCAACCCCGCGCCTTCCACGGCCACGGCCACGGGCGCCGCGCAGGCGTCGCCGCGCAGGCCGTCGCCGCTCCAACTGTCTCTCTTCGAGCCCGAGCCCGAGCCCAAGCCCGACCACGACGGATATCTTGCGGAACGTAGCCCCAGCGAGGCTTCGACGAGCAGCGCTGGGCTGCCGCAGATCGGGTCCCCCACCAACTCCCCGTCCTCCGTGCGCAGAGACGCCAAGAGGTTTGACAGGCAGGACGAGGGATCCGCCGCCCGATGTGGCAGTCGGCGTTTCACCAGCGACAAACACCGCTCACGACGCGATCCTCTCGCCCTTCGCCCAGGCACGTCTGACCAGGTGTCGCAAGGACACGCCGGCCGTAACCGCCTTGACCGAGACAAGCACTATCCTCACCATGCAGGGCGGCACCGTTCGCAGCCAAGGCGCCCGCAGACGGTGCCGCACTCTCCCATCACAACAGGAAATGGCGTGTGCATCCCGCGCGGTGCTGGTCGCCGCCATTCGAAGCATGAGCGGTCTTCGAGCAAGCTTGACCGTGTGTCTCGAGCAGGCCGTGAGCAACGCTCGTCACGACGCGGCGCGCGCTACGCCGGCGTCAGGAGGCTGGGTGCGGTGGAGGTCGGTGGAGACCAACGACAGCGCAGCCATCATCGGACGGTTTCCAATTCAGAGGTGCAGCAAGAGGAGGCCTTCGACAGTGACGACGAAACCCCCATCCAGTTCAACATTTACGCACACTCACAAGCAACCACTGTGCGCCAGCAAGAGATACAGTCTCTCTTGCGCGCCGCCCGACTCAGAGCTGATGTAAGTTGGATTTGAGTGGATTTGATTTGACTTGATTTGATTTGATTTGAATTTGATTGGATTTGATTGCATTTGATTGCATTTGATTGCATTTGATTGCATTTGATTGCATTTGTGTTCGTGTTCGTATGGCTGTGCGGCCCCGCAATAGGCTGTGAAGGAATCTGAAGGTGATGGTGGCGGTGCTTCCGACCGAGCTGCGATCACAATCGTCAACGCAGAGGGCAGTCTGCCCAACGCCGCTGAGGACGCACGGGCGGTCGTTCGAAGCAGCAGGGCTGCTCGGCATTCGCAGCCGATATCTTCGCGGAACCACGGCGCAAAGACAACGAGAGCGGCCCAGGTGCGTGTTTTTGTTCTTGCCGAAGTGAACCGCAGAAACAGAGTCACACGTCGACGATGGGGACTGACTTGGAATTATCCCGAATTGTCCAGGGCACACACCAGCAGCATCGACGCAGTATCAGCTTGGGGAGCTTGAAAAGCGCTCCAAAAAAACCGGCCATTCGCAACACACGTACGCAACTGAATCCTCTGAATGACGCTCGAAGTCACCGCGACCGCAGTCGCAAGAAGGTGCAAGTCACCACTCGCCCAGCTACCCGGGAAGCGCTTGCGCGACGTAAGCGACACGGCGCAAAGATCCGGTTTCACAGCACCTGCGTGGAGCTGTACTTTTCTGAATCTGAGCCCGTCGTGACGGTCCGGCGGTCTCCGAAAACTAAAGTGCCGTTGCGAGAGTCACGGCCGTCCGCGGAGAGCTCGAGCAACAGGACAACGACCACATTGGAAGAAGCTCGCCTACACCGTCGAATGGAACACGAAGAAAGACGGCGGCAGTTCTCTGCGGGTGCCAACGAGCGCTTGCGGAGGGGCGAGACGCTCGCTGTCCGCACGTCCAAAGGTACGGGCGCGTTCGTAGGCGACTACCCCGACGACGTTGGAGCTTGTGTGGTCTCAAGAGAAAGTGCGCTGTGCGCTGTGCGCTGTGCTGCTTTTGGTATCGCAGGTACGATGATATCCACCGAGCCATCAGCCGCAAGTGCCGCATCCATCCTCGACGAGCAGCAACCCGCACAGGTGCGTAAGATTTTCCAATTTGCCCCACGAGCTGAGACCGCATGGATACAAGTTGAGTGGTGTTTCAGAGCGTCGGCGTTCATGTCTGTGTATGTTTTGTGTGTGTGCGTTCATCAGTGGCACAAAGGGCTGTCAGCCAGTTACTAGTTTGGAAATTAATTTGAGTAGGTAGCATTGCCCGTGCTTTTTGAAGTCGACATCAACAAGTTCTGGCACGTGATTGTCACCAATCGCAAAAGATAATCTCATAATCTCACTGTCAATCATGAAACATTGTCAGTCAACCGTCGTCATCGAATCAATCTCAGTCACGTGTGTTCAAGCCTTGTTGTGATGGTGATCAAAGCCATGCACTACTCGGAACTCAGAGATTGCTTGGCTGTGGTAGCTGTGGTGGCGGTGGTGATGATTCAGATGATACGGATGGTGATGATTCAACATCATGGTGACGTGACGATTCAGTTCAGGCAACGGTCATGATGATTCAGGTAGTGGTGGTTGAGGTAATGGCGATGACGATTCCCTGTCAATTCAGCGCAGGGTGATGATTCAGAACATGGGTGGTTATCCAGCTGATCTTGATGCATTCATTCCGCGGCGCTCGCCTGGACTTGGCTGGTGTCTGTCTGGCTCACCTTTCACAGGCTGCAGTACACTCAGACCGGTGACGCTGTGAGTGACAACATTGTGAGGAGTGAGGAGGCGGTGTGCTGTTGTGCTGCATGGTGGATGGTGGGAGTATGGGAGTCAGTCAGTCAGTCAGTGAGTGGTGCAGTGAGTGGTTGGTTGGTGCGTTGGTGCAGTGAGTTGGTTGGCGCTTTGAAAATGGTTTGTGGTTTTTGTGGTGGTGGTGGTGCGTGTTATCGTGTTATCGTTGCAGTCGGATGATATTTGGCGCCCGGGTAGTTCGTTGATCCGTTTGTTTGTTTGTTGCGCTTCGCGCCAAGCGAAGCGAGGCGTGCGGTTCAAAGTTCAAACGTCCTACAACACCTCGCGTGACTTGTTGTGCCGTAGCCATCATTATTACAAAGATAAATAGCGAGCGCTTCGACGATGCAGTGGAAGAGAAAATACGCCTGCCAAGTGTTGTCGCGTGGCATCGTCGCTGACGAACCGTCGGTGAGCCACTCGCACACATACATGCATTGGGTAAGCGAGCTCGTTGTTGGTTGGAACGAGCAGAGAGACACACCTAGCGCAAACGGAGGAACTCCAATGGTTACTTCGTTTGTTTGTCCAGTTTCGTTGTTATGCTCCTGTGATTTTGGTTGTTTTGTTATTGTTACGTTGCGGTGGACGCGTGCCAGGGAACGAAGCAAGGGCCGCCGACCTGCCGCAGCTATTCGCCCTCTCGACACATCCAGGGGTAGTTAGCCTGCAAGCTCGGGTTGGCACGTCCGCACCATCCATTATTGTATTGCTATGAATGTTTTGGTGCAACCAAACTTTTGAGGCCAACTTTAGTTTCGTTGGTAGCGAAATCCAGCCAGACTACTCCTTTGCGCGTAAGTCGAGCGCACGGGGCCGACCGAAACGCGAATGCCGCAATCGCAACCTGATGGACCCCGTCCCGGAGAAAGTTCTGCCCACAACAATGTCTCTGGCCGGGCCATCAAGCACGCGGCACCATCTCGAAGTGGTGACAGCCCCGAGCAGGAATCGCACCGATCATCAAGGGTCATAGCTGTTGAGCGGTTAATCGAGTACCTGGCCTCAACATACGACGAAGACGAATTCATGGTGGCTGACTGTCTTTGTTTCGAAGCGGACGAACGTGGGGAGATTTCAGTGAATTTACGGAAGGCCACCAGTGCGCAGGAGCCACTCCTGGTGTTACCATTTGAATGCTGCGTATCCATTGCAACCATCCCTGCAGAAGCCATCCTCGTTACTGATGCAGATTCCACACCCTCGATCGACTCCCACAGCGTGGCTGGTGAAGGCGACAGTGCGCCACGGACTGCGAACGAAGTGCACTTGCGCGGTATCATCCATGAACTTTCGGAAAAGATGCACAAAGCAAGCACAAACACGCTGCTGGCTCAATCTGTGATCCCCGAAGCGTGCCTCGCAGTGGTTGTAATGTTCGCCGTATCGAATGCTCCTGACCTGGCGGGGGTCCATGCTTTGATCGCGGACACGTGGCCAAAGGTGGGCATTGGCACTCAGAACCTTCCATGCACGTGGCTGGAAGACAAGCGGCGGCACCTACAAGGTACTGTCGCAGGTGAAATCACACAGCATCTCGTAGCAACAATGTGCACTGTGTTCACAGACTTTGTCGAACCTCTTCTGAAAAGCACTGGTGTCTCTCGCTATTTCATAGCTGACAGCACCCAACTTAGTTCACATCATAAGGATGCGCACACTCTCACGCTGTGGGACTCATTCGTCCACGCATGGGTTCTGCAGGCATCGCGCGCTCATGAGTCAGGCCCATGCGATTCGCATCCGCGGATATTTGGACTTGTTGATTTGATCAATGGCATGCCTGAAACTGGGGCCGTTCTTGGAGATATCACAGCACAAATAGCAAACCCGTGGGATGGCCCACATACAAAGCATTTTGCTGATAATTCCATTTGCCTCGTGACGTCCCGCGAAATGGATAGGCAGGAGCAACTGGTGGTATCGTACGGAGAGATTTCGGTGTCCTCTTTTTATGCAGAATATGGTGCTTGTCCATCCCAACTATTGTGGCGACCCGGACTTGTAAATTCTACGCCGAGATGGAGTCCCGCGTACGACGACATTGTTTTGGATGTGCCAACGCAGTGGAAAGCTTTCAATCGTCCGCCGAAGCACCATGAAATTTTCAGGCGGTTGCTGGGGCTGGATGACGATTGCGACCTCAATTCAAGCAGATTGTGTTTTCGCTTCACACACAGCGTTGTTGACAACGTGATTTGGTATAGTTGCTGTCGTTCACTCCGCCTGCCAAATTTGCTGACATTCCACTCAGTATGTTTGTTGGTGTGTGCTTGTAGTGAACCCCACCGCGTATCAGATCTGCTGCACCACAAAGAGTTGGGCGCATTTGTTCTCTTTGTGTTGTTGTCGGCGTTGCCAGACAACGCTTGTGCCAAAGTTGTGGGTGGCGCCAAGGGGTCGTTGCGTGGTGTACGAGAAGAAATACAAAACACTATGCATTTGTGCCCGATGCCCAAAGCTAAGCAGTTTGTCCACGACATTGTGCATTTCAATATTGCACGGTTGCCGGCGAAAATACAATGGCCCAGCCAATTTGTTCAGGAATCTATTGACACATATATGACGATTCAAAGAGAGACCTTGATCGCATTCAGCGCGGCGATGTCCGCATCTTTTCGCGATGTCAACATGCAGCAGCAAGAATCGAACGCCACCGCTTCAACGAGCATTGGAGTTTCTGGTGCTCATTGTGTGGAATGCCAAAGCCAAACTGAGCTTCAGAAATGTGCGCTGTGTGCATACAGCAATCAAGTGTGCAAACATTGCAAAAAGAAGCACTCTCATAAACACAGGGACTGACTGACAGTAAACCCATACCTACCCTAAGTTAAAATTGATAACTAACTGTGTAATCACAATAAGAACCGGTTTTAAATTGTGTCGGAGTTGTCGGAGTTGGCGCGACAACGACGCAGCAACGTACACAGTTGTCTCTGTATCTATAACGTACGATTAAACTGTTGCCGTAGTTGGCGCGACAACATCTCAACCACGTCCACAGTTGTACCATCGTCAATAAGGTTGATGTTCTCACCGCAGTCAAAATCTGTGGGGTACGTGGCACATTCACTGCACACGCAAATGTGTTGTTACAAAACAAGCATCTAGGTTGCGGAGGATTGAAACGGTGAGTTCACAAACCTGTGATTGTAGAGCTCGCGCGCTGACCACAGCCACAGCACCCAGCAGCAAAACAACAGCAACAAATAATGTTGCGACGCATTGATTCAACAAAATTCATAGCAACTAAAACACAGACTCGTTGACCCACCGATGAGGCTAGATGGATCGTTCCATTGTGCTCGCAAAGATGTCTGGTTCCATATCCACCATTCACTGTAGCGCCACCTTTCCGTGCGAATGGAGTATCCCATGTGCGTAAAATTTGACCTGCAACCAGGCAATAATCATTGCGACAATCAATCACCGACAACACGCAATTCGGTATCTGAGTGAGTTGGAATCGGTACCGTGCAACGTGGTCGATTCCATTGTGTGCCCACAGTGGATTGCTTGGGAGTGTTCGACGAGGATACTGAGAATAGGCAGGCTTTGAATGCCACTCAAGGTTTTCGGAGTCATCCAACAATAACGGCAGTAAACTAATGCCATCTAAAACTGACGTATTTGCTGTGGACGCAGGCAGACCGGCAATATCGGCTAAAGTGGGCATGATATCCACCAACTCCACCACATCATTCACCCGTCGACCGGTCAGTGTTGTCTTTCACAGTCAAACAAGCACAAGACAAATGTTACTGATCTTGTCGTGCGTTTCAGACACTTCAATAGCGGGGCGACGAACTGGTATCCAAGGAACACTGATCATCAACGGCACTCTCGTCGCCAAATCAAACAACGTGTTCTTCCTCCACTCACAATGCTCGCCAAGTTGCCATCTGCATGTTTCGTGCACGATCACATTTCTACTCAAGTGCGAAAATGGCGCAAACAACAGCACAAACCCGTGATCCGAATGGACAACGATGGCTGTGGAGTTCCGCAGGTGCAATTCATCAACGGCTTTTAGGATCTCTCCCAGTTTAGCATCCATGCCACTGGTGGCAGCGTAATAAGCGCGACGAGCCTACTCCATTTCGATGTGATTACGACACGTCAGTTAGTCACAAAAAGTAATTCAACGAAACAGTGTGACCTCAACTCAATTACCGCTTGCGCTTCAGTGTCGTTGATGGGCAGCGTCGGAGAGGGTGAGCCGTTGTCGGCAAACGCAATGTCCGGCAAACCAATTGGCTCTTTCTTGTGAGTTGCGAGGGATGTATTCGAGATTGGGGCATGCAAGTCAAAAAATTCCTTTTCAGCCTAAAATTGTGCACAGGTACCGTTTGACAAGGTCATCAACATTGAAGCCAGATGCGCTAGCATGCAGCAGCGGTCGGTGACCCAACAAGTACCTGCCACGGCAGATGGGGCTTGTGAAGGCCGACCGCCAAGAAAAAGCCGTTGCTACTATTGTCCGAGTGTTGCGAAGCGTTGAATGTTTCCATCGTGTGCCGACTTCGGTGGCGCCGGGTGCCGTTCGCAGCCAAGTGAAGGTATTGTATGGCCCTCTCTGCCGTGAAGTAATCGTCGAATGCTTCCATTTCGCACCATGCATTCAGCCCAAGCCAGTGCAGCTTGGGAAATACTTCCGACGGACACGGGATGCACAATACTCCCTCGCCATAGCACGGGTTCTCGTACGGGAGCGCCTCCGGACTCCAGCTCATGTTGCCATCATAATGCGGCGGCACGTCTGGATGAAAAATTTTCCCCACTCCGAGTGTCAACCGTCCAGAGTCCTTGAACATGCCGGGCAACGTCTGCCACTCTGGGTGGTCTTCACGAAAGTTGTTGATGAAGTTCCAACACCGTGAGTTGTCCGGCCGTCGACCAGTGAGGAAACTGTTGCGCGATGGAGCACAAACAGCCTGTTGCGCGAAAGCTCTATCAAAGACGACGGATCGCGATGCTAGGGCATCCATATTGGGTGTGTGTGCGTGCGGAATGCCGTAGCACCCCATTTCTGGACGTAGATCATCAATGACAATATAGAGTATGTTGCGCGGCTCACTCGATGCCTCATGTACGGCATCAGTGGTTGATGTGTCAGCTGCGGCTAACAGGTGAGAGGGGACATCGACTTGAGCAAGGACGTAGATTGTCGACCATAACCAGGCGATCTTCGGTCGAAGAGCCATTGGCCTGTAGCGAGCTGTGTTGTGTTCACACCGATGACGTGAAGCGTGGTGACCAAAATACAACGTACGGGTAGAAGTAAACTCGTGGGGAGAATTTCGGCGAGTTGTGCACTTCCTTTGTGACTTCAATCACATTTATTGACTGTGAATGTGTCCCACGATCCCTCTCTCACAGCTCCGTTGTCGATTATTCTCCACGTCATCAGCTTTGGCGTTGAACAATTTCGTTGCTCACACTCTTGAACGGCCCGACCTTGTAGCTACCACTTTCCCACTCCGGTCTCTGAGTTCCTTTGTCGACCAAACCAACGTCGACGTCCAGTGCATCGTCTCTACTTGGTACGTCGAGAATCTTTCCCCACTGCTTGCTTGCTTGCTTGCTTGCTTGCTTGCTTGCTTGCTTGCTTGCTTGCTTGCTTGCTTGCTTGCTTGCTTGCTT
>ENA-OWNT01004708-OWNT01004708.1-seawater-metagenome-genome-assembly--contig:-NODE-4708-length-11751-cov-2.747559_pt1 | contig 11751 bp, 1 predicted proteins | sample MGYA00238136_ERZ651165 | MGnify/ENA primary metagenome ERZ651165 (study PRJEB26861, sample SAMN08777766) | seawater metagenome | isolation source: coastal seawater | place: USA: Florida | collected... | reverse complement strand
GGGGTCGGGGTGGCGCTGCTCTTTGACACGGTGCTGAAGGCGGTCCGCGCGGGTGTGATCGACGGCGTGGGGCGGCGGGTGGATCAGGCGGTTTCCTCGGAAATCTTCCGGCACATCTCCGATCTCAGGCTCGACGGCGGCGTGCAGCCGACCGGGGTCATGATCAACACGCTGAAGGATTACGAGGGGGTCAGGGACTTTTTCTCGTCCCAGACACTGGCGACCCTCACCGACCTCTGTTTCAGCCTGCTGTTCATCGCGGTGATCTGGTACCTTGGCGGGCCGCTGGCCTGGCCGCCCGCCGTCGCGCTGGCCTTTGTGCTGGTGATGGGGCTGGTGATCCTTTTCCCGCTGCGCCGTGCCTCTGCCGCGTCGCGCCGGATGACCGGCGTGAAAAACGCGGTGGCGGTCGAGGCGCTCTCCGAACTCGAGACGCTGAAATCGGTGGCCGGGCAGGGACGGATGCAGGCGCGTTGGGAACGGCAGGTCGCCGAGAGTGCCGAGGCGCAGGAGCGCAGCCGCCGGCTGGCCAATTTCGCCACCACCGCCACGGCACTGGCGCAGCAGCTCTCCTCGCTCGGGATCGTGGTTTTCGGCGTCTACCTTGCGCTTGACGGACAGCTCACCATGGGTGCGGTGATTGCCGCGATGATCCTCTCGGGCCGGGCACTGGCCCCGACTGCGGCGCTGGCCGGGCTGTTCGTCAGGGGCAGCTTCGCGGTCTCGACCCTCGCCAGCCTCGACGCGCTGATGGCGCGCGCCTCGGACAAGGCGGTGGCGGACCGGCGGCTGAACGCCCGGGTGGACCGGGGTGCTGTGACGCTGGAGCGTGTTACGCTGAGCTATCCCGGGGCCACCCAGCCCGCGCTGCACGAGGTCTCCTTCCGGCTGGAAGGGGGCGAACGCGTCGGGCTGGTCGGGCCGGTCGGGGCGGGCAAGACCAGCATCGTCCGCCTTGTCGCGGGCCTTTATGCGCCGAGCGGTGGCATGGTCCTGATGGACGATCTGAACCTCGCCCAGCTCAGCCCGGCGAACCTGCGGCGGGACGTGCAGCTCGTGCCGCAGGAGGCGGTGCTGTTCTCGGGGACGTTGGCCGAGAACATCGCCTTTGGCCAACCGCAGGCCACAATGGCAGAGGTGCTGAGAGTGGCACGGCTGACCGGCGTCGATGCCCTGGCTGCCGGGCATCCCGAGGGCTTCGCGATGCCCATCGCCGAGCGGGGGCGCAACCTGTCGGGCGGGCAGCGGCAGATGGTGGCGCTGGCCCGCGCGCTGCTGCCGGGGCCACGCGTTCTGGTGCTGGACGAACCGACCTCGTCGATGGACATCCGCAGCGAGCGGGCCTTCGTCGAGCGGCTCCGGCGGGGGCTGGCCGAGCGCCCGATGACGCTGGTGATCTCGACCCATCGCACGGGGCTGCTCGACCTTGTCGACCGGGTTCTGCTGGTCGAGGACGGGCGGGTCACGCTTGACGGGGAGAAGGCCAAGGTGATGGCGCGCCTGTCGCGTGCCGGGGAGGGGGCATGAGCGCGCCGGAATGGGACCTGCGCGAGTTTGCCAAGGGCCACGAGGCCGGGTCGCTGCGCCGGAGAACAGGCCGTGCAAGCCTTTTGCTGGTGCTGTTTCTGGCGCTGATCGGCGGTGGCCTCGCATGGGCCACGGTGGCGCGGATCGAGGAATTCGCGCGCGCCACAGGGCGCGTCGTCCCTTCGGGACAGGCGCGGACGGTGGAGAGCCTCGAAGGCGGCATCATCCGCGACATCGACGTGGCCGAGGGGGACGTGGTGGCGGCAGGGCAGGTTCTGGCCCGGATCGACGACACTGGTTCCTCGGCCAGCCTTGGCGAACTCGCGGCGAAGGAGCAAGCGCTGGTCGCTCGGGGCCTCCGGCTCGATGCGGAACTGGCGGGGGCATCGGCGGTGGATTTCGCGGAAAGCGGCATCGCGCCGGACAGTCCGCTGGCGGTGCAGGAGGTTGCGATCTTCGACAGCCGCGCGGCTTCCTATTTCGGGGAACGCGCGGTGCTGGAGGCGCAGGCGCGCCAGCGCCAACTCGAGATCTCGGAACTGGCCTCGGGGATGGCGCGCATGGCAGAGGGGCTGGCGCTGCTGGAAGAGGAAATCACGCTCAAGACGGAGAGCGGGGTGATCCCACGGGCGCAGATCCTGCCATTGGAACGCGAATTGTCCGGCAGGCGACAGGAGCAGGACACGCTGGCCAGCCGGCAGGCCAAGGCCGAGGCGGCGCTTTCGGAGGCGGAGGCACGGCTGACCGAGGCCGACCTGAAACGGCGCGCCGAGATCAGCATGGAGCGCTCGGACACGCTGAACCAGCTGAACGTGATCCGGGAAAGCATTCGCCGCGCGGATGACGTGGTGAGCCGTGCCGCACTGCGCGCGCCGGTGGATGGCGTCGTCGCGGTGCTGAATGTGCATACGGTCGGGGCGGTGATCGCGCCGGGCGAGGAGGTTCTGCGCATCGTGCCGCTGGATGACCGGCTGCAGGTCGAGGCGCGGGCCCGTCCCGAGGACATTGCCTTCATCCGTCCGGGGCTGCCTGCCAGCGTCAAGCTGACCTCTTTCGATTTCACAATCTACGGCGCGCTGGAGGGGCACGTGGTGCGGATCGGCGCCGATGCCGAACAGGACAAGGCGACCGGCGAGGTTTACTTTCCCATCGTGATCGAGACCGAGAGCAACGTTCTGCACCGCGCCGGGGAAGAGCACGGGATCAAGCCGGGGATGGTGGCCTCGGTCGATATCCTGACCGGCGAGCGCACCGTGCTGGATTACCTGCTGAAACCTTTCCGCAAGGCCCGGCTGGAGGCGATGCGCGAGCGCTGAGGTTCAGACCACGGCGGTTTCCTGTGCCCCGGCCGCGTTGCTGAAGATCACTTCGACCTCTGCCGCAAAGCCGCCCCCCGCCGCCTCGATGGTGGCGGCATGGGCGCCATCGACGCTCAGTTGTCCCGACGCCGGGTCGTATCCGACACGGTCGTCCAGCGTTTCGCCGTGGCCCAGCGACACCAGTGCGCCGAGGTCGATCCTGTCGCCGCCGCCCGCTCCGTCAGGACCTTCGAAGTCGAGGATACAGTCGGCGTCGGCGAGGTCGGTCAGGCGGAACACGTCCGCACCGCCGCCGCCCCAGAGCCGGTCGTGCCCGGCGCCGCCGATCATGAGATCGTCGCCCTGGCTGCCAATGGCCCAGTCGTTTCCTGCGCCGAGGTCGATCACGTAGCCCCGGTCGGCTCCGCCGAGGTCGATGAAGTCGGAGCCGTCAAGCAGGGTGAAACGGTCGATGCCGTCATAAGGCGTGGAGGTGTCGAGGATCACCGCGTCGTCGCCGCCTGTTCCCTGCGCGGTCGAGGTCCTTCCGGGCGTACCGGTCGCATCCCCCATGCGGTCACGGGTAAGACCATCCGGCCCGGTGTGGGTCCCCTCGGCAACCAGTTGAAGCGTTTCGGCCTCGTCGTTAGTCGCGAGCAGCTGGGCGTCCATGATCTCTGTAGGCGATGCCATTGCGGAGGACTCGCCTGTCGGCGCCGAGGCGTAAGCCGCCTCTGCCGAGGCTGTCCGGAGGGCGGGTTCTTCACCAGCATCGACGGGTTGACCCTCGCTGTCCTCGCCAAGGGCGGCGGCGTTGGTGGCCGTGTCGGCCACTGGCGTGATCCGGGCTGCCGACTGGGCTGTCTGGTTCACCGTGATCGAGAACGCCTCGGGTTCGGCGGTTCCGTGATTGGTCGAGACGGTGACCGTCCCGGACACCTCGCCGCTGTAGCGGGCGGGCAGCGAGATCGAGAGGGCCGCGACCATTGCGACGAAACTGGACTGGGACATGTTGCCCCGCGTCAGGACCAGCCGGTCGCCCGAGATGGTCCCCGCCGAGGCGGTGGCGCGGGCGGGCAGGGCGCTGTCGAACTGGATGACGACTTCTTCGAGCCATTCCGAGGCCGTGGCCTGCCGGTCTGTGACCTGCGCGTCGATGCCAAAGTCGATGACCTGCCGTGCGCCCGCCTCGTTGTCCGGGTCGGGTTCGACGTCGATGGTGACAGAGAGATCGAGTTCACCCGCGACGGACACCGAGAAGGTGCCGCTCTGCGAGCCGCCTTCGTTGGTGGTCACGAGGATAGAACCCGCAAGCGGCGTGTCGTTGGTGGCGAAATCGGCGGGGAAGATGACCACGAGGTCCTCGAATTCATCGAGGCTGCCGGTGAAGGTCAGGGTGTCGGTGACGTCAACGCGCTGCCCGCTTCCCACGCGATAGCGAGTGCCCTCGGGAACCCCCTCGATCGAATAGGTGACCGAGTCTACGAACTCGGAACCATCGGTATCGGTGACGGCGATATCGAAGTCGCCCGCCGGGCGATGGCGCACCAGCAGGTCGGTCTCGGCCAGCTCCACGACCGGCTCGGTGACGTCGACGACAAGGTCGGGCGCCGGGGTGATGTCAAAGTCGATGTCCGCCGGGGTGGAGCGGGCGGTGTCGGTGAATATCCCGTCCGCGTCGGTGGTTATCGCGGTAACTTCAAGTCCGGTGTCCCCGGCGAAATCCTCCGGCGGCAAGAAGGTGACGGTGCCGCTGGGCGCAAAGACGACGAGGCCGCCGCCGGTGCTCGCCCCGGTGCCGCCGTCGAGGGTAACCACGCCGCCAACCACGGGCTGTGCCACGCCGTTCACGAGGATCTGCCCGCCCTCCGGCACCACGATTTCAAACACCATGCTCTCGTGCGGGTCCGCAGTGGTTCCTGCGATGTCGAGCGTATAGGGCGTTGTCGCGTCCTCGACCCCCGAGGTCGGGCTGGCGGACACGATGACCTCGGGCGTATCGGCATCGGGGCGCACGCGCAGGATGAATTCGCGCGACCCGGTCTGCTGGTCGGAGTTCGCCAGTTCCAGCGTGTTGACGGAAAGGGTCAGACGGATCTCGGAGGGCAGGCTCGGGTCCAGCGAGTCGGGCAGGCGGGCATGGGCGTCCTTGAGTTGCAGCGTCACGCCGGAAAAGGCCGTGCCCGAGATCGTGTAGGAGCCATCGCCGTTGTTGATGAAACCGGAGCCTGAAGGACCCGACACACGCAGGTAATCGGGCACTCCGGAGAGCACGATGGTGACCGTCTCGGACCCATCCATGTCCGGCGACCCGGTGGACAGGAACTGGTCGAGGGAGAGGGGCACATCCTCGATGGCGGTCACCACCGGGATATCGCCGCTGACATCGACGAACGGTTCGCCCGTGTCCGGGTCGATGATCGAGGTGTCGGGCGTGAAATACGGCAGGTCGGCCACCGGGATGACGTTCAGCGTCCGGGTGACCGTCGCGTCCAGCCGCGAGCCGTCGATGTCCTGGCTGGTGGCGGTCACGGTGACTGACAGCGGTCCGCTGTAGTTCGGGTAGGGCACCACCCGAAGGCCGGGCAATTGCGACAGCGAGAGGGCGAACTGGACCTGACCGCCGCCGATGTCGGTGCCTGTAAGGGCGCCACCGTTGGCATCGAGAAGCTGGTCGAGCGTGTCGGCGTCGAAGGTCACGAGTACGTTGCCGACGGGCCGTTCGCCGCCGTCGATGCCGTTGATCTGGATATCAAGGGCGTACTCGGTGTCCTCGTCGAAGCTGGACGAGCCGGCTATCACGATCTCGGGGCCGTCCACCACGGGGTTGATAGTGATGGCAAAGCTCCCGCTGTCGGTGGTCACCCGCCGGCAGGAGACGTTATTGAGCGTGGAGGTGTAGTTCAGCGCGTTCAGCCCGTCGTAGGGGTCGTCTGGGCCAAAGGTTCTGCCGGGTGCGAAGGGATTGTCGGGGCTCGACTGGTGCTCGGGCGGGGTGAACAGGATGCTCTCGGCGGTCATGGTCGGGTCGGACGGATCGACCCCAAGCAGGGCGAGGTCGATCACCCAGTCGCCGTTGACCGGGTCGTAAAGCACCGCGCCGGGCACGGTCGAGGAGAGCGAGGCGCCCTCAGGCAGTTCGATGGCGAGGGTAAAGTCGCCGACAACGCCGTTCGGCAGGTTCACCAGGTCGTCGATGCTGTCATAGTACCCGTCGACCGGCGTGATCTTGATCTGGAGCGCGATCTCGGTGTCCTCGTCGCCGCTGCCGACAAGCTGCAGTTCGGGCGAGGGCAGCATGTGCTCGGGCGGGCAGGGATTGGGGCCCGGTCCGCCATCCGGCAGCACCACCACGGTAAAGCCCGTGCTCACCACCGCGCCGCCGGGCAGGGCCTCGATCGAGGCGAGCCGATCCTCAACCGTGGTGCCGGTGACCAGCGACATGTCCTGATCGTCTTCGATCACGATGGCATTGAGCTGTAGGTCGTAATAGGTGACCTCGCTGACCTGCCCGGGGACGAACTGCACCTCTGCCAGATCGCGGGCGGGGACGAGGTAGGCGGTGCCCTCGGCATCGAGCTGCTGGGCGCCCAGCAGCGAGGTCGACGGATCGACGCCGGTGATCACGTAGTAGAGCGTCTCCGATCCGTCGAAACTGCCGTTGAATGACTGTTCGGTCATGGCGCCGCTGAGCGGATCGGCGGCGGTGAACATGGTGTCAGCGTCGATGATGCCGCTGGCCAGCGCGGCGTCACTGACGCGCATGTCGAGCACGAAGGGGGCGGTGTCGACGCCGGCATAGCCGTAGACGCGGTCGGCATTGGCCTTGCCGTCCTGCACTTCGGATGGCCGGTAGAGCGCATTGATGTCCGCATCATTCAGGGTCGAGTCGGGGTCCGCGCTCGGGTCTGCATTCTGGACCGTCACGACGGGCGTGTCGGCGATGCCGGTCACGGTCACTGTCAGCGTGCCGGTGCCGGTGATGGCCTGCGTGGGATCAAGTGTCTCGTAGTAGACGGTACGCACCGAGAGCACGATATCGTCGTTGCTGTCCTCGCCCGGCAGGATCCAGAGGTTCTCGGCGATGGCGGGCCGCAGGTTGAGCACGCCCTTGGCATTGGGCGTCAGTTCATTGAGGTATGCGCCGGGGATCTGCGGATCGGGCTGGGGTTCGCCGTTGAAGAAGCGGGGCACACGGCCCTGCGCGTCGGGCGTGATCACCGAGACCTTGAGGGAATCGAGGATCGCTTCGGGTGAGCCCGGCGAGTTGCTCGCGTTGTCGATGATGTTGCCATCGAGCGAGAGCGGGATCGCGGTATCTTCATTGGTGGTGCCAGTCACCGAGGGGTCGCCGCCATCGACCACCGGCTCGATGGTGAAGACTTCGTTGAGGGTGGTGACCCGTTCCTGCGAACCGTCGGCCTCGATGGTCAGCACGTCGATCTGCAACGGCAGGTCGCCCGCGTAGTGGGTGGGGACGCCCCGGATTTCGGCGGTCAGCCACTCTCCGTCTTCAAGGCTCCACGTGTTGTAGCCCGGCGGCGTGTTCACCTCGGTCAGCAGCGCGGGCACCTTCGGCCCGCTGGGATCGTCCGGGTCGCTCACGTAGATCGTCAGCTCGCTCGGCACCAGCCGCATTACTACCGAGGTGACGGTCTCGCTGCCGTCGCGGTCCTGAATCACAGGCTCGAAGGGGATGTGCCAGATGCCCCCGGCATCGTCGATGACCTGTTCGTCGCAGACGGGCGGGCCGATGATCTCGGCAAAGTTGTTGACCGGGTCGACGTCGACATCCAGTTCGCCCGAGGCGGTCTGCTGGTTGTTCTCCATCGTGTTGGTATCGCGGGTGGACAGTTCCACCAAAAGGTCGGAACCGAAGAAGGTGCCATCGGCGCGGTAGGGATCGCCGGTCTGGCGGTCGACGTCGTAATCCTCGTAGAGCGAGGGCTGCAACTGCAGCGCGCCCCGGAAGGCGGTAACATCGGAGTTGAAGAAGATGGTCAGCTCGCCCGTACCCTCGTCATAGGAGGTGCTGGCGATCTTGTTCCATTGCAGGTTGGTGATGGGGCCCGCGCCGCTGGCCTGCATAAAGGCAGCGCGATCGACCGAGCCGTCCGCATTGACGTGATCCGCGATCCAGTCGGTCGGCACGTTCCGGATGGTGAGCGAGCCGAGTTCCTCTGACCCGTCGGTGTCGGGTGTCGATGCAATCAGGCCAAGGTACAGCGTGATCTGCCCGGGGCCGGAGCCGTCATCGGTGCTTTCCAGCAGCGTCAGGATCTCGTCCGCCGCAATGGCACCATCCTTGACTGCCGCCTCGATCCGTTGCGGGCTGTCATCCGCGACCTCGCCCGACGTGAGGACGAAGGCCGATGCGGTCAGCACCGCCTCGGCATCGGGGCGCAGGGTCTGGATCGTCTGGAAGTCTTCCTGTCCGAGGTTGTCCGAGGTGTCGCTCTCGGCGTCCCCCGTGCGGGTTTCGCTCCAGGTCAGCGTGCCGTCCGTCGTCAGCACGCCGCTGAAGTACTGCGGGACGCTGATGCGCAGGTTGGCCAGGGCCTCGGCGAACTGCGCGTCGGTGGCGCCGCCCGCCGGGACGAGCAGAAAGCTCACGCTGTCGGCGGTCGAGCCGGTCTGGGTGATCTGGACAAAGCCGTTCAGGTCGCTGCCCGCGACGCGCAGCTGCAGGTCGTCGGAGTTCGCGGGGTCGAACACGTCGCTGGCAGTCTCGACCGAGATTGTCAGGGTCAGGCTTTCGAAGGTTTCCGATCCGTCGGTATCGGTCAGTGCCAGCGCGGTGATCCCGACCGAGACCGCGCGGCGCCCCTCGGTGTTCTCGCGCGCGGTCACGTCCTCGGTCACGAGCGCAATGGCATCCACCACGGCGTCGACGTCCACGTTGACCCCGTTGCTGGCCGTCGCGGTGTCGTCGGGCAGGCCATCTGCGGTGTCGCGCGCAGTCACGGTGGCGCGGATCTCATCCCCGAGGATGGTCTTTACGTCGCGATCGTCGTTGGCGAGCGGGGTGGCGCGCAACGCCCCGTCGAAAGTCGTCACACCGGATTTGAGCGTGATAGTGAGTGTCGTGCCGGAGAGGGTGGCAGAGGCGATGTCACCCGCGCCGCTCTCGAACAGCGAGAGGTTGACGTTGCCATCGGTGGCGGGCACCCATCCTTCGGGCAGGTTCTCCAGTACGATCTGCGTCAGCATCTCGGACCCGTCCTGGTCGGGTGTCGAAGCCTCGATGGTCAGGAGGAAGCTGGTATCCTCGTCCACGATGAACCGGTTGGGGGCAAGGCGATCCACGGTAGCCGGGCTAGGATCGACCGAGAGCCGGATCGTCGGCTCGGCCACCGGTGTCACGTTCAGCAGCATGGATTTCGACTGGCCAGCCGGTGATCCCTCGTCGGTGGTGACGTTGACGGTAACCTCCACGATGCCCGAGAAGTGTTCGGGAAAGCTGCGCACGCCCAGGGCCCTGAGCCCGGCGAGCGAACCGCTCCACGTTCCGTCGGGGCTGGTCAGAATGGTGCCGTCGGTCAGCAGCGTCTCGCCCTCTGGCAGGCCGGAAAAGCTGACCACTATGGCGGTGATCGACTCGGAGCTGTCGATGTCGGTCACCCGCGCGCCGAGACCAAGGTCGATGTCCGAGCCGTAGTCCTCGATCACCGTTATGTCCTGTGCGGTGATCGAGATATCGCTCTCGGAGGTGACGGTAAGGGTAAAGGGAACCGTCTCGATACCGTCGTCGGGGCCTTCGTCGCGTTCGCCCGCCAGCCGCGCCTCGTCGGTCACGAAGCGGACCGAGCCGGTAATGTCCTCGACGGTCGAGAAGTCGTCGGGAAGGCGGAAGACCAGTTGCGCGTAGTCTTCGGGCGAGAGGCCTCGCAGGAAGAACGCGTCGCCCGACGGGACCTCGCTGAAGGTCGCGCCGCCATCGGTGGAATAACCGGTGCCATCCGGCAGCCCCTCGATCCTGACGGTGATGGCCACAACCGCCTCGCTGCCATCGGCGTCCGAGGCGGCGCCGGTCACCATGTCGATGGGGCGGAACTGGACCGGGGCGGAGGTAGTGCTGTCGAGATCGCCATCGCCGGGCGCGTCGTTCTCCGACAGGGTCAGGCGGCCGGGTCCGCCGGTGACGAGATCGCCCTCGGCGTCGATCTCGACGGTGCGGGTTGCGGTCGCGGTGCCATCGCGCGCCGTATCGGTCAGTGGCGAGTCATCCTCGTCCGTCTGGACCTGTAGCGTCAGGGTGATGGGCAGTGCCGTGCCACTGGTCAGGTCGCTGCGGCTGTCGGTCGAGAAGTCGGCGGGCAGGGTCAGCACGAGGTTGTCGTAGGCGGCGGCGATATCGCCGACCTGTGCCGCATCCATCCCGATCGTGAGCGTGGTCGCGCCGGTCGTCGGGTCGGTCGCGACGCTTGCCTGTACCCCGGCGGGCAAGGTGAGCCCGAGCTGGTCGAGGGTGATGCCCGCGGGCAGACCAGTCACCGTCAGCCGCAGGCTCTGCAGTGCTTCGGAGCCGTCCCGGTCGGTGACCACGGGCAGCAGCAGCGCGGCGGGCGTCAGTTGCACCGGTGCATCGGTTTCGCCCCCGGTCGGGTCTGGCAAATCGTCGTCGATGCGAACGTCGCCCTCGGCGGTGATGGTCAGCTCTACCGGGCGGCTGTCGCCCGTTGCGTCCTCGGTCGAGGTTGCGGCGAGAGTGCCGGTGATCGCGCCCATGCCGTCGGTACGGCTCTCGGTCGAGAAATCGCGGGGAAAGACCAGTTCGAGCGAGGCGTACTGCTCCAGCGTCCCGCTGAAGACGAGCGCACCGCCGGACACTGCGTCATAGGTTATGGTCGCTCCGGGCACTCCGTTTACCGCCACCCCGGCAGGCAGCCCGCCGAGGGTGAGGGTAACGCTGTCGATCTCCTCTCGGGGCAGGTTCGGGTCAAAGTCGCTGACCGAGACCTGCCAGTCTTCCGAGGGATGGAAACTGACTTTGGCGTCGGTCTCGGCCAGCGTGACCGGGACGACAGCGAAATCGATGTCGCCCGCCGGTGCAATCTCGATGCTCTGCTGCCGGCTGCGCGTTCCTTCCGGGCTGATCGCGGTGATCTCGGCCCCGATCGTGCCCGAGTAGTCGCCGACAAAGGTCAGTGACAGGTCGCGGGCGTTCTGCATGGTGCCGCGCCAGACGCCGGTGTCCGCATCGAACTGCCCCGTGGAGAAAACGGTGCCGTCCGGCATGCCGGTAAAGGCGATCTCGACGCGCGCCGCGTCTTCCGACCCGTCAAGGTCCGTGGCGGCCACCCGGATGCCGAGGTCGACCGTGACGCCGGTTCCGTCGATGCCGTCGCCATCTTCCGTTCCCGTCACGGTCTCGGGGGCGTTCAGGCGCACGTCCAGTTCGTATTCCAGCGTGATGTCGAGCCGCCCGATGCCGATCCCGCCCTCATTGGTAACGGCTGCTACCTCGGCGAAGAGGTCGGCCGCCGGGTTCGCGGTCGAGAAATCGCGGGGCAGCGAGATCACGAGGTCGCGGTACTCTGCCAGCGTGCCGAGGAAGTCGAGGGTGTCGCCCGGATCGACGAAGGTCGCGCCACCGTCGAGCGAGGCGAGAGTGCCGGGCGGCAGCATGTTGAAGTGCACGAGAACCAGTTGGACCCTTTCGGAGCCGTCGATGTCGGTCGCCTGCGGTAGCAGCGAGTCGGCGGGGCGAAAGAGCACGGCCCCGTCCGTCTCGGACAGTTCGAGCGTGGCGTCGGGCACCGAGATGTCGCCCTCGGCGAAAATGACCAGCGGAACGCTGGCCTGAGCGGAGCCCTGGTCGGTGACGATCTCCATTGCGGCCTCGAGCGTGCTCTCGGGGCTGGTGCTCGAATAGTCCTGTGGCAGGATCAGCCGCACCCCGCGCAGGTCATAGCTGTCCGTCGCT
>ENA-OWNT01004707-OWNT01004707.1-seawater-metagenome-genome-assembly--contig:-NODE-4707-length-11755-cov-4.910687_pt1 | contig 11755 bp, 8 predicted proteins | sample MGYA00238136_ERZ651165 | MGnify/ENA primary metagenome ERZ651165 (study PRJEB26861, sample SAMN08777766) | seawater metagenome | isolation source: coastal seawater | place: USA: Florida | collected... | reverse complement strand
TCACCAGCTCGAACGCCCAGAGCGTCGGGCTGTTGAACACGTAGCGCATCACCACTTCGTAGGTCGTGACGATCGCGCAGATGAGATAGAAATGGGCCGCCGAAAGGCCGATGATCTGGCTCAGCCGGTCGATGCCCCGCACCAATGCCCGCATGCGCTTGAGTCCCGTCGGGCCCCGCGCCCGGAAGGCGGCCGCGGGGCCCGTCTGAAGGTGGCGGAAGGTTCGGCGTCGCCGCCTATTTCAGGAGCCCATAGCCCTTCATGAACGCGATGTGCGCGTCATAGGCTTCCTTGGCGAGGTCGGACTTGCTGGCGTATTCCTTCCAGACTTCCGCCGCCACGGCGCGCAGCTTGTCGCGCTCGGCCTGGGACCAGTCGACCACCTCGACGCCCTCAGCGCCCCCCGCATATTTCGCCGCCACCTTGCGGTCCTCGATGTCGGAGGCGCGGGACATGTCCGTCCAGGCCGCGTAGTACCAGGCCTCGAGCGCAGCCTGGCCTTCGGGTCCGATCTTCTCCCAGACCGCCTGGTTGACGGTGAATTCCAGCACCGCCATCGAGTGGATTCCCGGGAAGATCGGATACTTGGCGACCTTCTGGAAGCCGAGGGAGTCGTTGTTGGTGAAGGAGCTGGCGTCGGCCGCGTCGACGATGCCCTTCTCGACCGCGGTGTAGGTCTCCGGGAAGGGAATCTGGGTCGGCGACGCGCCGATCTTGCTGAAGACGGCCGCCGCCATGCCTTCCGGCGAGCGGATCTTCATGCCCTTGAAGTCGGCGACGGTGCGGATCGGCTTGGTCGCGACCAGCGCCTCCTTCGAGAACGGGCCGCAGCCGACGACATGGATCTTGCCGCCGGTGAACTCGTCGTAGACCTTCTGCAGAACCTCCCGGCCGCCGCCGAAGCGGCAGAACATCTGGAACTGCTCGGCCGTGTCGTAGCCGGCGATCAGGTCGCCCATGATGCCGAATGCCGGGTCCTTGCCGGCGTAGTAGGCGACGGCGTTGAAGTCCCACTGAAGGATGCCGGCGGAGACGGCGCTCATCACCTCTCGGTGCGGGCCGACGGCCTGGCTCGGCTACCGGATCCGCGCCGCCCAGTCGAACGGGGATCCCGGCACCAACTTCGCCAGCGTCGGGCTCTCGGTCCCGCTGCCGGCGGCGTCCACGCGCCGCTGGGGAGCGATGGCAGCCGCCGCGGAGGCCCGGGCCCGAGCGGCCGAGGAGGAGGCCGAGGGCGTGAAGGCCCGGCTCGACGCGGCGCTCGCAGCAGCGCAGGCCCGGTACGACCGCGCTGCGCAGCGGGCCCGCGCCTACCGCGAGTCCCTCGAGGCGGCCGCGCGGGCCGCGCTGGACTCCACCTCGTCGGCCTACAGCGTCGACCGCGCCGAGTTCGCGGATCTGATTCGCGCGGAGATCGACCTCCTCGACGTCCGGCGACAGCGGCTGCGCGCAGAGGCCGAGAGCGCCGGCGCGCGCGCCGAGATCATCACCCTCCTGGGCGACGCGATGCCCGCGAGCGAGACCCCATGAAGCGACCCCTCCTCCTCTTCCTTCTGTTGCTCCCTCTCACGCTGGCGGTGGCCTGTGCCGGCGACTCCGAGGTCGCCGTGGACAGCGCCACCGAAGCGGAGATCTACACGTGTGGGATGCACCCCGAGGTCATCAACGAGGGGCCGGGCTCCTGCCCGATCTGCGGGATGGACCTCACCCCGATCCGCCAGGGCGGCGGCGCGGCCGCGGCCCATGACCACGGCTCGGAGCTCTACACCTGTGGGATGCACCCCGAGGTCATCAACGAGGGGCCGGGCTCCTGCCCGATCTGCGGGATGGACCTCACGCCCCTCCGGAAGCCCGCCGCCGCGGGAGCGGCGCCGAGCGGCGAGAAGACCATCAAGTACTGGGTCGCTCCGATGGACCCGACCTACATCCGCGACGAGCCCGGGAAGTCGCCGATGGGCATGGACCTGGTGCCCGTCTACGAAGACGACCTGCCCGCGGCCGGCGAGGCGGTGGTGATCGACCCCTCAGTGGTCCAGAACATGGGCGTACGCCTGAACCGCGTGAAGGTCGGCCCGATCTTCCGGCACGTGCGGACCCTCGGTGAGATCGAGGTGGCCGAGGACGAGATCTCCGTCGTCAACCTGCGCTATTCCGGCTGGATCGAGCGGATCCGCGTGGACGAGACCGGCGCCGAGGTGCGGCGCGGGCAGACCCTGTTCGACATCTACTCCCCCGAGGTGGTCGCCGCCCAGGACGAGCTCCTGCTCGCGCTGCGCACGGAGGGGCCCGACGGCCCGCGCGTCCGGGCGACCAAGGCGCGCCTCCGCAACTGGAACGTGCCGAACTCCGTGATCCAGGGAGCCATCGACAGCGGCGAGGCCCGCCGCAGCATCCCGGTCATCGCCCCGCGCGCCGGCTTCGTCCTGCACAAGAACGTGGTCGAGGGTGCCCGGATCAACGCCGGGCAGGACCTGTACCGCATCGGCAACCTGCAGAGCATCTGGGTCCGCACCGAGGTCTACGAGCACGACGCCGCCTGGGTGAAGGTCGGACAGAAGGCGTGGATGGAGCTGTCGTTCGCCGGCGGACGACAGGTCGTCGGCGAGGTCAGCTACGTCTACCCGACCCTGAACACGAAGAGCCGCACGCTCACCGTGCGCCTGGAGTTCCCCAACCCCGGCCTCGAGCTGAAGCCCGGGATGTTCGCCACGGTGCTCATCGAGACGCGCCGCAAGGACGACGCGCTCATCGTGCCGACCGAGGCGATCATCCACTCCGGCGAACGCCAGCTCGTCTTCGTTGCGCGGGGGATCGGTCGCTACGAGCCCCGGGACATCGACACTGGCGTGGTCGGCGATCGCCACCTGACCGAGGTGGTGGGCGGCCTGCGAGCCGGCGAGGACGTCGTGGTGAGCGGGCAGTTCCTGCTCGACTCCGAGAGCCAGCTCCAGGAGGCCATCAACAAGCTCCTTGCGGCGCGGCTGCAGAAGGGCGCCCCCGTCGCCGAGGCCCCGCCGCCGTCGGTGGAGCGCTGGACCTGCCCCATGCATCCGGAGATCCAGACCGACGAGGAGGGCACGTGCCCGATCTGCGGCATGGACCTCGTCCCCATGGAGGTCGAGGCGACGCAGCCGGGAGAGGCGACCCAGCCCGGCGAAGCCACCCAGCCCTCCGACCACCAGCGCTGAGGCCGACGCGATGATCGAACGCCTCATCACCTGGAGCGTGCACAACCGCTTCCTGGTCATCGTCCTGACCGCGCTCGTCACCGCCAGCGGCCTGTGGGCGATGTGGACCACGCCGGTGGACGCCATCCCGGACCTGTCCGACGTCCAGGTCATCGTGTTCACCGACTTCGCCGGTCAGGGGCCGGAGGTCGTCGAAGACCAGGTCACCTACCCGCTCACGACAGCGATGCTGTCGGTGCCCTACGCGAAGACGGTGCGCGGCTACAGCTTCTTCGGCTTCTCGATGGTCTACGTGATCTTCGAGGAGGGCACCGATCTGTATTGGGCGCGCAGCCGCGTGCTCGAGTACCTCAACTTCGTCCAGAGCCGCCTGCCGGATGGCGTCTCGCCCCAGCTCGGCCCCGACGCCACCGGCGTGGGCTGGGTCTACATGTACTCACTGTCCGACTTCGGCCCGCGGGCGGCGGTGCTCCGCGAACGGAACGACACCGACCACGACGGCGTCGTGAGCTCCTCCGAGCTGCCCAACCCGGAGGGCAAGCCGCTGGTCGACGACGGCTTCCACGTCTACACGGACGCCCAGATCGACGCGCTGTTCGGGCCCCCTCCCCCGGCGCTGTTCTCGGACCTGGACAACGCGGCCGCGCGGACCTGGACCAGGGACTCCCGGCGCTACCTCCTCGACGGGTTCGATCGCGATGGCGACGGCGGGATCTCCTATCCCGAACTGCAGAGGGCGGTGGACTTCCAGGGCCTCGACCTGGCCCAGCTCCGCTCCCTTCAGGACTGGTTCCTGCGCTACGAGCTCATGGCGCTGGAGGGCGTGTCGGAGGTGGCGAGCGTCGGCGGACATGTGCGCCAGTACCAGGTGGAGGTGGACCCCGAGCGGCTGCGCGCCTACGGCATCCCCCTCGGCAAGGTCCGCGAGGCCATCCAGCGCAGCAACATGGACGTCGGGGGCCGCCTCCTGGAGATGGGCGAGACCGAGTTCATGGTGCGGGGCAAGGGGTACATCTCCAGCCTCGATGACCTCGAGGGCATCCCCATCGGGGTCGATCAGGAGAGCCACACGCCCATCCTCCTTCGCCAGGTGGCGCGGGTGCAGCTGGGGCCCGAGATCCGGCGCGGCGTCGTCGACATGAACGGCCAGGGTGAGGTCGTCACCGGCGTGATCGTCATGCGGTTCGGCGAGAACGCCCTGGCCGTGACCGAGCGGGTGCGCGCGCGGCTGGAGGAGCTGAAGTCTGGCCTGCCCGAAGGGGTGGAGATCCACGTCAGCTACGACCGCTCCAACCTCATCGAGCGTGCGATCCACGTCCTGCAGGGGAAGATCGTCGAAGAGCTGATCGTGGTGGCGCTGATCTGCTTGATCTTCCTCTTCCACGTGCAGTCAGCGCTGGTCGCCGTGTTCACGCTGCCGGTCGGCATCCTCGTGTCGTTCCTGTGCATGCGGCTGCTCGGCCTCAACGCGAACATCATGAGCCTGGGCGGGATCGCCATCGCGATCGGCGTGATGGTCGACGCCTCGATCGTGCTGGTGGAGAACCTGCACAAGCACAAGGAGCGGTATCCGGACCGCCCGCACATCGACGTCGTGATCGGGGCGGCGCGCGAGGTCGGCCCAGCGCTCTTCTATTCACTGCTCGTGGTCACCGTCAGCTTCCTGCCCGTGTTCTCGCTGCAGGCCCAGGAGGGACGCCTGTTCCGGCCGCTGGCGTTCACCAAGACGTTCGCCATGGGCGCCAGCTCGCTGCTCGCCGTCACCATCATCCCCGTCCTCCTTTACTACTTCGTGCGGGGCGGGATCCGGCCGGAGGAGAAGAACCCACTGACCCGCGCGCTGCGCTGGATGTACGCGCCGTTCATTCGCGGCGTGCTGCGGTTCCCGAAGGCCGTTGTGGCGCTGTCGGTCCTGCTGGGTTCGCTGGCGCTGTGGCCGCTGAGCCAGGTGGGCAGTGAGTTCATGCCGCCGCTCAACGAGGGCGATCTGCTCTACATGCCCACGACGCCGCCGGGGATCTCGATCACGAAGGCCCGGGAGCTGCTCCAGCAGACGGACAAGATCATCGCCAGCCACCCCCAGGTGCAGCACGTACTGGGCAAGTCGGGGCGCGCCATGACCGCGACGGACCCGGCGCCGCTGTCGATGTTCGAGAGCACCATCATCCTCACCGACACCGACACATGGCCCGAAGGCAAGACCATCGAGGACGTCATCGACGAGCTCGATCGCATGGTCCAGTTCCCCGGTCTCACCAACGCCTGGACGATGCCCATCAAGACGCGGCTGGACATGCTCGCGACGGGCATCAAGACCCCCGTCGGCATCAAGCTGATGGGCGACGACCTGGACGTGCTGTCCGAGGTGGGCCAGCAGATCGAGGCGGTGGTCGGCGAGCTGGACGACACCCTGTCGGTCTACAGCGAGCGCGTGGTCGGCGGGAACTTCATCGACGTGGACATCCGGCGTGATGACGCCGCGCGGTACGGGCTGACGGTGGGCGACGTGCAGGACGTGGTGAAGACGGCCCTGGGCGGCATGAACGTCACGTGGACTGTCGAGGGGCTGGAGCGGTACCCGGTCAACCTGCGCTTCCCCCGCGAACTCCGCGACGACCTCGAGTCCCTCGGCAGCGTCGCCGTCTCGACGCCGATGGGGCACACCGTGCCGCTGCGCGCGGTCGCGGACATCTCGGTCAAGAAGGGCCCGCCGGCGATCAAGAGCGAGAACGCCAGGCGCACGGCGTGGATCTTCGTGGACCTCGACACCAGCGACGTCGGGGGCTACGTCAAGGCCGCCAAGGACGCCGTGGACGCCGCCGTCTCGCTACCGGCGGGTGTGTCGATCGCCTGGTCGGGGCAGTACGAGTACATGGAGCGGGCGAACGAGCGGCTGATGATCGTGGTGCCGCTGACCATCGCGATCATCTTCCTGCTCCTCTTCATCCACTTCGGCAACCTGCCCGAGACGCTCATCGTCATCGGCACGCTGCCCTTCGCCCTGGTCGGCGGGATCTGGCTCCTGTGGCTGATGGACTTCAACCTCAGCGTCGCGGTTGGCGTCGGCTTCATCGCGCTGGCCGGGCTCGCCGCGGAGACCGGCGTCGTGATGATCGTCTACCTCGACGAGACCTGGGAGCGGTGGAAGACCGAGGGCCGCCTGTTGACCCTCGATGACCTCAAGGCCGTGACCATCGAGGGCGCCGTCGATCGAGTGCGCCCGAAGGTCATGACCGTCGCCACCACGGTCATCGGGCTGCTGCCCGTCATGCTCGGCACGGAGACGGGGACGCGGGTAATGAAGCGGATCGCGGCGCCGATGGTGGGAGGGCTGCTCAGCTCGACGGTCCTGACCCTGGTGATCGTGCCCGCGGTCTGGTTCCTGTGGCGCAAGGGCCAGCTCCACCGGGAGCACCGCGGATGACCCGGCTGGGGAGCGCCGGGCGGGGAGCCCTCATCGCCGGAGCCGTCATCGTCCTCGGGGCGCTGCACTACACCGCGGGCCACCACGGCGACGCCGCCCACGCCCACCACCTGTATCGGCGCCTGTTCTATCTGCCGATCCTCGCGGCGGCCTGGAGCTGGGGGACGCGAGGAGGGCTGGGCGTCTCCCTGTCCGTGGTGGCGGTCTACGTCCCCCACGCCTTCGGACTCTTCGGAGCCCACGCCGACCCGGCATCGAGCGTCGACAAGGTCGCCGAGATCCTCCTGTACGTGGCCATCGGCGGGATGGTGGGCTGGTTCGTCGACCGCGAGCGCGGCACCTCGAAGCGGCTTCGGGCCTTGTTGGGTCAGCGCGACAAAGCGCTGGAGGACCTGCACACGGCCCAGGAGACCCTCGTCCAGGCGGAGCATCAGGCGGCCATGGGCTTCCTCACCGCGGGGCTTGCCCATGAGATCCGCAACCCGCTCGGAGCGATCCGCGGCGCCGCGGAGATCCTCGGCGACGCAACGACGGAGCCCGTACCTGCGCGGGCCGCGTCCATCCTCGTAGCCGAGACGGAGCGGCTCGACGGGGTGCTGACTCGGTTCCTGCGGTTCGCGCGTCCCGAGAACGGACCCCTCGAGGTGGCCAACCTGTCGACGATCGTCGAAGAGGTGGCGGAGCTCGTCGGCGCCGAGGCGGAGCAGCGGGGCGTCGCCATCATGCACGTGAAGTGCAGCGCGACCCCGAGCGCGGAGCTGGACACGGGCGCGGTCCGGCAGGTCCTGCTCAACCTCGTCGTCAACGCGATGCAGGTGCAGCCCGAGGGTGGCCAGATCCGCCTGCTGTCGGGGATCGACACCGACGCCGCGGGCCTGCCCCTCTTCGTGCGGGTGGAGGACGCGGGTCCCGGGATTCCGGAAGCGCAGCGCGCCGCAGTCTTCCACCCCTACTACTCGACCCGCCCTGGGGGAACTGGCCTCGGCCTCGCCATCTCCCGCCGCGTGCTGACGGAGCACGGCGGGACGGTGCGGGTCGGCGACGGCGCGCTCGGGGGCGCGTCCTTCGAGATCCGACTGCCCGTCACCCGGGAGGAGGCGACATGAGCCCGTTGGACGTGCACGTCCTGTTCGTTGACGACGATGACAGCCTGCGTGAGATCACCACGATGCAGCTCGAAGCGGCGGGCTACCGGGTGACCGCCTGCAACGGCGGCGCGGCGGCGATCGCGGCCTTCGAGCGGGAGCCCGCGGACGTCGTCATGACGGACCTGAAGATGCCGGACGTCGACGGGATCCAGGTCTTGCGGGCGATCCACCGGCTCGACTCCGACGTGCCCGTGATCGTCGCCACCGCCTTCGGCTCGGTGGACACCGCGGTCGCCGCGATGCAGGCGGGGGCCCACGACTACGTGACCAAGCCGGTCGCGCGCGACGCCCTGCTCCTCAAGGTGGGCCGTGCCGTCCAGCACTCGCGGGTGCTGCGGGAGAACCGCACGCTGCGCTCCAGGGTCGAGGCCAGCGGACGGCGGCCGATGCTCGTGGTGTCCGCGGCGATGACGCGACTGATGAACCAGGTGAGGCGCGTGGCCACGTCCGATCTGCCGGTGCTGCTGCACGGCGAGAGCGGCACGGGCAAGGAGCTGGTGGCGCGGGAGCTGCACCGGCTGTCGGAGCGGTCATCCGGGCCCTTCGTGGCGGTGAACTGCGCCGCGATCCCGGCGGAGCTGCTCGAAGCCGAGCTGTTCGGCCACACCCGTGGCGCCTTCACGGGCGCCAACCGCGCACGTGAGGGGCGGTTCCGGGCGGCGGAGGGAGGCACGCTGCTGCTCGACGAGATCGGCGATCTGCCCATCGAACTCCAACCGAAGCTGCTTCGGGTACTGCAGGAGCGAGCCGTTGAGCCCGTCGGCGCCGAGCGCCCCATCCCGGTCGACGTGCGGATCATCGCCGCCACCCACCGCGAGCTCCAGGCGCAGGTCCGCGAGGGCGTGTTCCGGGAGGACCTGTATTACCGGCTCGCGGTGCTGCCGTTGAGGGTGCCGCCCTTGCGGGAGCGTCGGGAGGCCATCGTCCCCTTGTTCGAGCTGTTCATGACGGCGCAGGCGGCCGCGTCGGGCCGCACCCTGGCGCTGTCGCCGGGGGCCGCCGAGGAGCTCCGCCACCGTCCGTGGCCCGGCAACGTGCGCCAGCTCGACAACGTGGCGCGCCGCGTCGCGCTTCTTGCTGCGGGGCCGACGGTGGAGCTCGACGATCTCCCGGCGCACCAGGACGACGCGACCCGCGCAGATGACAGCCTCGGGCACGGCGGCGTGCTCCGGGTCCGCATCGACACCGAGCCGTGGGAGCTCTCCCTGCCGAAGGGCGGCATGCCCCTGCCGGAGCTCGAGCGGCGGCTCGTCGAGGAGGCGATCCGCGTGCACGGCGGCAACAAGAGCGCGGCGGCGCGCTTCCTCGGGATCCCGCGCCACGTGCTGCTCTATCGCCTCGAGAAGTACGGCATCGACCAGGACGCGCTCAAGCCGTAGCTCCAGCTCATCGACGGCGCGGACGCGACCGCCGAGGTCACGAGGCGGCCAGCCTCATCGGGCGTCCAGCACCCGCAGGACCGTCATCATTCCGCCGTGGGCGTGGGGGAGGATGTGGCAGTGCGTCATCCAGTCGCCGGGGTTGTCCGCGATGAGCCGCAGCCGCAGGTCCTCCCGGATGCGCACGTTGACCGTGTCCTCGACAGTCCGCCGGGGCGACGGGACCCCGCCCACGCTCACCACCTCAAAGCTGTGGCCGTGGATGTGGAATGGATGCTCGGTGGGGGAGAGGTTCCTCACCGTGACGTAGACGTCGCTGTTCAGCGGCAGCTCGCGGACCGTCACGTCGGGGTACGTCTCGCCGTTGATCAGCCACTGTCCGGTCAAGGGGTCTCCCTGGAACACGTAGATCAGGTCGGTCCAGGGCACGTCGTCCGAGGGCGTGCCCCCGGGCCAGGGCCAGTCCAGGCCGGCTGGAGCGTCAGCCTCCCCTTCCGGGGTCACCGACATCAGCAGGGTCGGATCGCCGGGCGTCGCGCCTCCGTTCAGTGAGTACGCGCTGGAGGTGAGCTCCACCCGCTCGGCGCCGACCAGGAGCTCCGCCTCTGCGCGATCGCCGGGGGCGAGGAGGATCGAGCTGGGCTCTTCCAGCGCAGGCAGCAGACCCTGGTCCGTGGCGATCTGGCGGAGCCCCGGCCAGCTCACGTCGGCGTACGCGGCGTTGGACACGTTGAGCAACCGGAGCCGCACCACGGAGCCGGCGGGGACCACCGCGTCGGGTCCCACGAGCCCGGACACGAGCCAGGGATCTGGGGGCGCCGCGCCGTGGCTGTGAGTCGCGCCTCCGTCTCCCTCTTCGTCGGGATCGGTGGACTCCCCCCAGTCGTCGAACACGAGCACCAGCTCGGCGTCCGCTTCGGGCTCAGAGGGATCCTCGACGATGAGCATCCCGTACAGGCCCCGGTCCACCTGACGCTCCGTGTCGAAGTGGGGGTGGTACCAGAAGGTGCCAGCCTCCCCGAGGATGAACTCGTAGACGAAGGTCTCCCCGGGACCGACCGGATCGAGCTGCCAGGTCGCGCCGTCCATCGCGTACGGCGCATCGACCCCGTGCCAGTGGATGGTCGTTCCCACGGTGAGCCGATTCTCGAGCTCGACCCGCAGCGTGTCGCCCACGGTCGCGCGGAGCGTGGGTCCCGGGACCTGCCCGCTGTAGGCGAAGCCGGACACCGACTCCCCGCCGATCTGCAGCTCGACCTCCTCGGCGACCAGGCGGACGGAGAGGATCCCCGCCGCCGGGTCGAGGTCCTCCGCCTCGGCGGGGTTGACGAACACCGGAGCGACCGCGGGCGTCGGCTCCGTCGGCGTCTCAGGCTCGGGATCCGACGTCGGCGTGCACGCAACGAGGAACAGCGCCAGCGTGGTGATCGCGTAGCACCTCATCGCTCCGTCCTCACCATCACGGACTCGATCAAGTCCCAGCCGCGCTCTCTGGCGAGAGGCAGCGGGAAGGCGCGGTGCACGAGCGTGGCCGTGACCGTGGGCGCGGCGCAGGTCGCAGCGAAGCGATGGGTCGTCGTCCACGCCGCCGTCGGGAGGAGGCGGTTGTCGCTGACGACGTCCACCGCCGCGTAGTGCGGCACCATCCGGGCGCCGTCCGCGCCCACGACCACCCGGGCGAACCCGAACCCCGGCGCCCCCGCCCGAGCCTCGGCGGGCAGGCCGTCCTCCGGGCTGCCCGCGTCCTCGACGAGGTATGCCCGGTCGCCGGCCGGGAGCGGCGCGTCGAGCGTGACCACGCCGCCGTCGACCCCAACGATCACCGACTCACCGACGTACTGCTCGACCCGCACGCCCTTGCCGGCGGCGTCGAACGTCCCGTCGCCGAACGGCCCGTAGCCGACGTAGTCGAGCCACTCGTCGGTCCGTGTGACGACTCGGATGACCTGCCCGGGCTCGGCGTCCGGCCACTGTGCCCAGTCCTCGGTCGCGTCCTTGGATGCCAGCGCTCCCCCGTAGTCGGGCACGACGTCCCCGCCGGTGGGCAGGAGGGGGTCGTCCCCGCAGCGCGCCTCCACCCACAACAGCAGCGACCGCATCGGCTCGCCGGTCGGGATCGCGTGCCCGGGCCCGACGTTCCGGGTGGTGACCCGCGCGACGAGCTCGCCGCCGGAGACCTCCTTGTCGATGAACAGCGCTGCAGCGAGCTGCAACATCCCGCTGTCCGGCTGGCGGGGGCCGTACCAGGCGTGCTTGCGCACGGAACCGGGTGGGCGGATCCAACCGGTGACGACCCCAGGGGGCGAGCCGGTCCCGAACATCTGCTCGTCCGCCGCGTTGGTCACCGTCGGGTCCGACGGCATATGACAGGAGTGATTGCGGGGGGCAGAGCACTTGATCGAGAGTTCCCGGCGTGATCCAGTGGGCCTTGGAGGTGCTGCTGGTGAGCGATGCGTTGTCTGTGGACTTGAGAGAGCGAGTCGTTGGTGCGTGGGAGCGTGGTGAAGGCACCCAGGAGGAGGTCGCTGCGCGCTTCGGCGTCGGCGTCGCCTCGGTGGTGCGCTGGGTCGCCCTGAAGCGGGAGACGGGCTCGCTCAAACCGCGTCCGAAGCCAGG
>ENA-OWNT01004706-OWNT01004706.1-seawater-metagenome-genome-assembly--contig:-NODE-4706-length-11756-cov-3.650484_pt1 | contig 11756 bp, 11 predicted proteins | sample MGYA00238136_ERZ651165 | MGnify/ENA primary metagenome ERZ651165 (study PRJEB26861, sample SAMN08777766) | seawater metagenome | isolation source: coastal seawater | place: USA: Florida | collected... | reverse complement strand
GGGGGGGGGGGGGGGGGGGGGGGGGGGGGGGGGGGGGGGGGGGGGCATGGAAGGATGACTGGAGCAGGACATCGGCTGTGGCAACGACACCTCGCGCACGACCCACACCACCAGTGGCTCACACACCACCGCCCTGCCGCCTGCCACCACGCGCGCTTGAGAGTGAAGGTCTTTGCGTGTTTGTTCTGTTGGCAGTCCGCCGCCCGTCTATCGTTTCAGCCCCGCTCTTGGTCGTGGTCCCACTCTGACACGGCGCGGCCGTGGCCTCAGGCCTCAGATGCACACAACACCTGCTTCCCGCCACCTCCCGACCTCCCCACAGCCACGGTCGGCGATGCCTGCGCCCTCGACACCACCACTCGACCACCACCAAGCGCGCCTGCAGTCGCGCCTTCGTCCCTCGCTCTGTCTCACACCGACAACGTCACACGTCACGACGTTTCTCTTCCCGCGGTCACTCGATCGATGGATGGCTCAACGAACGATGGAACACTGGCTGCTTCATCAAAGAAAAGTAAAGTGAGTGAGGCCAAAGAGAGAGAGTCAGCGAGGGCGCGGGGCGAGGAGGAGGTTGGAGGTGCATAGGAATGGCTACAGTACGATGCGTGGATCACAGTGTAAAAAGACCACCACTTCCTCTCTGACCAACGCGATCAAATATTTTGCCAACTCACTGCAACTCGAACGGGCGGACCTCCAACAAACGAACAAACGAACAAAAGAACCAACGAACCAACGAACAATTCGAACGAACCAACGAACGAACGAACGAACAACAACACGGAAGGCAGCGGGAGGCGGGAGGTGAATGAACGAGGAGGCGAAGAGTTGAAGAGAGAGAGAGAGAGTTCGTTGGTTGTCGTTATTGCACCACCAAACGAACGAACGAACGAACAAACGAACGAACGAACGAACGAACGAGCGCGCTCACTAACGCGCAAAGCACCTTCATCAGTCACTCACTGACAGTCAGTGAGTGAGTGAGTGAATGACCTCCATCGCTCACTGACTAACTCTCACTGAATGAATGAATGAATGAAATGTTTGAAGTTTGATGATTTGTAATTTGTAATTTGTATATTTCATTTTGACGTCGACGCACGAAGGAGTTTGTTGAACTGTTACATGTAAAACTGCCGTTTTGATGATGGTACATTCCGTTCTTCACTGTCACTCTTTCCGTTAATTCGCACTACACAGTAAGTGTAATTAGTCATACACCACGTGCGCAGTACTGCGTAATGTCACTTCAGTTCTAGCCATTCTTTAACTGTATCAGCTATACAGTTCTTGAATACACATTTACAAATAGTGAAAACTCACCGAATTCCGAGCTCAGAATTCCGGAGTGAACCATTCAACCATTCATTCAGTCCCCGACCAGTTCTCTACTTTACCTATCTACAACTAAGAATCCACGTTTTCGTATAGAGCTCAAAGCTACAAAAGGTCGTTAATGTCAGTTATAGATAGATATCACCGTGCAGTCAGCTGGCGGTCGGTCACCAATTGTTTGACACAGTGAGTGGTGACGAAGAATCGAAGAATCGCAAAAGTGGCCGACTGGCAACAAGGCGTTGTCCTGGGCGTGTGGCGATAAAGGTGGAGGTCGCTCCGACAGTGCGTTGAAATTTGGAAAGTCGTACTGTACATCACATTGTCCTTTGTCTGTTGATTGTCAGACCATCGTTCAGTCAGTGCACTCTGTGTGTGCACTTTCCACGATTCCGCAGTTTCGCTGTTCTCGCATCTTCGCAGTGCAACCAACGGACTGTTCAGTCGTTGCAGTGTATATTATAGATCACGTTTTCAGTTTTGTGCGCGGCGTTCAGCGGCTTTGGTGTATTAAGGAAAATCACTACTGATCATAGGGTATTCTGGAGTTTTAGTATAGTTATCCTCTTTATTTTTCCCATAGGAAATAAGGCCTGTTTACGCTTGTAGAACAAACGATTCCGCTGACTCGCCGACTCGCCCACGTCGCCCCTCCGGGTATATCTATAACTACCATTCCACGTTTTCATACATTGCCAAACGCCACTATACCGCGTAATCCCGGTTATAGATATATTCCTCGGAACGCACCACGAAAGTGGAGGGTCGCCCATGATGCCACCTCCTGACCGACCTCCACACAATACGCTATCGATCTGAATAAGAACATTTTACGGTTATAGAACGTGAGTTCTAATCTGTCGCCGATGGGGAGGTACCTTGCGCCGGCAGGACGGACACTCGACAGGCGCCGGCGCCGAGTGGGCGCCGGCGAAGGGTGCGGAAGTGCACGGACTTAAATAAGGACTTTTCGTGGTTGCAGAACGACGTTTTGAAAACAGTTCGATCGAACCCAACGCCAGCGCACTGCTCCCTCCCACGCCCACTGACGACCACTGTCCGTCGGCAGTCGACTGAAATGTGGGTGCTGGGAGTGGACGACTGAGGTCGGCGACAGTGGAGGTCGTCGGTCGTCGGCGGCGGGGGCGTGCCGACTGATCGTCAGTGTGTGTGGGCGGAAGAGTGACATCGTCCGCGATGTTCGTTCGTTCCTTCGTTCGTTCCTTCGTTCGTCGTTCGTTCGTCGTTCGTTTGTTCGTTCGTCGTTCGTCGCTTCGTTCCTTCGTCGTCGCTTTGTTCCTTCGTTCGTTCGATCGATGGTTCGTCGCTTCGTCGCAGCGTTGCTTCTTACGTTCGTTCGTCTGCATGGTGTGTGTGTGTGTGTGTGTGTGTGTGTGTGTGTGTGTGATCGCAAAGGCGTTCAACCACCACACCACACCACCACTTGTATGTTCGTTCGTGCGCCTGTGCGTGGCAATACGGGCATGTCTCTTGTGCTGCTGGGCGGGTGGGTCAGAGGGTGTTTCGTGCTCGCTGCGAATGTGTGTGACTACGGCAGCAACGGAGGTGATGTGCTTGGAACAGAGAGCCGTGGTGTGGTGGCGATGGTGGTGGCGGGAGGTTCATCGCCACGTGTAAGATGAGCAGCCGTGGCCGACCCAGAGGCGGTGTGGTTTGACGAGATGGGGTGCATGACGGCGGCGGTGATTGATTGCGTCGCGGCGGTGAGATGGACAGTGCATTTCATGACACACCAAAAGAAATCTGACAACAGTTTTCGCTCAATTATTTACAACCTGAACGAACAGCGCGACATCGGAGTAACCACCGCTTCACCTTTGCTCACGCAACAACAACCAACCCACAACCAAAACAACCGCACCATGTTTACAGTCAACGTTGCTTTTAAAAACACTGCCCGCAGCTGGGCTGTCGAGGAGAGCGAGTTCACGGCCGCCAAGCTCACTGAACTCATCAAATCGACTTTCAACATCGAGGGGGACATCCCAATTGTCACTTATGTCGACGATGAGCAAGATGAAATCAAATTGAATTTGGGTGTTTCTGTCGAGTTCGACGAAGCCCTTCGTGTCTTGCAGTGCACGGACACCCCGAGTGTCTTGAACTTTTCCGTCGTCAACGCCACCGGGGTCAAGTACGTGAAGCCGACCCGCGTCACACCGACACCGAAACGCGTGAAGGTGAAGGCGCAACCAGTTGTGGCGGCGACCAAGTCTGCTCAGACAGAACAGGCTGCTCCTGCCTCCGCTCCTGCCGCCCCCGCATCCGACGCCTTGATGGGTCAAATCGGGGAGCTCGTCCGCGCACACACGACCGCGCTCACCAAAGCCTCGGAAGAATGCGCAAAGGCGCTTGAGGAAGAAGTCCAGCGCGCCAAAACTTACGCGCAGGAACAGGAGGCCGCCGCTGCCGCCGCTCGCGACGAGGCTGCATGTGCGCGCCGGGAGGCCGGTGCGGTTCGTGACGCACTGGAGGCCGCCGAGAAGGACTGCCAGTCTTTGCGCTCTGAACGGGACGCTTTGACTGCGGAGTGCAGCGACTTGAAGACCAAGCATGAGCAGGCGACCGCAAAGATCGGTTCCCTCGTCGACACCGTCGCGGGCCACCGCGAGGAATTGGCCACCAAGCAGCTGCAAATCAAGGACCTGCGAGCCGAGCTTGACGCTGTGTACTCAAAGATCGCCAGCCTGCTTCCCGACATCAAGCCACCCAAGAACGACTTCGAAAAGGCTGTTGAGACTGTCGCCAAGGGCGTTGAATCATTCACCGATCAAGTGGAAGCCGTGTTCGTGGCAGCAAAGGAAGAGATCAAGGAGGCAGTGGAACTCACCAACAGTGCCGAGCCGCGCTCCCGCTCCTGCTCCGCCGGGTCCAAGTCGGAGACCACAGCCACCGCCACCGTCGGGTGCGGGGGTGGTGGATCTGCCCCCACCAGCTCCATCGTACTGATGATGGATCAAAAGTCGCAAAAGCAATACAGTGAGGAGGTTCAGGAAGCTTACCGCAAAATCCGCAACATGGGATTCGACGCATCCCTGGAAGACGTGGGCAAGGCGATGGCGCGCTGCAATAACGACGTTGCCGCCGTCATTTCGAAGCTCTTTTTGTGAGTGTGCAGTTGTTAGGCACAACTCATGACGACATAGCTAACAAGTTGACTGCGCAGCGAGAAGCGCGACCACCAATCGTCGACTGACTGCACACTTTCGAGTGATGCAGTCACCAACGCAGATTGATGTGGCAATATTATTATTTTATTTCTTACTATTTACTACTCTTCTACAACGACTTGACGACCATACGGTTTTCCTCTGGTGACTTATCTGTACTCGGGTACCGCCACATTCGTCGACAATGTCGCGTTACGTTCGTCCTCTACTACTCCGCATCGCTGTCAGAGCTCGTCGAGTCTGCTTCCAATGCGTATTTTTCAATGGGTTTCAAAACGTGTGCTGCCGGGGCTTTGTTGGTTGGTGTGACAGTCGATCGTGCGACGACTTTGAAGTGTAACTCAATGCTGAAGATGCCCTCGTAGGCAGTAAGCTCATTGCGTAAAGCGCGGCCTGCTCGCAAAGTGCAGCATCGATCGTTAGTTTTGGTTACGCGAACACAGAAATCACACTCTTCTGACTCACCCCAAAGAGGAGGAATCTCGGGCTCTCCATGGGCATGCACGTCTTCGGGAGGAGGAACGTCGTCACCGTATATGAGGCGCATAGCCTGCGCCTTTTTCGCGCGTAATACTGCGTCCTTCTTGCGTTGGGCCCTCTCCAATTTCGCGTCCTGAGAGCGCTTGTCCCTCGATTCCTCGAGGAACCAACCAGGTTCCTTGGCGTGCAGGACTACGATGGTTTCTCCCACAGCAGTTGGCACAACTTCAAAAACAACAACGTCCATTCCGTCCACCACTTGAGCATCAGACACTTTGACGACATCTCCATTTTGTGACGCAGGAATGTCTCGGTACGTCGCCCCGTGCTGCTGTGGCTTCAACACCGTCCAACTGCAACCGCGGTCCGTGATAATGCGCCCCGGCTTTCCTTTGATCATCATCAGATGATCGTACCAGAACCGACATCGTTTCCCCCCATCCTCCACGCCAAATCGATCGGCTCCAGAACCCATTGGAGCTAGACCGGGTCCGCATTGTTCGACTCCCTCGAAATGAAAGCCAGAGAAGGACGGGGCGAAGTTGGCGTCTGCACGCAAGTTCTTCTCGTAGCTGTACGACACCAACTCCTCTTGTGCTACAGGGTCTTCGGGTGCATAAGCAGCTGCATTCCACAGAGCCATTACGACTGCAGCCTAGCCGCAACGCATCAACACCGATAGCTTTCTCTTCACGTTTGCGGTGACATTGTGTGGTGACACAAAATAAGTACTCGGAGTGAAGTGGCAATCTCCGCGTTTTCAAGTCGCCTCTTTTGGTGATTTATCCATTGTCTCGAGACAACCAAAACGACCGTAACTTGAAGGGCTACATAAACGGTGGATCCTACGATCTTACCGTTACCTGGACTGTACACGATGTATACACCACGTGACCACCAACTTTGTTACTAAACTACGAACCACAGTGGGTGGAGGAGTGTCGACGGTAAGCGCAGTCAGCAAGCCATCAACGCAACCCCTGATGCTGTTTTTGCTTCCAAACACACAGCCATTGATAAAGACACGCAGATACACAGACACACCGCCTGACTGAACATTCAGTATTACATACCAAACACCAAACCAGCTTCATTCACGCCCCATCACAGCTGTTTCCTTGCAACAACAACAACGACAACATAGCAGCGCAACAACAGCGCAACAGCTCAACAAAGTCGAAGCAACGAAGTCGAAGCAACGAAGTCGAAGCAAGGAACTGACGAAGGGACGAAGGGACCTAGGGACGAAGTGACGAAGTGACCTAGGGACGAAGTGACGAAGCGACCAAGCGACCAAGCTACCAAGCGACGAAGGGACGAAGGGACGAAGGGACGAAGGGGCGAAGGGACGAAGTCAGTCAAAGTCAAAGTACCGATCGAACGAACGAACGAACGAACGAACGAACGAACGAACGAACGAACGAACTGACGAACGAACGAACGAACAAACGAACGAACGAACGAACGAACGAACGAACGAAACCGCCGAAATCGAGTCCTCCAACCAACGGACATTCCGTACTTTTTGTACGAATATTTTCGCTGTAGAATTAAGTGAATTTTCTCTCTTTACAAAGTGACTCAAAGTGAATCTCAGTAAATCCAAAATGTTGCGTACTTGTACAATGAGAATCATTGTTTTCAAAGTCAACCACTGGCTGTGAACTGCATCCGAGCTCAACCAATGTATTCCTATATCAGGATACATTAGTATCCTGTATTGCATACACCAATGCTACCCGTAAATGGTAATACATACAAAAAACCAGAAAACCAATGCATTATTATTACAGGATACATATGATTTTTACCTGTGGAAGGGTGAGTGCAGTTACCCGCAAATGGGAATAAACATACGTGCCCCACACCGCAAATCAATGTATTCCTAATAATAGATATGTCATCGATGCATATGTCACCTACAAACCTACTATCTACAACTACTACTTTATGGTAGATGACTCAGTAAATCAAAGTTCCTATAACCGGATAATAAAGTTAATAGGCATGAAAGTGCAATCTATGTTACCCACAAATAGGATTATACGAATAACGAGCTGATTTCACTGAGCCCGTCGTCGTCCTTCTTCGCCCTTCCAACGAACGAACTTCGGCGGCCACGATCGTGTACGCTGCGGGTATTCCAAACGTACACCGCAGCGTACATTTTCAGACGCCTGGGTTAACTCACACAAAACATACGATGTACGACATCTAAATACAGCCGTACACTTTATGTACAGCAGCAGCCCGATCGGTCGATTTGAATGAAACAACGAAGGAAGAGAGAAGAGCGCCTTTTCAGTGGGCTTTTTCAGCCATTTGAACGAGTTGGAAGTGTGGGTGTATGAGTGCAAAGTCGCGCGCTTAGAAACCGTGAAAACAGTTGATCTGTGAGAGGCGTGAAACCGCTTCGCTGTCGCCGTCGTCGTTCGTCGTTCGACGTTTGTTGTTCGACGTTCGTTGTTCGTTGTTCGTCGTCGTTCGTCGTTCGTCATTAATCGTTGCTCATTGGACTTTGCCTCTCTGTCTGTCTGTGTGCTCTCTTTCACTGTGTTCGACTGCCCTTCCGGCGTGTCTCGCCTGTCCTTTCTATGATCGCCTTCTTTCAACTTCGTCCGATTGGTTGTCCGATTGGTTGATTGATTGACCGTTTGTTCGTGCGTAAGCTCGTTCTGCCAGTCTTCCTTCAGGTGCCGTCCTCGCGTGCGTTGTACTTCTGGCGTTCGTCCGAGTGAAGTTGGCAATCGGAAAGCGTTTGGGTGCTGTTGGCGACGAAAGAAGTTCTGGGACTCACGATCGATGGTTGTAATCTGTCTCAACGCCGGCTGTTGTTTTTGCACACTTTTGTTTTTTTGCTCGTTCACGGAGTCTTTCCCGCTTTCCGTGTTGTCGCAGCTGCCAAAACTAGTCGCAAAATGTCGCATCCTAATGTCACCGAGGCCGAAATGGCAAAGTGCATGGCCGCCATCCAGCAGGGAGAAGGCAAGAACGGGCGCAACATTCCCGCCATGACGTTCATCCCCGATGTTGCCTCCTTCCTCAAGCAACATGACATGAAGATCGAAGTCTTGTTCCAGAACCTCGCCACCATGCGGGAAAAGTACCGCTTCATGTCGAAGCGCCTTCAAGACACCAGGGTGGCCATCATGGCAAAAGTGCCAGAAAACGAACGCACGTTGAAAACGGTCCAGCACTTGATGAAGAAGGCAGCGGACGATGAAGAGGTGAAAGCGAGCTTCCCCCTCGCCGACTCCGTTTACGTAGACGCTACCGTGTCCCCAGACCAGGGCACTGTATACCTGTGGCTCGGCGCCAACGTCTTGCTAGAGTACGTTCTCGAGAGATACACTTGTTGCTGATGTGACGATTGTGGTACCCGCCAGGTCGTCCTCGCCGCCGAAGCTGAAACACGGTTCACGACTCGTTTTTTGTTCGTCCTTCTTTGCAGGTACCCATACGCGGAAGCAGAGCAGTTGTTAAAGGAACAGAATGCGGCCGCACAAGAAAAGCTGTCTGAGTTGAGCTCCGACATCATGTTCCTGCGTGACCAAATCACGACCACGGAGGTGAACGTGTCCCGCTGCTGGAACTTTGACGTGACGCAACGCGCGGCCAAGAAGGAAGAGGAGGCCGCCAACGCAGAGATCCAGAAGGAGAATTAGACGTCTGACCAGACAGTAGACTAGAACCCGAACCACGAGCAGCAATCGAGCCCCCATCTGCTCATGAGGGATGTACAGTGGATCGAAGGACCATAGTTTTGTTACAACCAGAAATTTTAGAATATGTATTCGTTGAAAAATTGAGCAACCGAGCAAGAAGCCTGATCTGATGCGAGCTGTTGCGTGACCGACACGCACGCAGCTCCGTCCAGCGCCAGCATGCCAGTGTGCTCCATTATCAGTGTTGGCTCGGTTACAACGTTTTAAATGAGCGTCAGTTTTCTAACGCCGCTCCTGTAAAGGCACACAGGGAAAGAGCATGTCAGTCTTGCAGTGTGTACGGCGGGGGCAGGATGGGCACACACAATGCCTACGTGGCCAACGAGCGTGGGCGAGCGTGGGCGACCCTCATAACAAAGTGACATTTTTGACATGCCTGACGCACAAGCATGACAGGCACGATGCACCGAGTCACCACAAACATTTGCTGGCATGACAATGGTGCATCGGCGCCGTCCACGCACGCCCAACACCGCCACCCGCTCTCCCCGCAAAGAAGACCACCGACGGCAGTATGCATGGACACACGAACACACACTCCACCACCAGCACGCGACACGCAGTAGACGAAACATCATGGCGAGTGAGGGTCAACTTACCGGCCACTTGAACCTCTGCGCGACGGGGAATTGCTACTGGAGCCAGATGCTACCATCGGGACGCCTGGATCCTCGCTGTTGCCGTCGTCCTGCGAGGCGCCTGTGCTAATTGCGTGGTCTGCACCGGATTCCGATGTGCCAGGCTTGCTGTCTGCAATTTTCTGGAAGAACTCGACGATGCCGCTCATGTTCCCCGCCGTCATCGCCGTCGTCTTGTCGATGAGGATGTTCTGCTCCTCAGGAAGATTACATTCCCGGTCGACGGCGTCGATGTTGGACTTGCTGTCGTCCACGAAGAGGATTTCTTCGGTGTGGTCGGCGAACTTCTCGGAAGTCATTTCTTCGTAGATCGATATCAAAGCTTGGCCCTTGTTGTACAGAATGCCCGGCCGCACGCAACCGAAGATGCCCTTGATGCCGTAGGCGGAATCTAAAAACCCGGTTCGGTCCAGCAATATTTTTACTAGCTTGGGCATGCCGTATGTGACTATGAGGGTGGAGACTTGGAGCTGTACCAGCTTGGTCAGGAAACCTTTCAGCGCCTCCATCCTCTCCGCGCCGCCGAACCACTCCTCCATCACGTCTGTGTCGCAGGACTTGAGCCCGTCTTCACCCATATTGAGCGTTGTCTGAAGCACAATCGATGAAAAAGGGGGGTGAGAAGTGGGTGAGGACCGGGGAGTGTCGTGGCAGCACGCGTGTGAGATGTGCACGAGAAACATCGACAACACGACAACTCGCAAAAGCTCACCTTGAATGTGTGGGATTTGGCAAACGTCTGGTCGAAGTCTGCGAAAAAGACGGCGCTTGTATCTACTCTCTGATTGGTGTCGTAGCCTGGAGTGCCACAAAACTTCTTTTCGGGCACTGACGGCACTGGCTGGGACGTGCCTGCCTGTTGCGCCTGCGTCGACGCTTTGGGCGTCCCTATTGTTTGGGTGGCCGGCGCCGGCGTCGACCCGCATGCGCCCATGGCTGTTGCGGGAGCGGCTTGGGCTGCCCCCCGCCCCCCACGTAAACCTCTGCTTCCGCTCCGTAACCGCGTGCGAACAACAGTCACACTACGGCGGAAGTGCCGTGCACGTCATGTCGCGGATCTGAAAACGAATTTTATTGCTGTCTTTTTCGGAGCGTCAACGAGTTTTCGTCGGCAGACCGCATGTCGGTTGTACGCTTGGCGGTCCCGACAGAGTCACTCGCACGACAGAAAGATGAAAACACGGAAAGAACGAGAGCATTCCGTGGCAACAAACACATCAGAACGAACGAACGAACGAACCAATGAACGAACGGACGGACTTACGGACGGACGGCGAACAGTGAACGCAACGAGCAAAGCAACGAGCAAAGCAACGTTTCAACGCAGCGACGCAGAAACGGAAGACAACAAAGCAGCGGAAGCCAACGTCGAAGGAACGAACGAAGACAACAAACGAACGAACGAACGAAGACAACGAACGAAAGCCAACGACAACGACGAAGGAACGAACGAAGGAACGAAGACAACGAACGAACGAAGACAACGAACGAAGACAACGTCGACGGAACGAAGGAACGAAGACAACGAACGAACGAAGGAACGAAGACAACGAACGAACGAACTTCGACGGCAGTGAGTGAGTGAGTGAGTGAGTGAGTGAGTGAGTGAGTGAGTGAGTCAGCGGCAACAGCGACGGCGGCTACTGTGAGTGAGTGACTGTGACTGTGAGTGAGCGAGTCAGCGCTGCGCTGCGTTGCGTTGCTTTGTTGCGTTGGATCTTGAGATGACCCCACTCACTCACTCACCCACCCACTCACAGTCACTTCTCTTCGACACACTTATCCTTTCTCGGGACTTACACTATATCACCCCTAAGCAGTCAATGGGTTTAGACGTATTCCTGTATGAGGATAAATAACTAACTCAACGCTCGCAACAGCAAATGAGTGAGAAGTGAGTGAGTGAGTGGTGAACGACGAAGTCGACTGATTCCCGCACTTACGCGCAGACGAGTGGCAGTGGGCGTGGCAGTGAATGTGAGCCGTGTACTGTACGCGAGTGGCTAGATGTACATAATATGTACAGTGAGTGGATCAGTCGATGAGGTTGGAGAGTTTGTGCGACGATTGATGTTGTACGGAATGATGTACAGGAATTGTACGGATAGATAGTTAGTGCACTACGACTCATTCACTCACTGGGAGTGAGTGAGTGAGTGACTGTGAGTGATTGATCGTCACTGTCACATTTCTGTAATTCCGTACAAAAACGTGTAAATACACGAATTTAACTCCTCAAAAGGTGTAAATACACGAATAAAGCAACGAAATAATGTAATTACAGTATAAAATGTGTAATTACACAATATTTCATGTTTTTACACGTTTTCTGAGCCTTTCCATTGCTGTAGCCTGTATCAACTGACCATCGTTGCTTCGGCAGTTTG
>ENA-OWNT01004705-OWNT01004705.1-seawater-metagenome-genome-assembly--contig:-NODE-4705-length-11757-cov-4.078339_pt1 | contig 11757 bp, 8 predicted proteins | sample MGYA00238136_ERZ651165 | MGnify/ENA primary metagenome ERZ651165 (study PRJEB26861, sample SAMN08777766) | seawater metagenome | isolation source: coastal seawater | place: USA: Florida | collected... | reverse complement strand
AGCAGCTCGGGTACCGCGGCGTCGAGGTCCCCGAGCTGCACGGCGGCGTTCGCGAGGCCGAAGCCACAGCGCATGAGGCCCAGGGCGTCGTGGCGGGCGCGGCAGCCGTCGAGGGCGGCCAGCAAGTGTCGACGGGCGGCGGTGGCTTCGCCGCGGCGGAGCTGCGCCATCCCGACGGAGATGCGGGCCCGGGTGTGGAGGGGTTCGGTCGGGTCGGTCTCGGCAACGACCTCGGCGAAGCCCTCGAGGGCGTCGTCCACCCGGCCGTCGGTCAGGTCGGTGATGGCCTGCAGGTAGGGCAGGAGGGGGAAGCGCCAGCCGTGGGTGCGGGCGCCGGCGCGGGCCTGGGCCAGCAGCTGCGCCTTCTCCTCGCGGTCGCCGTCGCTCTGACGCATCAGGGCGCGGGCGCACAGGGCCATGCCTTGGCGTGGATCGGCGGCGTCCAGCTGAGCGAGGGCGCGTCCGAGCGCGTGTTCCATCTCCTCGGAGAGGGCGACGTCGCCGACGCGGCTGGCCTCGATCAGCGCCTCCAGCAGCGCATCGGCGGCGGGGGAGGGGGCGTGGCCCAGCAGGAGGTGGTGGCCGCGGGTCGCGGCGGTGGTGGCGACGGCGGCGCAGCTGCGGTGCAGCGCCTGACGGCGACCCGCTTGTGCTGCGAGGTCGAGGAGGGCGGACCGCTGGAGGCCGTGGGCGAAGCTGAACCGGTCGGCTCGGGCGGGGTCGCGGTAGGCCAGGCCGCGGGCCACGAGCCCCTCGATGCCGCGCCGGGGAAAGGGGATGCCCGCGTGGGCGCAGGCGGCAGCCAGCTCGGTCTCGGAGACGGTGGAGCCGAAGACGGCGGCGAGCTGCAGTCCGGCGGCGTCGGTGGCCAACAGGTCGGCCATCCGGGCGCGCCACAGGGCCTTCAGATCGGCGGGCCAGAGGCCGTCGCGGAGGGTGTAGCCGCTCGGGCCGTCCACCAGGGCCTCGCTCGCTGCCCAGCCGGCCAGGAGCTGTCGGGCAAACAGGGGATGACCGGCCGTGTGGGCGGCCACCCGTGCCCGCAGCGTCGGCTCCAGCGCCACCAGGGAGTCCAGCATGGCCGTGCCGGCCGCCCCCTGCAGTCGGTGGACGGGCAGGGCGTCCCACGACCCCAGCAGGCGTGCTTCGCTCGGGCGCTCCGACAGCGCCTCCCGCTGTGCCGTGGCCAGCACCAGCACCGGCCGGCGCTCCTCCTGCAGGGCCGCCACGAAGCTCAGGGTGTCGCGACCCCACTGGACATCGTCGAGCTCGAACACCACTGGCCCGTCCACCAGGCGGAGCAGCTCCCGCATCGACCCGTGGCGTCGTGCGCTGTCCCCTGTGCCTTCCAGGAGCTGCCGCACCCGACCGGGGTGTCCGGGGACCAGGCTGCCCATCCGGCCCAGTGCAGCGCTGAGGCGACGGGTCAGAGCCTCGCGGTCGTCCGGGGCTCGGAACCAGCGTCGTACCAGACCGGCCAGGCCGCTCCAGCGGTCCCCCAAGGGGGTGTGGGTCGCGCGGAGGACGTGCGCGCGGCCTTCTTCGTGCAGGCGGCGGGTGAAGCTCCGGGCCAGGTGCGTCTTGCCGCAGCCCGCGTCGCCGATCAGCACCAGGCGGCGGACCTCACCGGTGGCCACACAGGCCTCGAAGGCGCGCTCCAGCTGGGCCAGCTCCTCGTCGCGGCCGACCAGGGGGCCCGGCCGAACCAGCCAGCCCCGGCGGCCGTGGGTGCGGCCCGGGGTGAGGGACCCGAGCAGGGCGTGGCCTGCCTCGGCGGCGGTTGCGAAGCGTTCCGCTGGGCGGCGGGCCATCAGCCGCTGGAGCCAGGCGTCCGCCCGGTCGCCGGCGGGGAGGTCGAGGCCCGCGTGGTGGGCCTGGGCGTAGCTCTGCCAGCTGTCGGCCTCGACGGGCTTTCGGCCGTGGCGGGCCGTCCACAGCACGGCGCCCAGAGCGTACAGGTCCGTCCATGGGCCCACGTCGCCCCCGGTCTCGAAGCGCTCCGGGGCCATGTAGGCCGGCGTGCCGAATCGCTCTGCGGCCGCGCTCTCTGCCTCCGCGGCCGCGCCGAAGTCCGCCAGCAGGGGCTGACCGTCGGCGTCCAGCAGCACATTCCCCGGGGTCAGGTCCAGGTGCAGCACACCGTGGGCGTGGGCGTGGGCCAGGGCGCCGAGGAGGCCGCGGGCCAGGGTCTCGAAGCGCTCCTGGCCCAGGGGGGGCGACAGCGAGCCCAGGGTCGTGGCCGCTGCCTCCATCGCGAACCAGGGGGCGCCGTCGTCATCGATGCCGTGGTCCAGGATGCGCACCACGTGGGGGTGGTCCAGGGTCGTGAGGATGGCGATCTCGCGCTCGACGCGGGCCCGCTGGGCGGGGCGGGCGACCTTGACGACCACGGGCTGACCGCGGAGGGTGGCCTTCCAGACCGAGGCCTGGCCGCCGCCGGCGAGGGGGGTGAGGTGTCGGGGGCGGGGGGGCATGTCGCGACCATGCCACGATCCGACCCACTGCACCGAGGGCTGCCGCTGTGGGGGCTGGGGGTGAAGGGTGTCCCGTTGAGTCCCGACACTTCGTCGGACGCGCTCGCCCGACACATCTTCCGGTTGTCTCCGCCGTCTGGTCGTCGTTGAAGCGGCGAGACTGTCCGATTCCTGCGTGGCCAGCGTCCTGTGGTCAGAAGACGGCATGTCCATGGCGGGAGAAGCGCAGTGAACGGTTTGGGTCTTGGTCTTGGGGCGGCGGCGAGCGCGCTGGCGGTCCTGCTGGCAGTGGTTGTCGTGGTTCTCGTTGTTCTGATGCTGCGGCAGCGCGAGCAGCTCGCGTCCGTGTCGAGTCGACTGAAGGAGTATTCCTCGCTCGATGACGCGAAGGCCGCAGAGCGGCAGGCGCTCGACGCGGCCACCGACGCATTCCAGCGCAAGGAGCAGCACGAGAGAGACTTGGCGGCGGCCCAGCAGCGTTTGACGGTGATCAAGGCCCAGATCGATGAGGTCCAGGAGACGGTGAACCTACAGTCGTTCGGTGTCTACGAGCCCAAGTACGGGTTCTCCACTTCTGAAGAGTACAAAGCTTCGCTGGACGAGACGCGGGCGGGCCTGAAGCGGATGGTCAAGGGTGGCGTGGCCGCGCTGTGTCCTCGCGAGTGGACCGTGGATGGGTCGCGGGCAGAGGGGCGGAAGATGACCAACCGCCAGATCAAGCTGATGCTACGCGCATTCAATGGGGAGTCCGACGCGGCCATTGCAAAGGTCACGTACTCGAACGCGGAGAATATGCTGAAGCGCATCCAGCGGTCGTTCGAGGCGATCAACAAGCTGGGTGAGCCGGTGGAGACCTCGATTCAGCGCGACTACCTCGATCTGAAGAAACGCGAGCTCAGGCTCTGGCACGAGTTCCGAGTGAAGAAGCACGAGGAGAAGGAAGCTGCCCGCGAAGCAGCGCGAAAGCTGCGCGAGGAGGAACGCGCCGCCAAGGAAATCGCGAAGATCGAGAAGGAAGCCGAGAAGGACGAGGCTCGCACGGCCAAGGCGCTGGAGAAGGCCCGAGCGGAGCTCGCGAAGCTCCACGGCGCGACGCTGGAGAAACAGCAGGAGCATGCGACGCGGTTGGAAGAGGCCGTGGCGCGATTGGAGGGCGAGCTGCAGGCTGCCATCGACCGAAAGGCGAAGGCCATCTCGAGGGCTCAGCTCACCAGGTCCGGCTGGGTCTATGTGCTGTCCAACGTAGGCTCATTTGGTGAGGGTGTGTACAAGATTGGGCTCACAAGGCGCTTCGACCCAATGGTTCGCGTGAAGGAGCTAGGCGATGCGTCCGTGCCGTTTCTGTTCGATGTCCACTGCATGGTGTTCGCGGAAGATGCGCCGGCTCTCGAAACGGCGTTGCACCGGAAGTTCGATGCGCAGAGGGTGAACCTTGTGAATCGTCGAAAGGAGTACTTCCGTGTGGGCCTGGACCAAATCCGTCAGGCGGTCGCGGAAGAGCATGGGATCGTGAGCTTCGTTCTGGAGCCGGATGCTGCGGAATTCTACGAGTCGGAAGCGCTGAGGCGCAGCGCCGACGGTCTGTCAGCGTCCTAGCAATTCGAGGGCCGCTGCCCGGCGGCGTGGTCGGCACCGGAGCGATGGTTCGTCGCAGCGACCGTGCCGCACCCGGTACGCTCGCTACGGTTCCGCCGGGTGCAACGAGAGGTCGGGGTGGTGTTCGAGTCGGGCTCGGAGCGCGGCGACACGCCCCTGCAGCTCGGGTAGCGAGCCCACGTCGTCGAACAGGTACTCGGGTGGGCCGGCTGCGAGCACGGGGCTGGCATGGGCGGGCAGGCCGGCGTCGAGGGCCCGCTCGTAGCGCGTGAGGACCTCGGCGTAGGTGGCGATGGCTTCTGCCTTCTGTCCAGCCCGTAGCTGGCAGCTCGCGCGTTGCTGCCGCGCTAGCTGTACGCGCCATGCGGCCGTGGGCGGCAAGGCTTCGGCGGGGATGTGGTCGTAGGCGTCGGCCGCCTCGGCCCAGTGTCGTTGGTCGTGCAGGGTGTGGGCCAGCCACACATGAGGCCAGCCTCGGCGACCGAGGGCGATGGCGCGTCGGAGGATGTGCTCCGCGTCCTCGAGCTCGCGAGCCTGGTACAGCAGCATGCCCAGGATGCTGTGGTTGTGGCCGTCTGTCGGGTTCAGCGAGGTCGACCGACGAGCCATGGGGAGGCACGTCGCGAAGGCTCGTGCACTGTCGGGGTGGGTCCGCCAGTAGGCCAGGGCGCGGGAGGACCAGGTGTCGGCCAGCTCCGGGTCGGCGGCGAGGGCGGCGTCGTAGATCGGCTCGAGCACGCTCCAACCCTGCACCCCGCGAGAGCACTCGAGCTCGATGGCCAGCTGACGCAGTCGCTCTCCGAGGGGAAGGTCGATGTGGGCGGTCGCGCGGGCGTAGGCGTCGGTGTCGACCTGGGTGGGGGCGGAGAGGTCCAGCTGGGCGAGGTGGCTGCCCAGCTCCTCCCGTGGCTCGGAGGCGGTGCGGGTGCGAAGATGCCGGCCGCGATGACGGGCGCGGTCACGGGCATCTCGTGCGCCACGACGGAGGTCTCTGCGCTGCATGCGGGTCGCTTCCGGGAGAGGGGCATGGCTGTATGCAGCCTAGAACGCGGGCGCTTCGCTCTGTTGCGCTCGACGACACCGACGAGGATGTCGCCGCAGGAAACCGCCCGCACGTCACCAGCGTAGTAGGCTCGGGCCATGGCCTTTCCCGAGTCCTTCACCCACGAGACCCGCACCCTGCAGCTCGCGATGCAGGGCGGGATTCTCTACGCCCGCACGAAGCGTGGCGTGGAGCAGACCCCCGCCGACGCACGGGCCAACCTGGCGGCCGGCCTGGAGCTGACCGGTGGGCGGCGCGTGCCGGTCATCCTCGACGGGCGGGACAGCGAGCCGGTGTCGGTGGCGACGCGCCAGGAATACGACCGCGAAGGCCTGGTGTTCGCCGCAGCGGTGGGGCTCATCGCCGACTCGACCTTCGCGCGCATCATCGGCAACCTGTTCATGCGCATCACCTCGATGGAGATGCCGCAGCGCATCTTCTCGACGGTGGAAGAGGCGGAGGTCTGGCTGCGGTCGGTCGAGGCCGGCGGGCTGCGAGAGCCCTAGCTACGGCAGCAGCCGCCCCACGAGTCCCTCGGCCTGGACGAAGGCGGTCAGCTCCCCGGTCCACTGCAGCTGCCCGTCGACGGTGACGGCCACCTGGGCGCCCTCCCGGTTCCACAGCTCGGGTCGGTCGAGGGTCATGCGGCCGACGACACCGGGCCAGGGGCGGCCGAGGCGAGCCTCGAGGTCGCCGGTGAAGGAGGCCATGGTCCATGGGCAGGGGGCCGCGGCGGTGGGGACGCAGTCCCAGCCGGCACTGGGCTCGATGAGCAGGGCGACGTCGTCCGACGCGGGGCCGAGGGCGGCGAGGAGACGCTCGGCCTGCTCGGGGCAGTCGTCGTCGCAGCGTAGGGCGACCTCGGCGGCCGGCCAGCGGGCGCGCTCACCCCAGCGGTAGCGGACCTTCGGCTCCTGGCCGAGACGGCGCAGGCGGGTCTTCTGCCGGTGGGCCAGCTTTGCTTCCTCGCGGACGCCGGAGGCGGGGGTCAGGAGGTCCTGGGTAGCCGTGAGGACCTCGGCGGCGATGGGGCCGGGCTGCTGCTCGTCGATGGCCTGCACGACGCTCGCGAGGTCCATCGTGGACTCGAGCCGGCGCCAGCCTCCGACGGCCTCGAGCTCGCGGACCGTGGCGAGGGCCGGACGGGTGCGGGCGTAGCGCTGGGCCCGGCCGCCACGCTCGATCCACAGCAGCTGGTCGGGCCCGGCGAAGACGACGATGGCGGGCTCGTCGGTCTGGCCGACGGTGTGCAGATGGACAGCATCCGTGACCCGGGTGAACTCGGTGGGGTCGAGGGTGCGCTCGCGACCGCTGGCGTCGAGGTAGGTGCCGCTGAGCCAGCGGTCGTCGCTGGGAAGGTCTGCGGGGGGCCGCAGGCCGCCGAGCAGGATGGGCCCGGTGGGGGCCTCGATGGGAAGGGAGGGACGCAGGTAGTTCTGCCGCTCCTCGAGGCGATAGTAGACGCGCTCGGGCTCGCCGGTGAGGGTCAGGGTGCCCTCGAAGCTGGCCTGGGCCTCACGGAGCCTGTCGCCGAGGTCGTTGCTGGCGCGCAGCTTCAGGCCGCTGAGGGGCGTGCCGTCGGGCAGCGTGAAGCGAAGCTCGTGGTGGGTGACGGGCCCGACGGAGGACTCGGTCCACCGGACCTCGCGCTCCCCAGCGACCACGTCGAGGGTGCCGCTCACCAGCTGCAGCTCGGTGGCGTCGGGGTCGAAGCGAATGGCCCGGAAGGGGTGCTCGCCAGCAGGCAGTTCCTTGAACGCGTAGTTGTAGTGCACGGGGCCGCTGGCGGTGTCTGCTCGCAGGCCGACCCAGGTGGTGCCCTCGGGGAGCTCGATGTCGCGGCGAAAGGCTCGGCGCATGTAGACGAGCTCGTCGTGGCCTTCGACCCAGTCCATGTCGCCATCCCCCCACAGCTGGCGCCGCTCGTCGAGGGGAAGGTCGCCCAGCTGGATGCAGGGGAAGGGCTCGGTGCCGAGCGAGCCCAGGGGGGCCAGCAGCCGGCAGGAGGGCATGGGCTGGTCGAGGGTGACGGTGTTCCCTTCGGGCAGGCCGTAAAAGGCGCCGTCGGCCGAGATCACCGCGGCGCGGTGCTTGGTGACCATGACGCCCTGCTCGTCGGCTCGCTCCTCGACCTCATGGGGGACGAACATCCGGGCGCCCGCGGCGGGGGAGCCGTCGGCCGTGCGTACCGTGAGCGTCGGCGGCTTCTCGAGGAAGGGGGCCCGTGGCTTGTGCTTGGCGGTGCTGAGGCCCTCGGGGCTCCGCACGGCGATGCGCAGGCCCATGCCTCGTCGGTCCGGCACGTCGAAGCGGTACTCTCCGGTGTCGTCGGTGTGGGTCTCTTGCAGGATGCGCGCCGCCGAGACCAGGCCCGAGAGGTCCACCACGCCTTCCTGGCCCGGGCCGGTGGCCCAGTCGGAGGCGCCGTCCAGCAGCCGCACCGTGGCGTTGGCGAGGGGCTGGTGGTCGCGACCGAAGACGCGACCACTGAGGGTGCCGGGCGTGGGCTTGGAGGGTGGGCGGCGTCGGGCTCGGGCGTGGCTGGCCGCCATGGCCTCCCAGGAGCCTCGCGGGACGGCGGGTGGCTCGTCGGCGCAGCGGGGAATCACGGCTCGGTCGCACCGGGTGTGGGTGGCCTCGGGGTCGGCGGCCAGGAGGTACTGGGTCCGAAGGGTGTCGGTGACCGAGTGGCTCCACTCGGGCAGGGGCTCGCCGGCCCAGGCGGTGGCGGCCTGCCGGCGGACGAACTCGGACAGCCGCTGGGCACAGGCGTCGGCGTCGCCTGCGCGGCACGCGGCCACCTCGTCGATGGCCTTGCGGTTGGTCTTCTCGGGCTGAATGCCCCCCGCGGGGGGCGCCTTGGCGCAGCTGAGGAGGGCGAGGGTCGAGATCAGGACGGCCTGAGGACGCACGGAGGCTCCAGGGGGAGGGGGACGCGGACTACAACGCCATGTAGCTGACCACCACCTCGTCGCCCTCCGCCAGGAGCACGCCCGAGACCGTCACGGTCTGGGTGGCCTCGTCGTAGACGACGTGCTTCGCCAGGTCTTCCACGGCACCGGAGTCCACCCGCTCCGCGGTGACCACCAGCGACGCGGGGTCGGCCGGCACGTCCAGGGCGATGTCGATCGGCCCGCGGTCACGAATCGCGTCGGACAGGCGGCCCATGGGGAAGGGCTCGAGGATGTCGCTGCCGATGCCGCCGACGGCGTCTCGCACGTCGTGGTAGCGGTACCCGATGGAGCTCTGGCTGGGGCAGGACGGCCCGGCGTCGTTGAGCGGTACGATCTGAATGCACGTGAGGGTGTGGAAGCCGCTGCCCGGGGGCATGGTGTCGAACCAGTCGATGAACTCGTCCAGAGTGACGACGGGTGGGCTGTCGTCCTCGCTCTGGTCGTCTTCGTCGCTCAGGATGATGGTGTGCAGGGCGGCCGTAGGGCGGCGGAAGCCGGCATTGGCCTTCGATTGCTGCTCCAGCGCCCGGTAGGTGGCGGCGAGGCCCTTCTCGCAGTGCGACCCCCGGGTCCCGATCTTGGTCAGCCCGCCGAATACACGCGCCGCGTTGGCCGTCGAGGCGTCGACCCAACGATGCTCTCGGAACGAGCTGAGCTGCCCGCTCAGGGAGGGGTCCTGGCCAGCGCAGCTGCCGGTGGGATCGACGTCGGTGCTGGTCACGCCGACGTGGTAGTCGATGCCACTGGCCTGCAGGTCGTCGAGCACCTGGGGGAACTGGTCTGCCAGGGCCACCTGGTGGGGCTCCATGGAGCAGCTGTTGTCGACCACGAGCAGCACATCGAGCTGTTGCGGGCCCGCGACGTAGCGTGCCTCGAGGCGCTCGACGGCGGTATCTGCGAGGCTGCCGGTGTGGGCGGTGCCAGAGTCGACGGTATCGTCGTCCTCTCCGGTCGGGACGGCAGGGCTCTTGCCCTTGGGGTCGTGGTTGTCGCTGCCCGAGCAACCGATGGCCAGGGCCGCGAAGGTGGTCAACATCAGGTGGTGGTACCGCACATCCACTCCATGGCGTGGTGGACAGACTACTTCGCGGCCGTGGGAGGGTCCATCCAGCCCCAGAACTGCACGACCTGGCCGTCCTCTACGAGCAGGAAGCCCGTCGGAAGCTCGACCCCCTCGGGCCGCCTGCCCAGGGCGAGCGCTGGGTGGGTCGGGGGGCGTCCAGCGGGGTTCCCTCCCTCGGTCGTCGATGAGGACCACGCGGAACTCGGCCCCCACGCAGTGCACCTGCCCGTCGCCTAGGACACAGTGGTCTACGACTTGCTCGATGGCCGTGGGCCAGGGGTGGCGCGCCTCGCCACAGACCAGGGTGTCGCCGTCGGCGGTGCAGGGTGGGACGGGGGGCTCCCAGCCGAACTCGGCCGCGGGCATGGCCTGGTCGACATCGCCGCCCCAGCACGCGTGCTCCCCGTGGCGGCGCTCGAGGCAGGTGGGAGCCACATGGGGAGGCAGCTAGCGTAGTGAGCTTGTCTTGAATTTGTGCTTGTCTTTGAAACAAAGACGTCCAATGATTATGGACGCCGAGGGGGAAGCGTGACGTCGCTCGTGGAGGAAGCGCTCGACGCGCTTCGCAGAAGAACCGGTATTGTCTCGACATTCTCTGTCTCGCGCATGGGCCGACCGGGCGACGAAACGGACGGTGTCGTGGAGCTTCGGCGCGGGACCCATCGTGCGCGCTTCGATGTCGTCGTGAAGGCGACGTTTCGACAGAGCCACATCGCTCGACTGCGAGAGGGTGTCGTCGAGCGTGGCGCGCGCGCACTCCTCGTCACGCGGCATGTGAGCTCGGCCCTCGCCGAGAAGATGCAGCGTGTCGGAATGCCGTTCGTCGACAGCGCGGGCAATGCGTTCATCGACACCGATGACTGGTTCGTTCTCGCTACGGGCGCGTCTGCTCCGAAGAAGGAGCCTGTGCGACACTCGTTGAGCCCTGCGACGTGGAAGGTGGCCTACACCTTGCTGCGACAGCCGGGCGCCATGGGGTTCACCATTCGTGAGCTCGCCGAACACGCGGGAACCTCGCACGGGGCGGCGCATACCGCGTTGAGGGCGATGGCGGAGCGCGGTTGGGTAGAGGACCTCGGCCGACGCGGCAGGGTCGTTGTGAATCCCGAAGCGCTGTGGCGTGCCTGGGAGGTCGGCTATGGCGATCGGCTGTCCCGCAAGCTCTTCGTCACCATGGCCGTCACGCCCGGTGGCGACTCGATGCAGTCGTGGCTGCAAGGCGTCCGTACGCGGCTCCAGGGCAACTCCTTGCTCGGCGGGGAAGCTGGTGCACAACTCATGGGGGCTGACATCCTGGCGACGACCGCTGTGGTTCATGTGCGACGGTGGACGCCGAGTGTCATGCGACAGCTCGGTCTCTTGCCGAGTCGTGAGGAGCGTTCGCCTGTGGTGATTCGCGAGACCTTCGGCCATGTGAACCACGACCCGGCAGACCCTCAGCTTGCAGACCGGATGTTGATACGAGCGGAGCTGATGGCCATCAACGACGAGCGCCTCGACAGCACCAGGCTCTTCCTGACGAAGGCGATTCAGGGCAGGATGAAGGATGGGCCCTGAATTCGTCGCCGCCCTCGTGGACGCGCTCGTCGTCGCAGAGCTTCAGGGCAGGAGAGTCATGCTGGTGGGCGCCTGGGCGAGGGATCTGTGCCTGCCAGTTCACCAGCGTAGAGAGGCTCGAAAGACCAACGACGCAGACCTGGCCATCATCGTCGACAGCTGGGAAGGCGTAGACCGGTTCTTCGCTGCGGCGGAGACCCAGTTCTACGTGACGCGGCCAGAGCTCTTCATGAGGCACAGAGAGTCAGGGGTACAGGTTGATGTCGTGCCCTGCGGCGCGCTGGAAGGCGCGCAGGGGGTTCTCTCGATTCGAGGCTCCCGGCGAGTGATGAACATCAGAGGACTTGCCGAGGCGTTCGACGTCGCAACGCCTCACACGCTGCAGGGGCGCGTCTTCTTGGTCCCGCCGCCGTGCGCATTCGTCCACTTGAAGCTGCTCGCCTTCATCGACCGGCGGGCTCCCCGTGACCTGCGGGACGTCGGTCATGTCGTTCGATACTTCGAATATGACGCCCTGAACGACGCGGCGATGATGGAGAGATTTGCGGATGGCCTCACCTTCGAAGATGCGCCTGCATGGGGAATTGGAGCTACCTTGGCAAACCAGTTCACGGCGGGCGTTCGAGACGCCTTCTGCGCTGCGTTGGGGACCGTTGCGGCAGAGACGCCAGGCATGCGGGGGCTTCTCGCATCCCACATCCTGGACCCGGACCAGCGGGTGGAGGCCGCGGACCGGATCATCAGGCTGCTTCGGGCGGGGGCAGAGAGCACTCGGTGAAGCTCGTTGGGGCTGGAACAGGGAATAGCCCAAGCAGCAGGACCGGTGAGGGACCGGGACCTCGACGGCTGCGCTAGAGGAGGCCCCGGAGGGGGCCATGAGCGAATCCCTGGTCGTGTTCGACGGCCACAGCATGATGCACCGCTGCTTCCATGCCGGGAAGCGGCAGCTGGACCTCGCCGGCCACGAGGTGGGCGCGGTGCTCACCCTGTTGGACCAGCTGGTGCGGCTGCTGGGGAAGATGCGCGCCCGCCACCTGGTGATGACCTTCGACCCCGGTGGCCCGCTGTTTC
>ENA-OWNT01004704-OWNT01004704.1-seawater-metagenome-genome-assembly--contig:-NODE-4704-length-11759-cov-4.117189_pt1 | contig 11759 bp, 12 predicted proteins | sample MGYA00238136_ERZ651165 | MGnify/ENA primary metagenome ERZ651165 (study PRJEB26861, sample SAMN08777766) | seawater metagenome | isolation source: coastal seawater | place: USA: Florida | collected... | reverse complement strand
AGCTTCGTCAACGGCGCCGTGATCCCCGTCGACGGCGGCATGTCGATCAAGCACTGAGGCGAGCACTGAGACGAGCCCGCCGGCCGCCGTCGAGCACGACGCTTCGGGGTTGGCTAGCGTGCGCTCGGCAGCGGCAGGGGGCCGCTCGATCGGAGGGGATCCATGATCCGAGTCAGCGTGATGTACCCGAACGGCGATGACGCGACATTCGACTTCGACTACTACGTCGAGACCCACATGAAGGAGATCGTCACCCGCGACATGGGGATCGATCGCTTCGAGGTCGACAAGCCGATCGACGGGCCCTACGTGGCGGTCGGCCACCTCTACTACGGGTCGCTCGAGGCGATGCAGGCCGGGGTCGGCAACAGCGCCGCCGCCACCGCCGACGTCCTCCTCGTTGTCTTTCTTTTGCATCAGCATCAGCGGCAACAGCACTATCCGCAACACTATCAGCAACAGCGCAGCAGCAACAACGACGACGACGACGACGACGACAACGACGACGACAACGCAGACTTTGGCTTTGATTGCCAACGCAAACGAACATCGAACATCCGACGTCCAACAACGACGACGAAGAACACGGCGACCACTCACTGCCTTCTTGCCCTCTCGCCGACTTCTGCACCGACGACGCACAGTCACCTGCAGTAATTCGCTAGTTTCCTTCCCCGCTTCCGCACTGTTCCACTTTTCCATTTTCTGTCTGAAGTTTTCGAACTTTTTGAACTTTGTGTTTGAACTTTTTGTTGATGAAAGATGAAAGATGTTTGGATTGCACTTTGTAACTCTTTGACGTCCATTCCGTTCCGTCCTTCGTCGGCGGAGCGGCTTTTGCAATGCACTACAACACTTACTTCATTCCATTGCGCGGCGGAATTCATCGGCCGAAGACTCTAACTAACTAACCTTGCTTTGATTGATGGATTGAACCATTCCCCGGGGTCCACGAACGCAGTGGAGTGCTACCCACTTCGACAGCGTGCCTTAAGTCGCCGAATCCAAAACACGCTGGCAACACAAGCTGTCTGTGGTATTCGGATGCACGTCGGCTGTGCTAGCAAACAATGATGCTACAACAGATCGTATACATTGTGGGATCAAGTATCATGCGACACACTCGCCACAATGTTGTCACAAACTGTCTTGACCGCAAGAACGACTGGAAAAAGCTAACGTTCAACATTAAAACAGACATGACGCACTACTGCAGCTACTACGGCATCGCAACTATGAAAACGACCGTATGGCCCGCTTATTGTTCAGGTCGCCAGATGAAAGGTTCTGGTGGCTTGGGCTCGTCCTCTTCACCCAGGACCTTCGTCTTTGGGTTCAATGGCTGGCTGAAGTCCACGAATGTTTCCTCCTCGCCGGGAGTGGTATCTACGAGCATGACTACGCCGCTGCGCACATTGGCCATGATAGGCTGGTAACGCTGCGCGGTCTCTGACTCCAACGGTGCCATGAAGGCGCGCTGCCTGTGGGTGACGCGGCCAGGGTTTTCCACTTTGAAGGACTTCGCCTCCGGCTTCTTCGCTTCCTTAGCCTTGTCTGAATCTTCTTTGGAGTCGCCAGCCTTCTCTGCGTCCTTGTCTGCATCGGCTTCGTCAGTCTTGTCTTTGGATCCAGCGGCGGAGTCATCTTGGTTGGCAGCATCCTCGTCGCCTCCTTCGGCCTTCGCCGCGTCCTTTTTGCGCTGGCGAGCCTTGGCAGACGCGGTGACGGAGAGGGTAACTGTTGTGACGCGCTCCTTCTTCTCTTCGACGACCTCCTTGATGGGTTCCGGGTAGGCGAACAACGAAGGACGAGCTTTGCAGCTGAGAGCGAAATCCGACGGGATCTGCAAGTCTTTGTTGAAGCCTATCAGAACGGTGGGCGTGAACGTCAGGGACAGCGCCGTGTAGTAGGGGTACCAATACCAGTGTTGGAGCCACACTGTCATGCCGGCAATGGCGGCTTGCATGCGGTGTCCAGCGTCGGAAACGAGAGAGATGGTGACGTTGCGACCTCCAGCGTTCAAGATGCCGTGCGCCAAAATGGCGCCCGATTTGGGAAGCGTCGTCGACTTCGCGGCCTTGCCAGTGATGATCTCCATCAAAGAATCGGCGAACGGCTGGTATTTCGGGGCGTCCTGCATGATGACCATGGCCTTGCTGATGTGAGCTGCCGACCGCACGAAGTCTACGTTGTCTGTCAACAGAGGGTTCAAAATCTCCAAAGCTGACGGCAGCGACGTGCCGGAGCAGGCTACGCCCACTGCCATGGCAGCGCCGTAGCGGATGTGCGGGCTGTACGAATGAGAGAGGAGAGACACAAGCTGAGGCACTTTGTCAGGATTTTTGAGCATGACAAAGCCCAGCATGGTCACGGCGGCCCGCTTCACGTCGTTGGACACGTCCGACACGGCGATGTGCAACAGTCGCGCAATCTGCTTGTTGTTGGCGGTCCCGCAGTACGCGAGACCGATGGTGAACACAGCACCGTATCTCAGGATGGGGTCCTTGTCCCGGGCGAGCGTGTGGATCAACGGGAGTGCGGCCTCTTCTTGCTGGTACATAAGGAGCGCCAAACCAACGGCATGGCCGCGAATGATCTTCTCGTGGTTCGTGGCATGTGCGTGTGGAAGCATCACCTCGATGGCCTGGCGTGCCGCTTCCGTGGTGTTTCCAGCGCCCATGTTGAGCAATCCCATGGTCAGAGCAGCACCTTCACCAGCCACGGCGTCGTCGCGCGAGTACAGCGTCTCTCGCAGCAGCTCCATGTGGGCGACGGTACCGGCAGACATGCCAGCGAACCCGAGCCCGAGGCACGCGCCGTGGACGTGCGTCGGGTCCGTTGACCGGCGCAAGGCTTCCTCCAGGTAGGTGATCTTCTCCTGGTCGTACTTGTTCGCGTGGATGAGGCCGAGGGCAAAGAAGGCACCGCCCTCACTGTACTTCTGGCCTGGGTCGGCACTCGGGGGCGCGTTCGGCGCCGGGAGGTACGTGTCCAGAACTGTCATGCTGCTCTTCAAGTTTCCCTGCACGGAGTCACAGTGAACAACGAGAGATGAGACCACAATGTGCCGAATGTAACGGAGGTGACGAATCAAGCCAATAATGACGCCAGCGTCATCGAACGGACCTTGTGTACGACGCCGAGTGACGCGACGGCGGTGAATCTGGCCCAGTTGGTGGCGTTGGCCAGCCACTGGAGGTTGTTGCTAAGGAACGCATGGGATGTGGTTCCGGCGTTCATGTAGCCATGCGACACAACTGTGGCATTGTGCAGGACGGAAAAATTGCGGGCTTTGGTGGTCGCATCTTTGATCTTGGTCAAGAGCAACAAGTCTGTGTCCGAAAAAAAACAATTATCAACGCACGCAAACGAGCAAAGTTTTGGGCAGGCGCGAGCGAACGACACTTGTACGCACCAGTCATGTTGTTGCGGCACAGGAACGCAAGGTGGGCGTCGATGGTTTGGCTACCATCCAGAACGCCTTTGAGCTTTTGGACTTTGGCAATGTACTCCTCGCTCATCGCAGGCAATTCGCGAGGGCTGCTGGCCACCGAAGCGCGCTTGGTGTCCGGAGCCCCGTCCTCGCCATCGGCGGAACCCTCCGTTTTGCGTTTGCGATCAGCTCTTTCGGCTGCAGCTGTGCCCGAACTGGACGCATCTGTGGTCGCTTCCGAGGGCGGCGCAGCGTTGTTTTCCGGCACCTCGACGGAGGAGGCGGTGGCGGCTTCTCCGCCAGCTGGCTTCGGAAGTCGCAATGCGGCGCAAACGTCCATCATGAACTGCTGGTTCTGGTTCTCGACGAGAACAAACGCAACCTGCAGGGCCTTGACGAGTTTCAAGTCGTCGCCCTCGGCCATGTCGCACAAGATGTCCGCGACCCCTTTGGCGTCGTTGAGGTACATCAGACACTGGCAAACGCTGATGTAGTCGGGTTCGCCGAGGCTGCGGTACTTGGTGGCAAGGATGCCCAGGACGGACTTTCGGAAGCCACGCGTGATGTCAGCGGTTTGGCAAAGCTTGAAGCAGAAGGCCAGCAGGTCCGGGGAGTTGCTGGAGGCGGCCAAGGTCTGCTCAATGCGCGGCAGGTCTTGCGCCTCGAAGGCCACGCCCATGGCCTGCCGGAAGTGCGAAGAGTTGTAGCACTTTTCGTACATGCGTTCCACGATGGCCAGCATGGCTGGGTCAATGTTGGAGTCGGTGGCCGCCGACGGTTGAGCGCTCACCCCTTGCGCAATCGCCTCTGCATCAAGCACTGACTCTTCGCCCACCGGCTCTTCGGCATCGGCTTCGGTGGCGGCGGTAGCTTCGGTGCGGCGCAGAGCGATGTACTCGTCGATGCATTTCGCGACGATGGTCTGCACATACTCAGAGTCCACGTTGATGTCGAAGTATTTCCCGGCGGTCAAGGCGAGGCGCATAGCGTCGTCGTACTCCTCCAAGTGGTAGTAGCACTTGCTGGCGATGGAGGCAGCCAGGTCGCGGTCGGGGAACGCTTCGTCCTCGGACATTTCCTCGAGCACAGCCACCTGGTCAGAGATTTCGGACCAGAAGAAGTCCACCATCTGGTTGAGCTGCTGCAAGGAATGCCTCTGGATGTCGACGTCGTCCTCGTCCAGTAGTGCCAGCACGCCAGCGGCGCTGGCGTGCTCGAACGCGGCATGCTGCGCGCCGAGGACTTCAGTTGCCATGGTTTCTCTGAGGTTGATCGACGTCAGGGCCAAGCGTCCGCTTGTGCGTGTGTGCTCCGAATTCGAAGGAAGGCCGCTTGCTTCAATGGAACAAAGGTCCTGTCCTTTCCTGCGTTTCGGTCCAAAAAAACGGATCCGAATTTCCCATGTGGGTTGCAGCAGTTGTGTCCTCCACCACAGTGAACAATGTAGGCGCGCGGTGAAGACAATGCTGTACAAGTGGGGGCGACACGCACCGAAGCAGTGAATGCCTTCTTCTCGATCAGGGCAGCTGTCGACAACGACAGTCGCCGTTCACAAACAACAACAGCAACGACCAAGGCAAGAATCACTCAACCCGCTACGACTCGCAGCAAGCACGCAGCAAGTCGTCTCGCAGCAAGCACGCAGCAAGTCGTCAACAACCCACCGAACCCACCTTTGAGACGTTGTCCACAACTCAACTGCACCGCCAACAACCACCGCCGGCTAACACGGCACAGCAACAACAGCAACGCCGCGGTCAACCAACGCACCGAGCAACGGCAACTCGAACAACACAGACAACGACGATAACGACGACGACGACGACCATGGCGGCGGCGGTAGCAGCAATCGAAAGTCGGCGACCACGGACAACAAACACCACCACATCCACCACCACACCAATAACATCAGTCAACTCGACCTCAACTCGACTGCAACGAACGGCGAACGACGACGAACGACGAACGACGAACAACGAACAACAAACGCACACACGAACGAACGAACGACGAACTTCAAACGACGAACGACGAACGACGATGAACAACAAACGACGACGAATGACGAACGACGAACGACGACGAATGACGAACGACGAACGACGACGAACAACAAACGACGAACTACGAACGACAACGAACGAACATCGAACGACGACGAACAAACGAACATCGAACGACAACGAACGAAGGAACGAAGGAACGAACATCGAACGACGACGGCGAACGACGGCGACGAACATCGACGAACATCGACGAACTGTGACTGTGACTGTGACTGCGACTTCGAGTGAGTGAGTGAGTGAGTGACTGTGAGTGAGTGAGGTGATTTGAACACTGTGAGTGAGTGAGTGAGTGACTGTGAGTGAGTGACTGTGAGTGACTGTGAGTGAGTGAGTGAGTGAGTGAGTTGGCTTCCATCGACTTCGCTCACTCCCACGCCCACGCACGCCCACCGACCAACTCCACCGTCCACTGATTCAAATCGCTACCTACTCACTCACAGTCACTCACTCACAGTCACTCACTCACAGTCACTTCGTTCGTCATCGAACTTCGATCGTTCCATCGTTCATTCGTTCGTTCGTTCATTCGTTCGTTCGTTCGTTCGTTGGACGGTTCTGTACGCCGATATGTACACTTTCTGTACACCAACACACAATGTCGTATTATAGTGAGTTAACGCAGGGATGTACGCAATGTCGTGTGTACAGATACTGTACGTTATGTGGAGTGGCAGATGTATGGCTGTAGTGCAGTGGCAGGCAGTCACTCACTCACAGTCACTCACAGTGGCTGACTGCGGGACTGATGACTGTGGGAGAGTCACTGTGAAAGTACGTTAAACCCCTCAATAGTGACGAAAGTCGATTCGGCGGAGAATGCAGTTAACCCCTTCGACAATGTCGGATAGTGACACTGCGTCGTCGACCTTTTGACTTTTGACTTTTAGTGAGGTTCTTGCTTTGGTCGGACGTAATATCGAAATTCAGCGGTTGGACAACGGCACAGTTATCCCACTTAACTGAGCATTCACAGATAGTTTGAATCGGGTACTGTATAGTGAAAGCCCGCGACGGAGCCTTCGTGTTTATCGGTGGACGAGCCAACTGACTTTTCGTGGAAAAGGAAGGAGCCTGACACCGTAAATCCAACGAATACAGTGAAGTATACATCATAGTCCTCCCATGTAAAACGCCAAAGCCTCAGTTACACAATACAACAACGCAGTTACAAACCAAGTCATACGTGGAGAAATGTGGAATACACATGGTGTGGAAATTACGGTATGGGCGCCGTTGCGGTGGGAGATCATTTCGGTGCGTTGTGGTGCGCTGTACTGCATCGGCGCTGCTTGTTGCGTGTTGCTTGTTGCGCCACTGACCACTGACCTCGACTGTCCTGCGGCAGGCAGCGTTCGTCGATGGCTGGATATTGACGTGGGGCGTGGCGTCTCCGTGGCACGCAGTGGCGTACCTGAGATCAATGGGGCTGTGCCGTGGTGTGGTTGTGGTGTGGCGTGGTGTGCACTGGTGCCTTGCCTTGTCGTGGCATGACAGGTCGAGGCGGCGGCGACATGAATGTCGACCCCCCCCCCCCCCCCCCCCCCCCCCCCCCCCCCCCCCCCCCCCCCACACACTCTCTCCCGTCCTTTCGCTTTGTCTTGACTCCCGTCTGCGGTTCACTTTGCGTCGGAGGTCAACGTGGTTCGTGGTTTGATGTGACCTCTGAACCTCGCCCATTTTCTGCAGGCGAGAAATATTAGCACAAACAAAATCAGTCCAGATTCTTTTCCAGACAACCACCAACTAGCCACGAAACAACCTCATCCCGTCCACCAACCACCACAAAATCAAGTCTACGCAACAGAGCCTCTGTACGGATCTCGCACGCCCCATCAACAACGATGAGCTCCCCTACTTCCAAGCAACAAGCAGAACAGATTGACAGCAAGCTGCTTCAAACAATGACTTGCCCAATCACCACGGAGATCATGGTCGATCCCGTGCTGTGTCCGGAAGGACACTCCTTCGAGCGGGCCGCCATCGAAGCATGGCTGCGCACTCACAACACCAACCCCGTGACGAGAAAGCCGCTCACTGCTGACCAACTCTCTCCAAACCGTGCCCTCAAGGAAAGCATTGCCTTGTTTTTGGAGAAGCACGGCGACGCCGTTCAAGCTATGCGCCACGCGGCCACGGGCACAAAGGAGACTACGGCAGCGGCTGCTTCCGCTGAACAAGCTGGGCCGAGCACCGGGCCACCAAAGCTCCCCACAGCCTTCACTGGCGGTGCCGGCGGACCTGCCCAGCCCCAACTGCCCATCACGGGAGCTCCAATTGTCAAAATGACATTGTTTGACCAGGGGGCAGACGCCGCGAGCAAGCAACTTCAAACTCTTCCTTTTGCGCCAAAGGTCCGCCAGGGCTTCCGCCGCAAATTGGTCCAGGTCGAGATTGTGCCACCGAACCCGGCCGCGCTCGGTCGAACGCCGTGCGACATCGTTTGCGTCGTGGATGTCTCCGGATCCATGTGCAGCGCCGCCAAGGCGAAGGACGCCGACGGCAAGTCGGAGGACACGGGATTGAGTGTCCTCGATGTGACGAAGCATGCCGTGTCCACGGTCATGGCCGTGCTCGGCCCGGAGGATCGCTTCTCGCTGGTCTCGTACTCCAACAGCGCGAAAGTCGAACATTCTTTGGCTCCGATGACTGCAAACAATCGTGCGCGTGCGAAGGTGGCCCTGGAGCGTTTGACACCCGGTGGATCCACTAACCTGTGGGATGGCGTGCAAAAGGCACTCGACACGCTGCGCGAGGGCACCGAGGCAGGCAGCTCGCGCCACCAGGCGGTTTTGCTGCTCACCGACGGATGCCCCAACGTTTGCCCCCACGAGGTCACGTGCCAACATTGAAGCGCTACCTTGACAAGCACCCGTTGGACTGCTGCCTGCACACTTTTGGGTTCGGATACTCCCTTGATTCGGCCTTGCTGTCCGAGCTCGCCACGGAGGGCAACGGCCAGTACGCTTTCATCCCTGACGCCGGTCTTGTCGGCACGGTGTTCGTGAACGCCCTGTCGAACATCCTCTCGACGCAGGCGAAGAATGTCAAGGTCCAACTCGCGTTTGACACGGACAGCGTCCACGTGGTCAAGGACTCCCTGTTCCAATTCCACAAGTCGACTGCAACGACATGGGGCGTTGAGCTGGCACTGGGCTCTCTCAACTACGGCCAGCCCCGCACGGTGGCGCTGCAGATCGAGGTTCCGGCAGATGCGTCTGACCTGGAAATTGGAGGATCGGTGAAGATGCAGTTCGTGCAAAGTGGTGCCGCTTCAAAGGCCGGCAAACTTCCGCTTGGGAACGTGGAGACACTTCTGCCAGACCTCTCACTGTCCGCCGAAGCCGCGCCTGCCGCTGAGGTCATCGACCCAGCTGTTTGCAGAGCCGCACTTGCTGCAGCCCTTGACACCGGCGTCCGCGCTGTGAATAGCCGCGAATCCAACAGTCGCAAGGTTGCGGTCTCAGCCGTTCAAATGGCCATCCGCTTTGTGAAGGCGCGGTTGTCCTTGGTGAAGAGTGTCGCCGGCGACAACGCGGCTGCAGCAGCCAAGTTGACGGAGGATTTGCTCACTGACCTGACGGGCGAGTGCTCGCTGGCCTTCGCCAACAATACGGACTGCGACCGTTGGGGCCGCCACTACGCGCCGTCGCTCGCCTTTGCGCACCGTTGCCAGCGCTGCAACAACTTCAAGGACCCGGGCGTTCAGCATTATGGTGGCGCGCTTTTCGAAGCAATTCGTGATGAGGCTGATGACACTTTCCTTCAGCTCCCCCCTCCCACTGCCAGCCGCCGCGCACAGGTCGAGCGCGCTTCCAAGGGACGCCGAGTTGCGCCAGTGAACATGCGCAACTACTACAACTGCAGTGGAGGCTGCATCGCGCCCAGCTGCCTGGCTACGATGGCCGACGGTTCCAAGAAGGCTGTCAGCGAACTTCGCGGTGGCGACGTAGTGGCCGTTGCCGGAGGTGGTTCTGCGATCGTAAGCTGCGTTGTGGAGACAGCGACTGAAAACGGCAAGGTCGAAATGGCTACCTTCAACGACGGCGCTTTGAAGATCACCCCGTGGCATCCAATTCGCCAACCGTCCAAGAATGGTGCACCTGGCTCGTGGACGTTCCCAAACAACGCCGTCAAGGGCCAGACATCAATGGTGGAGTGCGACAGTATGTACACCTTCGTCCTCGTCGGCCACTCCGGCTCCTCCGCACCGACAGGTATTGTCGTCGATGGCATCGAGTGCTGTTCTCTTGGTCACGGCGTGCTGGGTGATCGTGTTCTCAGCCACTCTTTCCTCGGCACTGAAAAGATCGTTGACGCACTGAGTCGTTGCCGAGGTTGGGATGCTCAACACATTCGCCTGCAACAGGGCGACTACGTCAGAGACCCAGAAAGCAATCAAATTGTTGACATCGTGCAACACTGAAGCACGCGGCACCGCGGTGATAATTGTTCATCCTCTTTCCAATCCGTACAACAAGAATAAAGTTTTAGTACAAAACCACCAATAAAAATAACTGCCAACTAATAAAACGATCAAAACAATACAAAGATATCGCCGTCGTTCGAAGGGGCCGATGTACGCGATGTGGGGAGGTAGTGCTCCCTTGAAGTCGCAATACTCGCTCATGGAGCAAAAATACTCCGAAACGTCGAGTCGAGGAGTTTGTTCGTGTCGGCGACAACTTTTCCTTGAAGTGACAGGTCTCGGCGTGCGCGGGTCATTGCTGCTTCATATGCTTGGACACCGTTGGGTGCCGTCGACAGCAGGTGCGCGCGATTGAGCATTTTTTCCACCAGCTCGTACAAATTACGCCTGCTTTGCTGCAAGTCTTCAAAGAATTCAGGGCCGCGCACGTGGTCCCCAGTCTGCTCGCCCTGCTGCTCGTGCCCAAGCGCGAGCTTTTGGAAGAAGAGATCACCCACGGAGGCAATCTTTTCCAGCTGCGCCGCGAGGGTGGCGATGAACTCCTCACTGCCGGGATTGCTACTAGAGGCGACAGCTTGGGCGTTGTGTGCAGCCGCAGGGGCCGCTGGCTGGGCTGGCTCGAATTTGGCAACCTTGTGGGCTGCGCCGGCATCGTCGCTCAGCTTGCGCTTGCGCTGCTGTTCCATCTCCACGGGTGTGGTGGTGCACGATAGAGTTCACCTGGACAAGCACACACTGTGCTTCAACTGCGCGGACAACAAGTTGTGCAGTTCACATTCGAGGCGGTGTGCAAGCCACGCTCGAATCTCTTCCAATCAAACTTGTGTGTGCACGACCCGACAGCAAGAATGTAAAGAAGGTTCTTGAGCAAATCCCATGTAGAAATTCGAACAACTTTCCAATCGAACTGATTTGTCATAAAGAACGCCCTGCTCTCCGACCATGTTTTGGTGTCCCTGTTTGTGTCCGATTCCCAGCACTCACTAACGCGCGCTGTGTGCGATGCCTTCACCACAACAACACACATGTGAAGCTGAACAACACTGGCGGGAGCACTCAATGAACAAAGCAGCAGAACACAACACAACGCAGTGACCGAACGACACACTGAAGCCTCCATTGCAACACACTGCGCACGCAACGCAGTGAACGAGCACAATGTCAAAGAAAGAGCAAGCCAAAGCAACGCAACGAACACACGTCAAACAAACGAACAAGCAAACGAACAAACGAGCGGTTTGTTCACAAACGATGGACCAAACAACGCGAACCCAAGCAAACAAAGAAGTAAGTAAGGAACACAACCGAACAGACTAACCAACGAACGAACACAATCAAGACGGCAGACCGGCCGACCGAACGACCGAATAAACGACCGAACTCGCAAACGAACGAACTACAGCGCAAACCGCAAACCGCAAACCGCAAACCAAACGAAAGAACGAACGAACGAACTCGCAAACGAACGAACTGTGACGACGACCGACGACCGACCGACCGACCACTGACCGACCACTGACCGCGTCCACTCTCAGTCAGTCACTGTCAGTCACTGTCAGTCACTGTCAGTCACTGTCAGTCACTGTCAGTCAGTCCATCACTCACTCACTTACCATCACTCTCTCTCACTCTGCTGTCGCGGACTTTTGAACTAAGATGCCGCGCACTTTCGGCGTGGTTCACGGTGTAATTCTGTGATTCTGTGATTCTATGGCGTGGTATGCAATGGCGTGGCATGCAATGGTGTAGTATGCAATGGCGTGGCAAGCAACGGCGTGGCAAGCAACGGCGTGGCAAGCAACGGCGTGGCAAGCAACGGCGTGGCAAGCAACGG